>Ga0114932_10005023_pt1 | contig 11953 bp, 16 predicted proteins | sample 2SBtaG_2_FD_87286 | JGI IMG/M metagenome (GOLD analysis project Ga0114932, IMG submission 87286) | Deep subsurface microbial communities from Kolumbo volcano to uncover new lineages of life (NeLLi) - 2SBTROV12_ACTIVE470 metaG | ecosystem: Environmental > Aquatic > Marine > Volcanic ... | reverse complement strand
GAAGATATGGAAAAAACTATGGTCGAGGCTGGGCAAATGGGATATTTACGTGAACCTAGTCCAAAAGTTATAGAATTTAGGAAAGATGCTTACAGTTTGGCGTGAGCCTCAATTAGAACACATTTATTGTTTAGGGGTTGATACTTCTGAAGGTTTAGTTCATGGCGACTATTCTTGTGTTCAAGTGTTGGATGTTCGTACTGGTGATCAGGTTGCAGCATGGCATGGTCATATCCCACCTGATGAGTTGGCACACGAGGTGTTTATGATGGGATTGTGGTATAACGCTGGGTTGTGTTGTGTCGAATCTAACAACCACGGTTTAACCACTATCACACAGTTACGTCATTTGGGTTATCCTAATATTTTTCGTAAAAGATCGTTGAATCAGGCTACTTCTAAGGTTTCTCAAGAGTTTGGTTGGAAAACTACTCGTACTACTAAACCTTTGTTGATTGATGATCTTGGTATGGCTTTAAGAAATAATGAGTTGAAGATACATGACAGGTTTACTTTGGCTGAGTTACGCACTTATGTGCGTAATGAGCGTGGAACTATGTCTGGTAGCCCGCATGATGACCGTGTTATGGCTCTTGCGATGGCTAATCAGATGCGTCAATATGCGTTTATGCCTGAATTTACGTTAAAACAAGACGAATATTGGACTGTTAATTGGTTTAGAAATTTGCTTCCTTCGGTGGAAAAACCTGATGAAGAACAGTTACAAATAGGTCAAAATACGGTACGTGGGACACTTTAATTGTATCTAATAGGGAATTTAAGAACCTAGGAGGTTCAAATGGCAAGATTTGTATCGCACACCAGTGCCAGTCAGAATGTTGATGGTAAAGGCACTACAGGCGGTAATAACGTAATGGAGCGTGGTGGCTCTGTTGTTGCTAATCCTATTTGGGAACCGGCACAACCTAATTCACCTCATCAACGTTTTGATAGCCCGAAGTACGCTAACATGACTGGCGGCTACGGAGAACAAACTGTTCGTGATACTCCATTTAATCAGCATGGTACAACAGGTGATGTAGAACCTTCTGCACCACAACCCGATTTGGCTGGACATAACGCTGCACCGCATACAAAGCGTCCATAGACGTGGCGGTCCTCCCTCGCGAGGCGACATACGAAGATTTTTGCATGTATGTGCAGGATTTTCGTGGTCCAGTATCGGATACTGAACTGGATGAATTATGGGAACGTCGTCAAAAACTACTTGGCATCAAATTCGTAACTGGAGCAGTCTCCCGCTCACGGTTACCGCTAGACGAGCAGCATTTGACTTTGAACGAAAGAGAAAACAAACTGATCGCCGAAGCCAAAGCGCAAGGGCGTAACATAGAGAAAGTCTGATGGCACGTAAAACAAGAGCGGAACAGCATGAAATAATTTTGCGTAAGTTGGATTCGGCTGCGCGTTGGCGACAAGAAATGGGTTATGACTCTGTTTGGCAGAGAATGATTGATTTATACAGAGGAAAGCATTGGCCGCGTGTCACTGCTACAGAAGATTTAGTGGCTGTTAATCTTGCCTTTAGCACCGTTAATGTTATCGCTCCTTCTGTTTCGGTCAACCACCCTAAAGTGGTTGTCACTCCTAATGATCCTGAAAATAGTGACAGGGCTGCTTTTGTTGAAGCGGTTATTAATCATGTTTGGCGACATCACGATTTTCGTAAGCCTTTCCGTCGTTCTGTTAAAGATTTTCTTATTTTTGGTCATGGCTGGTTAAAAGTTGGTTGGCAGTTCCTTGAGCAGGAACGTACTCTCGGTGAGGAAGAACGAGAGGATATGATCAACGAAGCAAATTTAGAGGCTGATGCTTTTGCTATGGCTAATCCTGAATTTGCTGGTGATCTTCCTAGCGACGAAGAGATCGCTGCGAATATTACTAATACGGCAATGATGATTGTTGAAGATCAACCGTTTGTAGAACGTATCTCTCCTTTTGATATGTTTGTTGATCCTGAAGCGACTTGTTTAGAGGATGCTAATTGGATCGCACAAAGAATTGTGCGTCCTTTAGAGGAGGCTAAAAAAGATAAACGTTATAAGGCTTCTGCTCGTAAAAAGTTAGATGCTGATAATATTCTTTATCCTCTTAATAGCCCTACTAGCCGTCAACAGCAAGAAGAGTATTTGTATGACGAAGAACGTACTGTTGTTTTTGAATTTTATGACATTGTAAATAACACTATTTCTGTTTTGGCTCAGTCGGGTGATGAGTTTCTTGTAGACCCAACACCTATGCCTTATGCTTATGGTCAACCTTTTGTAATGTTACGAAATTATGACGTTCCTGATTATTTTTATCCAATGGGTGATTTGGAAGCAATTGAGTCTTTACAACTTGAATTAGATAAAACTCGTACACAACTTGTTAATGCTCGTAAACGTTACGCAAGAAAGTATTTGTATCACGAACGTTCTTTTGGTCCTGAAGGGCGTGAAGCGTTAGCATCAGATCAGGATGGTCGTCTTGTACCTGTAGTTGAGGAAAATAAACCGTTGAGTGAAACGGTTATTCCTATGCCTCAAACACCTTTGTCTCCTGAAATTTATCAATACAGTGACATTATTGAAACTGATATTAATACTGTTTCTGGTGTTTCTGAATATGCTCGCGGTCAGATGCCCGAGACTCGTCGTACTGCTACGGAAGCATCAATTATTGCTGATGCGGGTAATGCTCGTGCGGCAGACAAATTGGCAATAGTTGAACTTGGTATCGGTTATGTTGCTCGCAGAGTGTTGCAGGTTATGCAACAATTTATGACTGGTGAGCAGATGGCTCGTGTTGCTCAAAAAGGTGGGGGAGATTTGTTTGTTCCTTACACTCGTGAGGACATTATAGGCGAATACGATTTTAGTGTTGAGGCTGGTTCTACTCAGCCGATGAATGACACTATTCGTAAACAGCAGGCTGTTTCATTATTGAATGCGATGGCTCCGCTTGTGGGAACAGTCGTTGATCCCGCAGCCTTAGCAAAACATGTTTTAACAATGGGATTTGATATTAAAGATCCTGACAAATTTATTATTCAGCAGCAAACTCCGCAAGATATGGAAGTTGCTGCTGCGGAGGCTGGTGCAGCGCCTACACCGTTTGGTCAAACGCCTGTGCCTGATGGTCCCGACATGGGGGCTTTTGCTCCCACCGGCGGCGTACCTCCAGAGTTGTTGGCCCAATTACAGGGTCAAATGGGGATGGATCTTCCAGCCCTATAACGGGACAGAGTTCCCGAATAGTATAGGAGCAGCCTTTTAGGACTCCGAGGAGAAAATAGAATATGGAAGAGGATGTAGTGGAATCCACTGAGGTGGATAATCCAGAGTCTTCAGTTGAAGTTACAGAGGAACCTTCTGGTGAAACATACGCCGTTAAGGTGGATGGTGAAAATCAAGAGGTCAGTCTTGACGAACTTCGGGACGGATACCAAAGACAGTCGGATTACACACGTAAGACGCAGGAATTGGCTTCCGAACGTAGACGGTTACAGCAAGCAGAGGCGATTGTTTCTTCTTTGGAGTCAGATCCAGAGGGAACATTAGCGGCTTTAGGTGATGCTTTTGGTGTTCAACAAACACCTCCGGCTCAACCTCAACGGCGGGATGAATATGATTATGATGAGTATTCTGATCCAGTTGAGCCTGATGTGAATGAACAGCGGATAGCACAGTTAGAGGCTCGTCTTGAGCAGCAAGATCGTTTGCATAAAAGACAACAAATAGAAAAGCAAGTAGAAGGTCTTAGGGACACATACGGAGATTTTGACGCTCAGGAACTTTACCAACATGCTTTACGCAACAAAATCGGCAATTTAGAAGCCGCTTTAACGCACATGCGTTACGGCGATTTATCCGACAAAGCAAGCAAATTGGAAAAAGAGCAAGAGCGTTTAGATGCAAAACGTGATGCTTCTGTGGTGGAACCGACGGGTTCTAAACAGGCAGGAACTTCACAAAAAGCCGTGGATCAACCTAAGTCTATCCGACAAGCATTTGAGGATGCTAAAAGGGAACTTGCTTCATAGACAATAGTGAGGTAAAAACAAATGGCAGCAGGTAATGCTAACTTTGACGAGATTCTCTCAACCACGCTGAAAAACTATATCCCTAAACTGACTGACAACATTTTCACGGCTAGACCACTGTTCTACGCTTTGACAAATGGTCAGACAATTAGGCGTGTTTCAGGTGGTGCGAATATCGTCGTTCCAATTATTTATGGAACAAACTCGACTGCTGGTTCTTACGCTACAACAGATACTATTTCCACAACTGCTCAAACAGGCATAAGCGCTGCTGAGTATTCTTGGAGACAGTATGCTGCTACCGTAACAATCAACGGTCTTGAAGAAGCCAAAAACAATGGCGAAGCACAAATCATTGACCTTCTTGAAGGAAAAATTTTCCAAACTCAAGAAACTATTATTGAAAACATGAACACCATGTTCTTCGGTAACAGCACAGGCAATGGTGGTAAAGACTGGATGGGTCTATCGGCTCTAGTAGGTCTTGGCAATGATGATGGTTCAGCCGCTCTTGCGGGTATTGATGCTACTGACGGTGACAACTCGTGGTGGAGATCACAAGTTCAAAACGTGGGTGGAGCAATAACTCTTGCAAAGATGGCAACATCATACAATGATGCTTCTGTTGGTAATGACCAACCAACAATTATAATCACAGGACAAAAACAGTACGAAGCGTACGAAGCCCTTCTTGAGGGACAGATTAGGTACACCGACACCGACATGGCTGATGGTGGTTTCCAGAATCTTCTCTTCAAGGGATGTCCTATAACATTTGATGGTACTCTTGCTGGTGAAGGCAAAATGTATATGCTTAACACCAAGTACCTTCAACTTGTGGCCCACAGCGACGTTTGGTTTAAACCAACCCCGTTCGTGCGTCCAACAAACCAAGATGCGGTTTACTCTCAGATACTTTGCTACGGCAACTTAACAACAAGTAATCGCGCACGTCAAGCATACTTGTACGGTATCACACCTGCATAGTTTGACGTTATAGGGGTAGTTTTTACAGGAGTTATTATGGGTAAGTATGAACAGCATGCGTATAAGAAAAACGCTAGACCAGCAGGGGAACCTGTGGCTGGTAGAAATTTTCGAGATGCGTCACCACGACCACAAACGGTTGGACCATCACGCAGGATTCATCGAGTAGCAGATACGTCTATTCCTCAGAATGCTCCTGTAAAGACACCTACTGAAAAGGTAAGTAAATTTAAAACCAAGTAGGGGTTTGTTTTGCAACTAAGTGAAATGCGCGACTATGTGAGAAACATAGTTGACATAACCAGTAATGATATTGCTGATACGACAATGAATACGTTTATTCGTGAGGGGTATGACATTGTTGTGTATTCTGAGAAGCGTTGGCCTTTTTATGAAGTATCTTTGACTTTCAGTACGGTTGGTGGTCAGTCTGATTATTCGATGGCTGACATTGCTACTAATCTCAGCATCACACATGATGGTGTGACATTTTCTGGTGGTTCTGCACCTAAGAATGTTGGTATACGTGAAGTTGCTGCTTTAAGAACAGATAACCGTGTTCTTGCTTATATTGGTCGTGACGCTGGGGATATTTTATATCCTCTTGAAACTGATGGTATAGGTAAACCTTGGTATTATTCGATGTGGGCTTCTGGTAACACGAGCGCTGCGGCGGGTATCAGTAATCAGGTAATAAGAATTTATCCGACTCCTAATGGTGTTCAAACTATTAATGTTCGTGCTTATCGGAATCCTATTGAGTTTGGTGGTAACACGGTTGTTAGCCGTTCCGCTATAGCAAACAATGACACTCCTGATTTGCCTGTTCCTTTTGATAATGTTTTAGCGTTATATGCTATTTACAGGTCTTATCAACAGCAGGAAGATGCTGCGATGGGGCAACAGTATTATTCACAGTTTATTCAAGAGTTAGATAATCTTCGTGCAAGATTTGAGGATTCTCCTGCTCCTCAACCATTGTTGTTGAATAGTGTTCGCACTTCTCAATGGTTGGGTTCTAATTTTCTTCCTTACCGTTTTCGGTATTCGTGGGAATACTAACGGATGGTTTTACAAGCAACAGCCACTACAGGCGCTGGTCCTGATGCTTTTCGTTACGACGAAAAATCAGATTTTACTGGTGGTTTAAATCTTAGAGCAGATCAGTTTAATTTAGCGGAAAATGAATCTCCTGCTGTTTTAAATATTTCTGTTGACCCTAGGGGTGGTGTGCGTCGTCGGAACGGCGTTAAACGCATTAACACTAATGCTCCTGCTACTGATGATGAGATCATAAAGTTAATGACTCATTATGAGGCAAGTGACAATAATCTTGTTGCTGCTACTAAGGCTGCTTCTGGCACTGGTCTTATTTCTTTTTATTACATGGCTTATGATGGTTCGGATATAAACTTTTCTGGACCTTTGAAACAATCTGGTGTGACTTATGGTTTTAAAGATCAGGTTCCTTCATCTGCGACGTTTAATGGTAAAACATATTTTTGTAATGGTGGCTATGTTTACAATATTGACACTAATGCTGTTCAACCAAATTCTGCTTTTAGTTGGACGGGTGGAACAGATGACACAGTAGGTTACACGCAGGCTTTTGATGGCACTGCAAATCATTTTCCAAGAGCGCGTTACATTGTTACGTGGCAAGAAAGAATGTTCGCAGCCCACATTGATGAAACAGGCGGTAGCAACATTATCAGATGGTCAAGTGCAGGTGATCCTACTACTTGGGCGGCAGCAGATTACATAGAGGTAGACAAAGGTGAAGATGGCGATTTTATAACCGCTATTATTCCTGACGGAACCAGACTTCTCATATTTAAACAAAACTCTGTATATCAAATAACAGGTTTTGGTAGCGAAACTTTTCAGTTAAGAAACATTACTAGAACAGTTGGCAACCGAGATGGTTGTCAACCAACTGCAAGCACTATGGGTATCTTTTTTTGGTATGGAGAAGAAGGTGTCTATGTTTTAAATCAACAAAATTTGGCTTGGGCTTTTGAACGGATATACCCAGCAATGACTTATGATGTGGGGCAACCTGCTTTAACTTTAACTAATGCTCCTTCTTTGATGTGGTTTCAAGACAAACTTTGGGTGTCAGTCGACTATCAGTCGGATGACAACTTGTCTGGATCTATGCAAGAATCGAGACGGAATACGTTTATGTGGGATCCTAGTCTTGGTCCTACAGGCGCTTGGGTAAGAACTGATGTTAATGCACGTCAACTTTTAGCGTATCGTCCTAGTGGTGCGACACATCACGGGTTAGGTGCTACATCTGATGTGAGTGGTCCTGCGTCTTTTACACGGGTTTCTCGTATAAACGTTGAAACAGAAGATGCTGACACTTATGTGAGCACTGTCAGAGAAATAGAATCTTATTATCAAACAGGCTGGTTTATAGGTAATCGTCCTACTTTCAATAAGCGTTGGGGTAAAACTCGTACTGTGCTTTTGGCTGATAACAATACAACTATCAACATGTATATTTATAAAGATTATGATTTAAGCGGTTTTGTAATTCCTGCTTATTCTAAGAGTATTGTTGGTGTAGGTTCCCCTGCTACGTGGGATTCAGGCGTTTGGGATGATTCGGAATGGGCTGCTGAAGGCACTCAAGACAGGTATTTGTTCGCTAGATGGCCAACAATTGGGACAGCGCAGGCTATTAGTTTGAGGTTTAGTGTTTCTCCTTCACCTTCCGCTCGCGGAAAATGGGGAATCACGTCCGTTATAACAATGTATAGAACTAGGAGATTGCGTTAAATGGCGGCTTTATCAGTCACAAATTCTTTCGTTGCAGGAACTTCAATCGTTGCATCTCAAATGAACGCCAACTTTAGCGATGTAGTAAATTGGGCTACTGGTGGTCCTACTATCTCTACGTCTGGGCAAACGACCACTGTTAATGGACGTTTGGATGTAGCAGAAATGGTTTATTCTTCGGATGTTTTATATTTTAATGGCAATGCTTTAACAAAACAAAGAATTGTTTTTGAAGGCGCTAATACTGATGTTCATGAAACGTACATAGGAGTTTTAGAACCTACTAGTACAAATGATATAAATTTTCCAGATAAAGACGGCACTGTTGCAATGCTTTCAGACATTGCTGGTACCGAATGGAACAATGCGGACAACATTTTAGTTAATTCAGTTTTTAGTTAAATAAAGGAAAGGTAATATGGCGACATATTCAAAAGTACAACTGACTGGTAGTACAGATGGTACAGGCGTAGAACTTGCTGTTGACAGCGGTGCATACACCACAATACATACTACAACTACTACAGCCACAACACTTGATGAAATTTGGCTTTATGCTTCCAACACTGATACAACGGATCGTAAGATCACAATTCAGTTTGGTGGAACAGATGATCCAGATGATCTCATTGAATATACAGTCACCGCAGAAGGCGGACTTCAGTTAATAGTACCCGGATTAGCGCTGTCTGGTAAATCCAGCACAGGGTTAATTGTTAAGGGTGCTGCTGCGGTTGCTTCTAAAGTGACAGTATTTGGTTACGTAAATAGAATAACTGCTTAAGAGGTCTTATAGTGTTTCGACAAGATAGGACTAACCCTAGTACTGCGGTTTCTACGTGGAAGGGTCGACGGGATTTGCCGAAGGCTAATCCGTCTACGGCTGTTTCTGCGTGGATGAATGGCGGTTTGGCTGGCGGCAGTGCTGCATTTACTGCTTTCGGTGGGTTAATAACCCAATATGACGATTCTGGTACGACTTACCGTGTTCATACTTTCAGGTCAACTAGTTATTTTGAGGTTCTTGCAGGTAGCCCCGACACTGACATAACTTACCTTGTGGTAGGTGGTGGTGGTGGCGGTGGCGGTCCAACGTCAAACGCTGCAGGCGGCGGTGGTGGTGCGGGTGGTTTGGCTACTGGTACTTTTACTGCATCAGCAGGAACATATTACAGTTGCACTATAGGTGATGGTGGTAATCTAATCGCTTCTAGCCGTCAATATGGTGGTACTTCAGGAACCAATGATGGTCTAGGTGTAGTCGGTGGTACTTCTCACATTACTCCTGATGGTAGTAGCGCTCTTGTCACAGAAGTTGGTGGCGGTGGCGGTGGTGGTTCTAGCAGTTCAGGCGCTAATCGTGACGGTACGGCAGGCGCTTCAGGTGGCGGTGGAGGTATGTATTCTGGTCAAACCGCTGGTTCTGGTGGTTCTGCTACGGCAGGATTTGCTGGTGGTAATGCTGCTGCAGGTTCTACTAACGCCATGGGTGGCGGTGGTGGTGGTCACAGCCAAGTAGGTTTTTCGGCTTCAGGTCCACCCAATTTTGGGTGGAAAGGTGGTACTGGAAGTCAAGGTTTAACTAACCATTCTGGGACACAACCATATTATGCTGCTGGTGGTGCTAGTTCAGCCTATTCAGCCAGTAGTGGTGGTGGCAGAACTAACAGTATTTCAGGTCAGTCACAACTTTATTCAGGATCAGTTGTTCAAACGGCTGATGCCGCTATCCCTAACACTGGTTCAGGTGGTGGTGCTGCTGGTCTTGCTGTGCAAAGTGGAGCGGGTTCGGCTGGAATCATTGTTTTAAGGTATGAGGTAGTCTGATGGGTACTACTTACAACGGTGACACTCCTGACTATATTGTTGATGGTGTTTTAACTGATGGTGAAGCGTGGGTTCCTTTGATAACAACTACGGTTGATTCAGGTGGTGCCGCTTCAATAACGTGGGCATCACAAATAGGTTCTTCGGCTTTTAAACCTAATTCTGCAAACAACTGGTCGCAGTACCAAGACCTTATTATTATTTCTAATTGTCGCAATGAGGGTGGTTCTAATGATTACACCTTGATTGTTGAACCTAATGCCGATACTTACGCTTCGGATAAAAACCTTAGTCAACGTATAGATACTGGACAGGGTTCGACTTCTTTTTTTGCTTGGCAAGGTTACATGTTTATGCAAATTGCTTCTGCTGGAGGTGGTTCCACTGCGAATACTTTTACTGGCAGTATCACAACTTTGTACGATATAAATTCTGGTAAATGGCTTGTTTCGGAAACTCTTGCTTCTATGGAAAGAGGTGGAGCGGGAACAGTCGGTTTTGGTCAAAATGCTTACAAACGCACAACAGGTGTCGCATCATTGAAGATACGTAATACTGGCGGAGTTGATCTTGCTGAAGGTTCACGTTTCGATTTGTTTGGTGTTCTTCCAAGGATGGTGTCTTAATGGCTATTATTGAAGCGATTTCTAGTAATTATGCTGATGCAGATACTGCAAGTTTTGATTTCACAAGCATCCCTAGCACTTACGAACATTTGCAGATGCGTGGAACTTTAAGATATAGCGGCGCTATCAATTCAACAACTCCTTATTTTAAAATAAATAACACGGCTACTGGTGCTACAGGTGTTGAATACACTGTCCAAAACATAAGAGGCGAGGGAAGTAGTGCTTATCTTTCTATGAGTGTTGCTCAAGATTTTTGCTGGTGGTATTCGGTTCCTGCTTTACAAAATTCAACCAGTTTGTATGGGGAACAGGCACAAAATTATGGTACTTGGGAAATGACTGTTTTTGATTACGCTAACGCTAGTAAAACAGCATTATGTATGGTTCGATGCGGCATGAATAGTGTCACAGCAAGTTACAACATCGCTAGTTGGGGATGTTTCATGTGGGAAAGCAACAATGCAGTAGATCAACTAACAGTTTACACACCAGGAAGTAATTGGTTTAGGGGAAGTTACATGAATTTATATGGGATAAAGAGCGCATAATGGCAGTTTGGAATGTTATAAATCACACAGAGTTAGGTTCTGATGGTGCAACTTTAGTGGACTGGACAAGTATTTCTTCTTCTTACGACCATTTAATAGCAATGCTTTCAACAAGAGCAGATTCGACAGCCATAGGAGAAAGTTTTAAAGTCCAGTTAAATGGTGACACATCAGCAACTGATTACAGTTACACAAACATGTATGGTGACGGAACCACAACAATTCAGCAAGAAAATCAGACGGGTCAGGCAACTGTTTCTGCTTATCCTCGCATGTTGGGTACAGGCGATGGTCTTACTAACAATTTTTCTGGTACAAGAATTTACTTTTTTGATTATTCAAACACGGATAAATTTAAATCTGTTTTAACAGAGAATTGTGCGCCTTCAAAAACTACTGGTGCAGGTCAGGGGTATATTTACTTAAATTCTGGTTTATGGGCTGATACGTCTGCTATAAATCAGATCACAATAACTGCTTCCAGTAACGATTTTGAGTCTGGAAGCACAGCAACACTATATGGAATAAATGGAGTAGCATAATGGCAGATGCCGATGGTAATAGATATAAATATGTAAACGGTGAAAAAATAAAATTAACCGATGAAGAAATAGCAGAGTTAAACGCTGAAGCAGAGCGACATGATTTAAACATGGATCCAGTCAGGTCCCAACGTAATGGCATGTTGACATCTTCTGACTGGACACAGATAGCAGACGCAGCCTTAGGGGCGCATACTGCTGAGGAATGGGCGACATACCGTCAAGAACTACGTGACCTACCTAGCAAACACAGCAAGGTGTCCGAAGTTGTTTTCCCTGATGATCCTCCTACGGCAGCAGCGAAGGCAGCCGAATAATTAGATGAACGACATTACAGACATAAAACGAATAGGAGTGTCAAGGCTAACGCTTGGACTCATCATGTCTGTAGCCTCCATCTCAGGTGTGGTCGTTTGGAAGGCCGCATCAGTCGCTAACCAAATCTCTGATTTGGAAGCGAAGGTTGCTGTTATTGAACAGAACACTGGTACTGATTCTAGTGTCTTAGCGAAACTGGATGAAATATCTGATGGTGTCAAAGAAAATGAAAATGGTATTGCTAATTTACACGCTGCTCGCCTTGATGAT
>Ga0114932_10005021_pt1 | contig 11955 bp, 9 predicted proteins | sample 2SBtaG_2_FD_87286 | JGI IMG/M metagenome (GOLD analysis project Ga0114932, IMG submission 87286) | Deep subsurface microbial communities from Kolumbo volcano to uncover new lineages of life (NeLLi) - 2SBTROV12_ACTIVE470 metaG | ecosystem: Environmental > Aquatic > Marine > Volcanic ... | reverse complement strand
GCTTAAGACTCCCCCTTTACTCAATTAAATCCGCAGTGTTTTTGTGCATAATTTTGTGCGTTTTGTAAATCGAAATGGGATTGTTTATCATTAACATTTCCGTTATATATCATAGACTTACGAAAGAATTTCCTTGACTTTCCGACACTAAGGAGAGAATATTTCGCTAACCTGTTTAGGACCCGTGTCGAGGAATAAAAAATGCAAGCCACTGATCCGAAAGTTATTCAATACTTAAACAAAGCCCTAGGCAATGAACTCATCGCTATCAATCAATATTTCCTGCATTCCCGTATGTTTGAAGACTGGGGTCTTAAAAGGCTGGCTGAAAAGGAATACGAAGAATCCATCGATGAGATGAAGCACGCAGATCAGCTTACTCAGCGAATTTTGTTCTTGGAAGGTCTGCCTAATATGCAGGATTTAGGCAAACTCATGATTGGCGAGAACGTAAAGGAAATGCTGGAGTGTGATCTGAGTCTTGAGCACATAGCCTGTCCAGACCTCAAAGAAGGTATCGCTTACTGTGAATCTGTCAGCGATTACGTCAGTCGTGATCTTCTTTCTTCTATATTAGATAGCGAGGAAGAACACATCGATTGGTTGGAGACTCAGTTATCACTGATTGATCGAATAGGCCTAGAAAATTATCAGCAATCGATGATCTAGGTCGGTTGTAATTTAGACTTCTATACTATCCCTAGTAGCTGTCGATATCTTACTTAGACTTTTAAGAAAGTCTGTGTGGTCGTGGTCCAATTTCAATTCGAGTAGGACAGGCTGGCTAGTGTTTTATGCATGCATGTATTGATCTGGGATCAAACAGTTTTCATTTGCTAATTGGTGAATGGGAAGACGGACGTATACAGATCATTGAAAGACTGAGTGAAAAAGTTCAACTGGGCGAAAATGTAGGCCAATCTGGACGAATTTCTCCAGAAGCATTCGAGCGCGGACTTTCCTGTCTGCACCGCTTTAAACTCCTAATGAAGCAGTATCCTGTAAATCGCTATTGGGCCTTAGGAACCAACACATTTCGTTTAGCTGAAAATTCCGCAGAATTCATTCAAGCAGCCAAAGATAAAGGAATCGATATTTCAGTTATAACGGGGACGCAAGAAGCTGTTCTAATTTACGCTGGAGTCATTACTACATTACCTGTTAGTGATTCTCACCGATTAATTATTGATATTGGTGGTGGTAGCACTGAAATAGTTATTGGTAAAAATCATGATCGCTTATTGACGGAGTCATTAACCATAGGCAGCGTTACTTGGCGTGATAAATTTTTCGGGTATTCTTCTGCTCCGCTGCCTTCATTGCTAGATCAAATGAGTGATGGTGTTGTAGCTGCGCACACAGTATTTGATTCAATCGCTCCGGTAGTTGAGCGATCACAATGGGAAGAAGCATTTGCTTCTTCTGGAACAGTAAAAATGCTTGCATTTATTTGCGAGGCTCATGGCTACGGTGAAAAGCAGATTCACTTGAGTGCGTTGCATGCATTAAAACAAGATATAGCCGCATCGATTGCCAATCACACCCCGCTCCTAGGTTTAAAAGAGCGACGACGCGATTTGTTACTTGCAGGGTGGTGTATTTTAGTCGCGTTAATGGAAGCTTATAAAATCGAAACTATAAACTTTAGCGGGACGGCATTGAGGGAAGGTATGCTGGATTTTATGGCAAAGAATGGAAAAACATTTCAAGCCATGGAGTCGAGCGAGTTGCCAGAAGTAAGTTTTGCCAAGGGGGTAGCCTAGGTTTGCGTAAACCGCTTTAACAACTGATTCTGAACATCCAATAATTCCTCTTCTTCGGAAATCCTTTCACTATAAACACCCTCAGAATCTAAGTCCCAGGTTTGCGTCGGGGATTCCAAGTAGATTTCCATCTCTTCTATTATGCGATTAGCGTGTTTTTTCTTTAAGATCGGGAAACAAACTTCAATTCGATTAGAAAGGTTTCTTTCCATGAGGTCTGCCGAAGAACAGTAAATTTGATGAGTAGCGTTCTGGAAAAAATAAACTCTGGAATGCTCTAAAAACCGACCGACAACTGAAACTACTCTTATGTTTTCACTAACATTGGGTATGCCGGGTTTCAGGCAGCAAGTTCCGCGAACAATTAAGTCGATCTGAACCCCTGCCTGAGAGGCCTCATAGAATTCTTTAATGATTGCCGTATCAGTTAGGGCATTCATTTTAGCAATGATTCGAGCTGGTTCGCCCTCGTAAGCTGCAGCCTTTTCTTGTTCAATTAGCTTGACTATGTTTTTACGTAAGTTAAACGGCGCATGAATGAGCAGTTTGGGATGAATTTTCTTACCCATTCCAGTTATTTGCTGAAAAACTTTGTGCACATCGGTGCACAGAACTTCATCCGCAGTCATCAAGCTGTAGTCAGTGTAAAGCAGTGAAGTTTTGCGATGATAATTACCGGTGCCAAGATGCGCATAGCGAGTTAGCTTATTTCCTTCTCTACGCACAAATAGCAACATTTTCGCATGAGTTTTGTAGCCCATGACTCCATAGACAACTACCGCACCGGCTTCCTGGAGAATGCTGGCAAAATTTATGTTCTCTTCTTCATCAAATCGCGCTCTTAATTCAATGACTACCGTTACTTCTTTACCATTGCGTGCAGCTTCGATCATTGCTTCGACCAATTCAGAAGATTCATTGGTTCGATAGAGGGTTTGTTTGATGGATAGCACTGATGGGTCTTTGGCTGCCTGACGAACCCAATCAATAATCGGTGTAAAGGACTCATAAGGGTGAAGCAGTAGCTGGTCTTCCTTATGCACTGCTGCAAAAATATCACTATTTTCTTCCAGTGCTTTTGGGATCTCGGTAGAAAATTTGGGAAACCGTAATTCGGGTCGGTCAACCATATCCATCACCGCCATAATCCGTTGTATGTTCACCGGCCCATCGAGTCTGAACAATTCTTCTTCAGTCAGATTGAAGCGTTCCAAAAGAAAATTTGTTAATTCTTCAGGGCATTCCTTGCCGACTTCCAGTTTTGTCGCAGCACCAAAACGACGACTGTGGAGTTCACCTTGTAAAGCGCTAGCGACGTCTTCAATTTCAACATTGGACATTTCTAGGTCTGAATTTCTTGTTACTCGAAACTGATGACATTCATTGACAGACATGCCGGGAAAAAATTCTTCGACATAATTGTGAATAATTGACGATAAGAAGATAAAGTTATCTCCTTCGGGAATTATGTCATTTGGCACTTTTATTAATCTCGGTAGCGAGCGAGGCGCGGGTACGATTGCTAGCCCGCTGTCTCTGCCAAACGCATCTTTGCCTTCGAGAGACAAAATAAAATTCAAACTTTTATTAACCAATCTTGGGAATGGGTGTGCAGGATCTAATCCTAGAGGGCTTACCACTGGAACTACTTCTTCGAAAAAGTATTTTTTAGCCCAGGCTGCCAAATCCTTGCTCCATTTTGAGCGATGAATGAAATGGATGTCTTCATCGGCAAGGGAGGGCAGTAATTCTTCATTTAAGATTCGATATTGCTCATCTAGGGCTTCCCGCACCTGTTCATGAATTTCTTTCAGGGTTTGTTCCGGGTATTTTCCATCGGCATCCTGACCTTGACGTCCAAATTCCAGTTGTTTCTTAAGACCGGAAACTCGAATTTCGTAGAACTCGTCCAGATTGGAGGTAAATATAAGAAGGAAGGTAAGACGTTCGAGTAATGGATGATTATTATTTTTGGCCTGCTCGAGAACCCGCAAATTGAATTTCAAATAACTGAGTTCGCGATTCTCATAATAAGCACTGCTATTGAGATCCAAATCCTCTAAACGCCGATAGTCCTCAGTAGAATCGGTAACTGAATTGTCGACGACCACTCTGAGGGGGTTGTTGTCAATCGGTTGTGTCATAAATGGTGAGACTTAACCTTGGGTAGCTCAAAGCTAGAGATTTTGTTGGCCAGGGCCGGCGATTCTAACACATCGTCTCACGTTAACTCTATGTGACGAGAGGGGCTTGATCTAAATCAGTCGATTAAATGGATTGTCATAATTCTGTAACAATTAGGCCTTATATTTGCCCTCAGGTTTTTGTGCTCTCCTTACCATTTGGAGGCTATAGATGCGGTCTAATTTTTTTTGCAAATTCATTGCTCTAATCGTTACGGCATAAATAAACTCTTTGCAAAGCTCTAGCCTTTTTATGGCACCCAGAAAAGTAACGGCTTGATCGTCGTCTCCTAACCCATTATTCTCTCAGGCCCATTGACAAGGAATACTCTAGTCCCACAAGTGCACAAATTACTGGCCAATTTAAGTTGGAACTAAAACCAAATAACGGCGCTTTATCTGGCAAACTCGTAATCGATCTTTCGCGAGTGCTCGGTGGTCCCTATTGTGGTCAGATTCTTGGAGATCATGGCGCCGAAATTATCAAGATTGAACCTCCTCGTGGTGATGAAACTAGAGACTGGGGCCCTCCTTTTCACGAGGACGATTCTGCTTACTTTATCGGGGTAAATAGAAACAAGCGCTCAATGGGTCTTGATCTGACCAAGGAAGAAGGTCGAAGAGTTTTATTGCGTATGTTGGGGAAAGCAGATGTTTTATTGGAAAACTATAAGCCTGGCACCATGGAAAAATGGGGCCTTGGATATGAGGAGGTTTTAAAGGAAAAATTTCCTGCACTAATCCATTGCCGCATCAGTGGTTTCGGTGGAGATGGACCATGGGGTGGTTATCCTGGATACGATGCCATTATTCAGGCAATGGCGGGATGGTTTAGTGTTAATGGTGAAGAGGGTAGCAATCCGACCAGATTGGGTCTTGCCGCCGTGGACATGGGCACTGGTTTATATTCGACAATTGCTATCCTTCTGGCGATGGCTGAAAGAGAAAAGTCCGGCGAAGGACAATACCTGGACATGACTCTTTACGACTGCGCCGTTTCTCTAATGCATCCCCACATTCCTAATTATAACTATTCCGGTAAGGTGCCAGGTCCCACTGGAAATGCTCATCCCAATATAAGTCCATATGACACCTTTCGAACCAAAACCATAGATATTTTTATCGGAGCTGGCAACAATAGAGCATGGGGGAAGCTGTGTCAGGAGTTAGATCGCCCTGACATGATAGATGACCCTCGTTTTGCTACTAATTTGGATCGAGTAAATAATCGTGATGACCTTAAAATGGAATTGGAATCCGCACTGATGAAAATCAATGGTCATGAGATTTGTGATTCCCTGGCCAAAGCCGGATTAGCTGTTGGACCGATTCATAACACGCAGCAAGTTGTTGACCATCCTCATACACATCATCGCGGCATGAGCGTAGAGCGGGATTGGTACAAGATGTGGGGCTCACCGATAAAACTTTCAAGAACACCAGGGGGTATACGTTATCTTCCGCCTAAATTTGGGGCTGATACCCATGAAATTCTAAAAGATTTTGGCTTCGAATTGGGCGAAATTGACAGTCTTATTGATACCAAAGTGTTGCTCAATGAGCGTCAGGAATAGGACCGCAACACACATCCACTTACCTTAAACTTTCTTGCGCTATTAGTAGCAGATTGATAGTTAGGTATTCAACTTAGACCTTAGGCAATTAAATAGCTTGATGGCTTAGAAATTTACTTAGATTGAAATCAGTTGACAGGGCAGGATGAATTCAATAAATTTCGCAGCTCTCGGAATAAACGAATGATTACTAAAATTATCACAGCAATATATGCACGTCGCGAGCTAGCTCAGATAGCACGCCGTCGCATTGTGCGTGCCAAATTTATATTCAGGAGATCTGTGAGTTAGCGTTTATTTGAAACGAATCGAAAACCTCTAAGAGTCTCCGACCTTAGAGGTTTTTTTTTGGGGATAGCAAAATAGGATCAATTATGAACATTCAAGAAATCGAATCAGCTACTCGAATCGCCTGGCCGGCAATCGAAGAAATCGAACTTGAGGGAGGCACATTGCGTTACGCCTCTGGGGTTAGTCGTCGTTCCAACGCATTGATCCCCAAAGTGTCGGGTCGATTCTGTCCGCAACAATTAATTAGCGAAACTGAGAGATTCTACAGTGCTAAAGGTCAGGATGCCGTAATCAAAGTGCTTATAACAGAAAAGGCGAACTGCACTTTTGGCAAACTTGATATGTTGTTAGAGGAAGTTAAATACCAGAAACAGGCACCAACAGCGGTATTAGGGTTGCAGCTAAATCAAGACCCAGGGCTTAAATTATCGAAGACTGGTTTTCATATTATAGAAAGTACAAAAGACGACTGGGTTGCTGCCTGGCAGGCAGTACGTATGTTTAATCCTGTTCGATATAACTCTCACCGCCAGTTACTAAGACGGATTTCTGGAATTGTCTACTGTTTGGTAATGCATGATGATCACTTAAATCCATGTGCTACCGGAATGGCAGTGTTGAATAAAAAAACACTGGGTATTTTTGGTATCGCGACATCAAAGAAGTATCACGGCCAAGGTCTGGCAAGTCAGATCATAAGTGAATTACTTCGCTGGGGTCGATTGAGAGGGGCGGGATTTGCCTTTTTGCAAGTTGAAGAACGCAATCTGCCGGCTCTGGCGCTTTATAAAAAGTTTGGATTCACTCAGCAGTACTCGTACTGGTACCGGGTAAAAGAAATGGCGGAAGGTAGAGTAATTGCCCCCTGATCTCTGTATTCTTTAATCTGTCCGCAGTGGAATTTTTAAGTTAGACTGCTGCGCCAGTTTTTATGTAAAGAATGGAAGAAAATATGAAAAACCAGCGCATGTTGTTTGCAAAGCGTCCTTTTGGTGAGCCCGAAGATGAATGTTTTCAGCTCGATGAAGCTGACATTCCTGAACTCGAAGATAATCAAATATTGGTAAAAGTTTGTTGGTTGTCACTTGACCCTTATATGCGAGGAAGAATGAACGACGTTAAATCCTATGTCGCTCCTATGCAGATAGATGATGTCATGACCGGCGAATCTACCGGAATTGTTGTGAAATCTACTTCGGAAAAATTCACAGTTGGCGATCATGTCGCTGTGCACAAAGGCTGGCAATCTTACATTATCTGTAACGATGATGAAGAACGACTTATGAAGGTAAATTTAGACAATGGCTCATTATCTGCTCATCTCGGAGTAGTGGGTATGCCAGGTCGAACGGCTTATTTTGGATTAACCGAAGTCGGCAAGCCACTAGTTGGAGAGACCTTGGTGGTTGCCGCAGCATCTGGTGCCGTTGGGTCTGCAGTTGGTCAGATTGCGAAGATTTTGGGACTGAGAGCAGTAGGAATTGCTGGTGGTCCAGAGAAATGTCAGTACGTAAAAAATGATCTCGGGTTCGATGCCTGTATCGATTATAAGGCAGAGAATTTCGAAGAAGAGTTAATAGCTGCTTGTCCTGGTGGGGTAGACATTTATTTCGAAAATGTTGGTGGTGCAGTCACAAAGGCTGTAGTCAAATTATTGAACTCAGGCGCGCGGGTGCCGATCTGTGGTTATGTTTCTAATTACAATGATGAGGACATCACCAAGTCTGAATCCCCTTTTGACATTCTCAAACAACTAAATGAAGTGCCAGAGCATCGTTTCTTTGTGGTGTTTGAATGGGTCGATCGATATGAGCAAGCAACAGAACAATTAGGCCAGTGGATTAAGGAAGGCAAACTCAAGCATAAGGAATGCATTGGCGAGGGATTGGAGAATGCGCCTGATTCTTTTCGTGGCATGCTCAAAGGTAAAAATTTTGGCAAGCAATTAATAAAGATTGCGGATGAAGAGTAATGGGAAAGGCTGACCCTGAAAACTACCAGGTTGCATCATTATTTTCTCTTAAAGGAAAATCTGCGTTAGTTACCGGGGGATCGAGTGGTCTTGGCTTAATGATGGCCAAGGGATTATTACAAAATGGTGTGCATGTAGTTATTGTCTCTCGACGTAGAGAGAAATGTGATGAGGCGTTAGTGGAGCTGTCGCCTCACGGAGAAGTGACTGCATTTTCTGCCGACATAACCAAAGCTGATGATCGGGAGAAGCTTTTGAATTTTCTCGGGGATGAAATTGGAAGTTTATCAATTCTGATTAATAATGCTGGCGCGAATTGGGGGGCCAAATTGGAAGAATTCCCCGATGAAGGATTCGAGAAAATAGTTAACATAAATCTGAACGCCGTCTTCTCATTAAGCCGCGATTCAATTCCTTTGTTAGAAAAAGCAGCAACACAAACTGATCCTGCGCGAATAATCAATATCGGTTCCATGGATGGAATTCATATCCCCATTGTTTCGAGAACAGGAACCTTCGCTTACGTAGCTAGCAAGGCTGGTTTACATCATCTTACTAAGGCGCTTGCAGTTGAATTAGGGCCTAAGCATATAACTGTAAATGCAGTTGCGCCTGGGTTTTTTAAATCGCGCATGACTGACTATGTTTTTGAACACTATTTAACAGACATCGAAGAAGAATGTCCCCTGGACCGCGTAGGTGAGCCAGAAGAAATTGTCGGGATCGTCGCCTACTTAGCATCACGCGCTGGCGCCTATACCAATGGTGCGATAATTCCGGTCGACGGCGGTACCAGCATTTCTAAAGGCAAACGATCTTGGATGGATTCAGACTGAGAATTAGAGTCCACCCCGATACTTGTTCTTACCTCTAGCCCCTGCTAGTTTAGCGCTCCGTTTCGATAAATTCGGATCCACGAGATTTTCCAAAAAGGTGATCTCACATATATAAAGAAGGAAGACTCAAGTTGGAGCGAGCATGAGTTTATTCAACCTCGAAGGTAAAGTTGCTTTGATTACTGGTTCAACGAAAGGGATCGGTAAGGCTATAGCGCAACGTATGGCAGAGCAGGGAGCGAAGGTCGTAGTTTCCAGTCGTAATCAGGAATTGTGCGACGAAGTAGCAGGGGAAATTAATGATAGTGGTGGCACGGCGATCTCGGTTGCCTGCAACATAAATTACAAAGAACAACTAGAAAATCTTGTTGCGCAAACCCAACAAAAACTTGGCAATATCGACATTTTGGTTTGTAACGCAGCAATCAATCCTTATTTTGGTCCCTCTCAGGACATTCCGGATCCAGCTTTCGACAAAGTTATGCATGCCAATATTGGTAGCGTCCATCGCTTATGCCAATTAGTTATTCCTTCCATGGTAGAAAATGGTGGGGGAGCGGTAATAATTATTTCTTCCATTGGCGGCCTTAAAGGAAGCGATGCCCTCGGGGCCTATGCCATTTCTAAAGCAGCGGATATGCAGATTGCCAGAAACCTTGCCGTGGAATGGGGCCCAAAAAACATCAGAGTCAATTGCATTGCTCCTGGATTGGTGCGTACCGATTTCGCTCGTGCTTTATGGGAAAATCCGGATATCTATGAGGCAACTATTTCAAAATACCCATTAAGAAGAATTGGAGAGCCAGATGAAATTGCGGGTGCAGCAATATTACTGGCGTCTGATGCAGGAAGTTTTACCACAGGTCAAACTATTGTCATTGATGGCGGTGGCACAATCGCCGGATAGAAAAACATAGCAGATAGAGGTTATAAGCATGGATTTGGGATTGTCAGAAGAACTGGTTGAGGTGAAGGAGAAAATTCGCACTTTTGTTGAGGAAAAGGTCGAGCCAGTTGAAGCAGAATATCACGCAGAAATAGCAGTTGATGATCGTTGGTCACACACAGCTCGCCAGGATGAAATTTTAAATGGCTTGAAGGACGAAGCCCGGGTGCTAGGTCTGTGGAATTTCTTCTTGCCCGAAAGCCAGGGTGGGGCAGGCATATCAAACCTGGAGTATGCGCACTTAGCTGAAATCATGGGGCGCAGTCGTCTTGCCTCTGAAGCATTCAACTGTAGTGCTCCGGACACTGGTAATATGGAAGTGTTGGAACGCTATGGTTCGGAAGAACAGAAGAAAGAATGGCTGGAACCACTTTTAGCTGGAGAAATTCGCTCTGCTTTCGCTATGACAGAACCTAGCGTTGCTTCCAGTGACGCAACTAATATTTCTACTCGTGCTGTATTAGAAGGTGATGAATGGGTAATTAGCGGAGAGAAGTTTTACATTTCAGGCGCCGGTGATGTTCGTTGCAAGATCATGATCTGCATGGTGGTAACTGATCCTGATGCGCCAAAGCACAATCGTCAGTCACAAATTCTTGTTCCTATGGAAACTGAAGGTGTTGAAGTCGTTCGGCCGATGACGGTATTTGGCAAAGACGATGCGCCTCATGGTCATATGCACATCAAATTTCACAATGTTAGAGTACCAGAAAGTAATATTATTCTCGGTCGTGGCAGAGGATTTGAGATTTCGCAAGGAAGATTAGGCCCAGGTCGAATCCACCATTGCATGCGTTCTATCGGTGCAGGGGAAAGAGCGCTGGATCTTATGTGCAAACGTGCGGTTAGTCGCGAGGCTTTTGGCAAACCATTGGCAGAACTTGGTGGAAACTACGACATTATCGCTGATAGCCGCATTGAGATCGAAATGTGTCGCTTGCTCGTTTATAAGGCCGCCTATTTGATGGATACAATTGGCAACAAGGCTGCGCGGGATGCAATTTCACAGATTAAGGTCGCAGTGCCTAATATGGCTCTAAGAGTGATCGATCGAGCTATACAAATGCATGGGGCAGCGGGCGTGTCTCAAGATTTTCCTCTTGCTGCGCTTTGGACTAGTCAGCGAACTCTGCGGTTGGCGGATGGGCCGGACGAAGTGCATAGACGAGTTATCGCTCGTAAAGAGCTGGCAAAATATAATTAAGGTTGATTAAGCTAGTATAAAATGGGAACTACGGTTCCCATTTTTTTTTGGAGTGTCAGATTGAAAGGATTTATATCGGAAAAATCTAATATTCTCTGTCTGGCGTGCTCGATCTTTAGCCTTTCCCGCGCAGCTTCTCTATATTGGCCAGGAATTTCTGACCTTTTTTAGAAGACATTCCGAATCTTGGTGAACTAGGTAACTTTTCTATTCGATGCTCAGGCAAACAGTTAAAGCCTTTGAAATGCCTGTTAGATTCGGCTCAATGAGGCGGTTGATTTATGTAAATAGCAGGCACGCGTGACTATAAGAGAAGGGCAGTAGAGTCGGGCATCAGAATATCTGGAACTAGTAAAAAATAGATGAAAGACAATCGATATTAGTTCTTTCAAGATTAGGAATATTCAGCAATTATAAGCCGTAGGCACTTCTTGCGGTTAGATAAATATCAATTTGCGGAGTAGTCCATTGATTAACTCGAGAAACAAAGCATTACAGAGCAAAGCGCTATTTTAAATTGATAAAAATGGTCACTAAAGCTGTCAGCGTTATTATTCCAACGTTCAATAGAGAGCATTGCTTAATGCGAGCTCTCGATTCTGCTCTAGCGCAGTCCTATCCAATTCAAGAAATAATAGTAGTGGATGATGGCTCAACAGATGCAACTGAGAAGTTGATACAGGAATCCTATCCAAGCGTGACTTACATCAAACAAGAGAATCACGGTGTGAGTGCGGCACGGAATAGAGGAATTAAGAATTCACTAGGAAGCTGGCTGGCATTTCTTGATTCCGACGACGAATGGTTGCCGGATAAACTAGAGAAGCAATTCTTGGCATTAGAACAACAATCTGAATTCAAAATAATTCACAGCGATGAAATTTGGATTCGTAATGGTGCGCAAGTTAACCCTAAGAATAAACATGAAAAGTCTGGTGGTTTTATCTTTGAGAAATGTCTGCCGCTCTGCGCAATCTCTCCATCGGCGGTTTTAATTCATCGAGAGTTATTTGCAGAACTTGGAATGTTTGATGAATCTTTACCGGCTTGCGAAGATTACGACCTCTGGCTAAGAATCTGTAGTCGTTATCCGGTTCTTTATATTAAAGAAAAACTATTGCGTAAGTACGGCGGTCATGAAGACCAGCTGTCGAAACAACATTGGGGAATGGATAGATTTCGTATT
>Ga0114932_10005019_pt1 | contig 11957 bp, 18 predicted proteins | sample 2SBtaG_2_FD_87286 | JGI IMG/M metagenome (GOLD analysis project Ga0114932, IMG submission 87286) | Deep subsurface microbial communities from Kolumbo volcano to uncover new lineages of life (NeLLi) - 2SBTROV12_ACTIVE470 metaG | ecosystem: Environmental > Aquatic > Marine > Volcanic ... | reverse complement strand
ACAAGTAGACCTTCTTGTACGTTTAGGATTTACAAAGCGTTCTCAATTTATGGAAGGTGGTTCAACATATAAAATACAAAAAGGCGATACACTTTCAGAAATTGCAGAGTTACAGGGAGTATCACAAGCAGAGCTTCAAGAACTAAATCGAATTGAAAACCCCGATAAAATTTTTGCAGGTGCTGAGTTACAACTCCCTGAGCGTGAAGAGGCTATATCTGAGGAAGTAGTATCCGAAGAATTTACAGAACAAGACACAGCTAATATAGCAGCAGATACTCTTCGTGAGGTTATTTTATCAGAAGATAGAGATTTAGAAACAGAAATAAAGGCTGAAAAAGAGAAGGGAATATCCTTTAGGTTTTTTCCAGAAGCACAGGCAGATACAAAAGATGTAGAAGTTATTGATAGTGAAAAAGAAGAGGATGTTGATGACGGTATTTATTCCGAAGGAATACAAAGATTACATCAAGTATTAAACGAAACTCAAGAAGAACTAGACGCTGGTAAAATAACTCAAATAGAAGCTGGAGTTAGAGCGTTTGCAGCTAGAATAGATATGTTGTTCGCTCCCGTAGGAGAACTTATAGGTACAGTAGCATCTGCTTTAACTCCCGATAATATTGAAGAACGGTTTAAAGAAGAAGTAGCAGAGGTTGGAGAAAATATTGGAGAGTGGATAAAAGAAAACGGGTACGAGCGTTCTGCAAAAAATATTAATGCTGCTATATCTATTTTAGGAATTATTCCTACAGCACAGGTTCTTAAAAGAGGTGTGAATACTATAGCAGCAGGTACTAAAACAAAGCTCGATAAATTCTATAACAAAGGATTTGATAAAGATGGAAAGGCTATACCTTTTGAAAGTCCTTTAGAAAAACATCTTCATCAGGTAACGTCAGCAGGTATTGCTTTTAGTCAAGCAGGTCCAGCAGGTATTGCTGATGCTCTTTTGCCAGGAATGATAGCCCGTAGAAGGTTATCAGCAGCAGGTTCTAAACGAAAAGAAATTATTAGAGAAGCAGAAACTGCAAATTTTGAAGATGCTTACGCCTCTGCAATGGCTGGAAGAAACATTGTAGACCAAAGCCCTAATACAGAACTAGGAGATTTAATTGAAGATTCGGCTGTAAAAAAATCCTATATTTATACAACCGAAGAGTTGTCTAATGATGAGGGAATAAGAGCTGCTTTATTTAAAGACTACAATAATTTTGACACCCCGATAGAAATTCAAGATAGGTTTATAAATCATATACGTTTTGGTCCTTGGACAGAAGGAATAAGCGTCAAGGTAAGGGGAAGAAAAATAGGCTCGGAGCGTCCTATGAACCCGAACAATACTGATGTAGATGTTAAAAGACTAGACGGCCCACAAAACTTATTAGCTGAAGCTCATGGAATTGAAGATATAGCTGCTAACTCTCTAAGAAAACTATTTAAAGTAAGTAACAGAGTTAAGATGGCAAAGTATATTAACCAGCTAAATCCTGATGGAACACCTAAAGCTGGAGTAAAACTGACGGGCGGTAAGCTACAAAAAGCTTCTTTGGGAACTAAAAGAAATACAGACGTAAATGTTAACAACACTTTAGATGGTGCTACGCCAGAACAAATTAAATCTTGGTTAGAATTTGACGCTGGTGGTAAACAGGGGGCCTCTATTTCGTTTAAGGTAGACGAAAAGAACCCTAATATTGTTTATTTTTCAGATAGTCACACTTCTAAGTCTAAAGAATCTGGAGGAGTCAACGATTTTATAGCGTTCGACCTTAAAAATAAAGAGGTCTATACAGGTATTAGTGATAAGCATGATATGTTATGGAACTTAGACCCACTCGGCGGCAGTTCTCGTTTAACAATTGCACCTATGTCGAAAAGAAGTTTTACGGACCTTACCAAAAAGGGAACGCACAAGCAAAGAGATTATCAAGGAGAAGCACAAGCAACACTTGATATGTTAGAAAAATATAAATTAGAGCTACCAGATGGCGGTTTAACTATGCCTTCATATGACCCCGTAACAGGACTCATTCCTACAGGAACAAAAACTGTTAAGCTTTTAAAGGAAACAAAAGCAGACATAGATACTCTTAGAAAAATTGCAACCGCAGAAAAAATAGAAAAAGTGGGGGATAGTTGGAAGGTGGACGGCAAGACAGTATCTAAAGGTGAACTTGATGCAGCAATCCACATAAACCTAACCGCTTTAGCACACTTCGCTGGAAAGGCAACGACAAAAGATTACGGAGTATTGGCTCGAAGATTAGCTAAGGGTAGTGCAGCAACAGGATTTCTTATGGGCGAATCTGCCGAAGAACCTAAAAGAAAAGGCTCAGTATTAGGGGGCCTTCAAAGAAGTAGATTTTTTATGGGTGGCTTTAGTGAAGAAGTATTAAGCAAACTGGAAGCTTCTGGTAGCCCTCAAGCAGCCGCAGCAGCAAAAGCAGAAAGAGCAAATCGCAGTCAACAAGGGGTGCTAGAGAAAAAATATGAAGGAGAAATAACGCGCACACAAGAAACAGGTATGTCCTCTTCAGATGTAGAACGACAAAATATTCTAGATGAGAAAAAGTCTAGCGAGCAGCCTCAAACTAATGTAGAGTTTGGAACAGACCCGTTACAAAACTTAGGTTTTACAGGCAGCGAAGACACCACTGAAACATCCGTGAGTTCTACAGAAGAAACCCAAACACCGGCAGTAGGATGGGGAGCCGTAGACGAGATATTGGCATCGCCTGAAAAAATGGCAGAAGTTAAAAAAAGAGCGGAAGAAAGACGGGCTAATGAAGCAAAACTTATCAAGGAAAGTAATGAAGTTGGAGCGTCGTGGGTGAATCCAATGTTTGACCCAGACCGAAACAAGGGGGGTTACACCAGATATGACTACACAAAGCGTGGTAGTGGGCTAAATACTGCGCGGACTTTTGCTGATGGCGCAAGAGCATTTCACGTATATAATGCATTACAAAAAGGTCAGCCAGGGTATACACACGCTCAGAATGCACGAAACAATTTAACTCAAATGGGAGTTACCGTAGACACCGCTACGGACGAACAATTGTTTGATGCGCTTGATTTAGCTCATAGGGGCGCACAATGGAAAAACCGTAGGCCGAAACGAGGTTTTGGAATAAAAGAAGCTCTCGGTATGGCGCTACAAGTTGGCAGTTTCTTTGTACCTGGCGGTCCTGTTGTTGCGGGTGCTCTGGGAGCAACTGGCGCTGGTCTGCAAGGCGGAGGACCATTCGATGTTGCGCTTGGTGCGTTTACTCCGTGGGCAGGTGGTAAAGTTTTTAATGCGCTACAATACAATTTTGGAGTTACCGCTGCCACTACTGGAGCAATTAAGACCGGTCTTACGGGCGTGGGTGCTGCTGGAGTAACAACCGAAGTAATTGATAGATACACAGAAGAGCAGAAGGGTGTATCCAGAGCTACGGGTCTTGGATGAGTTTAAAATTTCACAGCGCAGCAGCTAATAAAGTTAAAGAACTTCTCAACGAAGAACTCGAAGCTCCTGAAGATTTAAGTCTACGAGTTTTTGTAAAAGGTGGAGGATGTTCTGGCTTTCAATATGAGTTTACATTTGATGCTAAGAACGAAGAGGATACAGAGGTAATAACTAACGGTGTTGCTTTGGTAGTAGACCCTCTAAGCTTTCAGTATTTAGATGGGGCCGAAATAGATTATTCAACAAGCCCCTTCTCATCTCAGTTTGTTATTCGTAATCCTAATGTTCAAACAACTTGTGGTTGCGGAAGTTCTTTTGCGGTTTAACAATGCTAAAATAAACAAAGGGAGTGTAGTGTGGAACAGGGAATAGATATATCAGAAACTGGTAAAGTTAATTTAGACATGAAGACGTTGGTTGGTATTGTCGCAATGATAATGGCTATCGCTACTGTTTACTTTTCTTTGCAAGGTAAAATATCACAACTAGAATTAGATGTGGTTAGAATGCAAGACGCAAGCGGAATGAACACAGAATTTAGAATCAAATGGCCTAGAGGTGAACTAGGTGCGTTGCCGGATGATGCTGTACAAGATATTAACATCAAGTATCTCAAAGAAGAAATAGAAGACTTAGAAGAAAAGCTTGAAGAATTAGAAAAAGAAGTTGAGGACCACGACAGAGCTTCAGGTCATTAATTGATACTTTAAAGTTCTGAGATAGGAGCAAATCAATGGCTTATAAATATTTTACGAAGAAAGAATTGAGGTGTAGTCACTGTAATCAACACGGTATGAACGAAGAGTTTATGAGTAAAGTAGAGCTTCTACGTGAACAGCTTGATTTTCCTTTTATTGTGACCTCTGGATACCGTTGTGAGGACCACCCCATAGAGGCCCGTAAAGCCTCTCCAGGGGCACATACAACAGGCAGAGCACTCGACCTATCAGTGTACGGAGAAGACGCTCACAGGCTCCTCTCAGGCGCTCTCACGGCAGGTTTCACAGGCATTGGAATAAACCAAAAAGGTGGCTCTCGGTTTATACACATAGATGATATAGAGTCTACTTCCGAAAGACCTAGACCCTGGGTGTGGAGCTACTGATGGTTTTGTACACAGAAAACCAACTTGAAGCTTTATATAAAATATATGCTAGGCACCAGAACCGTAACGGTTTAGCCTTTATGAAGCTTGAAGATTTCAGAGCTTTATTTGAAGAACAACAATCATATTTATTAATGCAGGAGATGGGAAATGCTTCTTAACGCAATACTAGGACCAATAGGCGCTATCGCTTCTAGCTGGTTAGACGGACGAAACGAAAAGATAAAAGCCAACACCAGAGTAAAAATAGCGAGGGCCGAAGCCGAAGCTGCTGTCATGCAAAAGCAAGCCACTGGGGAGATTGACTGGGATATAGCACAGGCAAAGGCCAGCGAAAGCTCATGGAAAGACGAGTGGCTTACTGTGGTGTTTACATTACCTCTAATTCTACTACTGTTTGGAGAGGAAGAACGAGTAAACAATTTCTTTCTTGCGCTCAGTAACTGCCCTGAGTGGTATCAATATATGTTAGGAACTATCGTAGCCGCCAGCTTTGGCTTTCGAGGTGCCGCTAAATTTATGGGGAAAAAGAAATGAAAAAGAAACCGGGACTCTACGCAAATATAAACAAGAGAAAGAAAAAAGGTATTAGTCGTTCTAAAAAGAACTCCACTATAACTCCAAAGAGTTATGCCGCTATGAAAAAAGGGTTTCCAAAAGGTAAAAAATGAAAGAGTTTCCCATAGTCGAAGTACAGTGGGGAGATGCTTGGATTGATACCGATGACTATACCTTTGAAGAAGCTAAAAAGCTCACACCTGTAATCCGAAAAACAATAGGTTATTTAATTAACACAACAGACGATTGTCTTATATTAGCCACAGACCTATACAAACAAAGCAAGTCTCCGTCGATAAAAGAAAACACCATCAACACACCGATGGTTATTCCTTTAGGTATGGTGCTTGATTGGACCGAACTAGAATTTGAAGGGGCTGAATAATATGCGAGAAGAATACAAGAAGGGTGGTAAGGCTAAAGATTCGCGATTAAAACGCGCTGGTGTTTCAGGTTATAATAAACCCAAGCGTACCCCAAAGCACAAAACAAAATCTCATGTTGTGGTAGCCAAGGTAGGAGACAAAGTAAAAACTATAAGGTTTGGTCAGCAGGGTAAGACAGGTGATAGAACCATGACCAAACGAGCAAAGAGTTTTAAAGCTCGTCATGCTAAGAATATAAAAAAGGGTAAGATGTCTGCGGCTTACTGGGCAAACAAGGTTAAGTGGTAGGGGAGAGTTATATGTCAGATGAGTTTTTTCAGTTTATCGAGTCTCCAGAAACCGCCACAATTCGGTTGAACACAGACGCGATGAGTCACTTAGGAATTATATTTAATAGTGTGAATGACGCGATGATGAAGCAAGCAGTATTTGATATGTTATGTAAACATTCTAAGTTTGTTTTAGAAACCTCAGAAAAAGTAATACTTAATAAGCGGCTGGGTGTTAAGGCTGTTAAGTAATAAGAATGCTTAACGAAAAACGTTTAGTTCATTTTCTAAATGTTCATGAAGGTTTGCTAGTTTCATTTCTGCTTCTTTAATTATTTTCTGTATGAAGGGAGTATCGTGTTTGTCAAATACTTTTGATACGTCCTCTATGGGAAGCTGTTTGAACTCAGTCATTAGATTACCCTTTCTGTCTATAAATACTTTAAACGAAATTATATTACCTTCTTCTTTCATTGAAATACTACTCCTTCTAAGTCGCCCCTAAGTCCTGCTTTCATGTAGGAAGTTGAGCGACCTTCAAAGAAGTTCTGGTGTTCTACTCCTAGTACATCATCCAACCAGTTAAGAGGATTATCTTTCACACCGTAGTTAGGCTTCAGTCCTAGCTGTAGTAGTCTGCGGTCAGCAATATAACGAATGTACTCAATCATTTCTTTCTTTGATAATCCTTGTATATCTCCTTGTGCAAATACTAAATCTAAAAACTTATCTTCTAAATACACCATGTCCCGACATGCCTGATAGATTTCTTTTTTAAAGTCATCAGTCCATATCTCTATGTTCTCCTGTATAAACTCTCTAAAGAGTTTTGTCATTGCCTCAACATGAAGAGACTCATCTCGAATCGAGTACGTTATAATCTGTCCCATGCCTTTCATCTTTCCAAATCTAGGAAAGTTCAACAATATAATAAAACTACTGAATAGCTGTAGGCCCTCGGTGAAGCCACTATAAACGGCGAGTGCTTTCGCAATGCTCTCCTTGTCTTTAGCTAACACTTTTATTTTATTTATATATTCATGCTTGTCAGCCATTGCCTCGTACTCAGAGAAGGCTTTGTATTCTGTCTCAGGCATTCCTACCGTGTCCAACAGTAGACTATAGGCGTGTTGATGAATAGATTCCATGTTAGCGAAACTACTCATCATCATACGGGCTTCAGGTTTCTTAAAGATTCTCATGTATCTATCTATGTACCCCGAGCCTACATCCACATCCGATTGAGTGAACAGTCTAAATATCTGTGTAAGTAAATTCTTTTCAGACTCTCCTAAGTCTTGCCAATCCTTTACGTCATTGTGCAGGGGCACGTCCTCTGGAAACCAATGCATTTGGTTTTGTTGCACATAATAATCAAACATCCAGGGATGGTCGAAAGGCTTGTAGTAATCTCGTGTACCTAATAGGCTCATGCACTTTTCTCCGAGGGAAAACAATTAAAATTAGCGGCTACAGTACGGCGTTCTCCTTTCCCTCTAAAGGGATAAACCATATGTTGTAGCCAAGAGGGAAAAAAGTAAAGCTTTCCTACCGTGGGTTTAATTACGCAATCTTGAACTGGCATTAGCCTTTCTTTATCTAACACTGAACTCCTGCCGTAGACAAACTCTAGAAACCCATCGACGCAACCAGAAGAATGAAAGTAACTCATGCCTTCTTCCGGTGCTTTTAGTTTAGAAATTTGTGGTGGAACTTTTGTCCATGTGGTGCAGCTAACACCCATTGCCGTTTGAGTTCCGTGGTCGTGTATAGGATTATAATCTCCAGCATAGCTATGCACCGACCAAAGCTCATCTATCTCTACTTGCCTGTCATTCTCTAAAGACTGTCCTGTGTGCCTAAGAAACTCCGCTACATATTTAGCGGCAAGGTTGCATAGAATATATCTAACCTCTTCTAGCTCCTCGCACATATGGTCCATACGCAACTGTTCGCCATTGTGTATCTGTCCAACTAGGGTATCCGCATTTGTTTTTCTATCTTGTTTCTTTAATAGTTTATCCAGATAGGTATTTAAATCATTTACAAAATCATTCGGCGTTTCTACTTCCATTAAATACACCGAAGGTAACGGAATAAACTTAAAGTTTATCGCATCACTCATATTCCTTGTTCCATTATCTCTTCAACAACCTCAAGTTTTTCTCGTGCTTCTGCAATCTCTCCAATTAAAGAGTCCATCGAAGATACTATATCAGGATGCTCCGCTACACCTACAGAATTTTGACTGTAGTTATCCAGATTAATTATAGCCGAAGCAACTTGGGCTTCGTATTTTAATCTTAATGCTTTTAGTTTCTCCATCTGTTTCTCCTATTGGTTATATATTAAATATATAATGATTGCTAATTCTACAATTAGTATGGGGTAGTATCCGCGCCATAGTATTTTATAAAGTATTAGTTCACGTTGTCTTCGAGTGCTCTTCTTAGAGTAGTGCTTATTAAGTTGTTTTAAAGTTTTTACTTTTTCTCTTGTTGGACGCATATCGTGTTATCCTTCACAGGCGAGACACTCTACATCAGAAAGGTTAATTCTTGGTATCTTTATATTTACATTCTCTGTATTCCTAGCCGCATCGGACCTGAGATAGTAAAGTGATTTTAAGTTTCTTGCTCCTGCCCAATGCACATCGTTCACGTATTGCAGAAACTCATCGTGAATTTCTTGTGGCTCCGTAGCTTTGGGCGGAGCGAAAAACAAGTTAACGCTTTGGCTTTGACAAATATAATTTTGTCTGTGGTGTGCATGTTCAATCACCCATATCTGATTTATTTCAGGAGCAGTTTTAAATATTTCTTTCTCTTCATCACTTAGAAAATCTAGGTGCTGAACAGACCCCTGCTCTGCGGCAATGTCTTGCCAAACTTCCTTTGTATTTTTCTTTTTAGACTTTAGAAGTTTTTCTAGGTGTCGATTGCGTACCTTATACGAACCCGTTAAAGTCTTGTGCGTATAAATGTTAGCCCTCGTTGGCTCAATGCTAGGACTCGTGCCGTCACAGATAATAGAAGAACTAGCGTTAGGGGCAATAGCGAGAAGGTGAGCATTCCTACGACCGCTACCAACCATGTCAGGTGCTTCGCCCCGTTCTTCACCCAGTTTAAGACTAGCTTCTTCAGCTCTGGTCTTGAGTAATCCAAAGGCTCTGTGGTTAAACGAACTGGCATACATACCCTCGAAAGGTATACTATGAGATTGTAAGTAGCTATGAAAACCCATCGCCCCAAGGCCGATTGAGCGTTCTCGATATGCTGAATAAGCGGCTTTCCTGTATCCATCTTTTTCCTCCTTTATGTAGTTTTTAAAACGTTCTGGTCCTGCTCGATAGGAACCAAGCTCGTCTGTATTCACCGCGCTATCAATAAAATGCTGTAGTACATTATCCAGCATCGTAACCAAGTCCTCGATGAAAAGCTCATCTTCACTCCACTCATCAAACTTTTCTAGGTTCACACTTGATAGACAACACACGGCTGTTCTGTCTTCGTTTGTTGGTAGCGTTATCTCGCTACACAAATTACTTTGTCTTATTTCTAATCCTAATTCTTTTTGTTCTTTTGGTAATGCCTCGTTGCAGTTATCTATATTAACAATGTAAGGCTCTCCTGTCTCTGCACGAGTATGTATAATCTGCCACCATAAATCCCTGGCTCCTACACTTTTAGTAGCTTCTTTAGATTTAGGGTCTATCAGTCTCCAATCTCTGTCCTCACTTACAGCATCTAGAAATTCATTACTTATATTCACTGCGTTATGTAGGTTGAGGCATTTACGGTTCAAGTCTCCGCCAGTAGTCTTTCGCATTGCAATAAACTCTTCAACTTCTGGGTGGCTAATATCCATATAAGCGGCATAGCTTCCCCGTCGGGTAACGCCTTGATTGAACGCCAGCATCTGACTATCTACGACATGCATAAAAGGGATAGACCCAGTAGATTTGCTACCGTTGCTAGTCCCAGTACCGTTAGACCTAACATCACCCCAATATCCACCGATACCTCCACCCGCGCTTGCCAGCCAAATGTTTTCATCATAGTGATTAGATAAACCAGTCCTTGAGTCAGGAACATAATTAAGAAAACAGCTAATGGGTAAACCGCGAGAGGTTCCCCCGTTAGAAAGAATAGGGGTGCTAAACATAAACCAGCAAGCACTTGAGTAATTATAAAGTCTTTGTGCAAGAGCGTAATCAGTAGCTCCTTTGTACGTTGCCCCAAATATTGAAGCCCTAGCAAAAGCTTGTTGAGCATAAGTTTCATTCTCCCAAAAGTATCTATCTTTTAATGTGTCTATTGAAAATTGGTCTAGGTCATTCTCTTTGTTTAGGTCTATCTGAATGCCGAGGTATTCTTGTGTGTTCAAAGTCATGTTCGTGTTCCCTCTTATCCTTTACATACCGTTTAGATTTTTGCCTGTTCTTCGCTTGCTTACTGCGATTAAACCTAGCAGTCCTCTCCGCCTTTCTGTCCATTCTTCTTCTCCCTTTCTCCTCGATAAAAATCAAACAGTTTCTTTTCATACCAAGAAGCTTTTGACAAGTCGTTTATAGGATTATTTTTATAACGGAACCGCCACCTATACTTTAAAGAATTACCACGTAGATACCCTAAAAATTCTTCGGCAGTTAGCATGGCTTGAATTGCATCAATGCATTCAATACCTCCTTTGTTGTAGTGTTGTGGATTATTTATTTCTTCCTCTCGTAATTGATAAGAAGATTTAGGTGCCTCATCTTCGTAGCTTGTCTCTTCAAGAGACTCCAAGGGGTCTGGCATATCTTGATTGTATTTTAAACTATTCCATTCTTCTGGCATTACATCGTTTAACTTTTTATTTCGCATAAGTTTCTTCCTCTTTATCAAGGTCATGTTGTCGTTCATTAAATTCATCAGATGTTCTAGCTTTTATATCTACCCACTCATCGGGTAGGGTAGCCTCAGTGTACCATCTAAAATTATTTGTGGTTGCCCATTCTCCGTGTGTTCGTTTTGTGCCGTCCTTTCTAAACTTAGCGTTTGGCATGGGAGAAGAGGGGTTAGCAAATAGAAAAACTAACTCTGTATTTTTTGGTAGGCTGTCTCGAATCCATTTGTACTTTGAATATTCTGCGAAGTCCCAAAATCTACCCTTCGATTCTAACAGAATTATCTTGTCTTGTAAAGTCCTAACGAAGTCAGGCTCATAAGAATGATGAATCACGTAATTAATTTTATCTGAGTGATGCTCCCAATCCTTTAAAATTGTATCGTGTAATAGATATTCCCAAATACTATCGTAGCCTTTAATTTTTTTATGTCGTGGTCTTTTAACTCTTGCCTTACGCTTCAATGTATTTCTCTTTCGTAATTACTGATAGCCTCTTTAATCGCGTCATACAGGAAAAGTAATTCTTCCAATTGAAGTTTACTTTGTCGTATTTGTACATTAGCCGCGTAAGCAATTATAATATGCTCGACTGGTTGTTCATAGTTCGTTTCTTCAGAAGCCATTGTAAGTCCTCCAATTTAATTGAATCCAAGGACACGCCCTTCTTAACTAATTTTTTAATGTTCTGCGTGGCCCAACGAAAAGTGTAAAAAGATAAGTAGCACGTTTTTTGTGATTGCATATAGTGGTCTTTAGGTAAGAAACTTTTAAAGTTTTCTTTTGTTATTTGGTCAGCCTCGTCTTCCTCAACAATACTTTTTAACCATTCGATTAGTATGTCACTTGCCTTTTCGTTTATTTGTCTTGTTATTTTCTTTTTCATGCAGAGATTTCTTCAACTTTAGGAACTGCTTTTACTTCCGTTAAGTATTCAATACCCTTCGCATACTTAAACATCCGAAAGCCCTCACCGTCGTTAGCGTCTTTGTGGCATTCTATTTTAAAGTTACAATACACACAACCTCTTGGTAATTTCATGTTACCTTTTGTTCCCGATGGGATAGCCTTGTAACATTTTTCTGGTGGCTTTCCGATGTTAAAAATTAGTTTCATTATTGAACCAATAAGAGACTCTACGTTTGGCTTATCTAATTCTTCTGGTTGGTACAGAGTAAGCTCACCAGACTCTTTATTAATAACTAGAAAGCCCCCGTTGTTCGTTCCTTCTGCCTTCTCGTATCCTGCAAGCTGACTTAAATAACCAAAGGGGTCGTCCTCTCGAAGCGTACCACGTT
>Ga0114932_10005018_pt1 | contig 11959 bp, 13 predicted proteins | sample 2SBtaG_2_FD_87286 | JGI IMG/M metagenome (GOLD analysis project Ga0114932, IMG submission 87286) | Deep subsurface microbial communities from Kolumbo volcano to uncover new lineages of life (NeLLi) - 2SBTROV12_ACTIVE470 metaG | ecosystem: Environmental > Aquatic > Marine > Volcanic ... | reverse complement strand
CGGTGGGACTGCAACTGCTACAAGCAATCAGTTGTTCTCAGAACGAACCGTATCTGAGCAACCAAATATTGGTGTTCTGTTTAAGGGTCATAATAATAGAACTTGGGCACCATCATTGTTAGAGGACTTAAAATTCAATTTGAAAAGAGCAAGATTTACAGCTCTTACAGGAGCACTGCCTTTAGTTAATGATGTTACTCCAGTAAGATTGTTAGAGGAAAATCCTTTGATCTTCCAAGATGGTAGTAACGTTGTTCAAGTAAATCATAGAGATCACCAGATGCACTCAACAGCAAATAACGTAACACTTGCTAATGTGAAATCTGGTGCAACGACCACACTGGCATCTGCAATCACAAATGATGCAACGTCAATAACTTTATCTGATGGAACGGACTTTGATGATACGAGTGGTAAGTTTTCTAGAGATGCATCAAACAACTATTTCATAAAAATTGGTGATGAGATTATAACTTATGCGTCAATCTCTGGTAATGCGATCACCAGTGCAACAAGGGGTACTAACTCAACTACTGCTGCATCACATGATGCCGGTGCAACGGTTGAACTCTTTATGTTGCATAAAATACCGTTCACAGAAATTAATAAAACACACACTGCTGTTGGTAACGTTGGTATTGATAGTTACACCATAACAGTGACTACCTCTGCTGTCGTTGATGGTACGAGTTCAACAAGAACACAAGGTGGTGGAGAAAGTGTAACTGCAACTGAAAATATTTTGTATGATCTTGCACAATTTGCAATTTCTAACATGACAGTTTCCGGCACAAAGGTTGTTGCGAAAAAACAAAACACAACTGGGACAAGTCCAAGTGGTTCACAAACATCTTTTGTTAAAACCTCTGCTACAAATTCTAAGACAATTCAGTTAAATGAAAATGTGTATTACGAGGCACCAAATATAGTCGCATCTGCGATAAATGAACAAAATGAAATGTTTAGTGAAAAATCTTTGGAGTTAAGTCTAGAATTATCTACTACAAATGCTTTACTTTCACCAGTTGTTGATACTGAAAGAATGACAGTGTATGCCATTGCAAACAGAATTAATAATATTGATTCCTCATCTGATGTTTTTCCAACCAGTGACTTTACAGCTTCAACAGAACCAGATGGTGATAATAACGTAGCGGTTTATTGCACCAGAAGAACAACACTTACTCAACCGGCAACTGCTCTGAAAGTATTCTTTGCTGGAAACAGAGATGGTGCTGCTGATATCAAGGTGCTATATAAAATATTAAGAGTAGATGATGAAAGAGAGTTTGATGATATAGGTTGGAGGTTCTTTAATGAGGACAAGACAGTTCCCGGCTTACCTGATGTAGAAACTAATCCATCACTTGGTAGAGATGACTTCCAAGAGTATCTATATACAGGTGGTGTAACTGACGATGGTCTTGGTGATCCACTTGATGAGTTTTCTTCATTTGCTATTAAGATAGTTATGCAAACAACAAACTCTGCTGAACCACCAAGAATCAAAGACCTTAGAGCGATAGCATTGGCGACATAATATGGAAGAGAAATATATAAAAGTACAAGATCAACCTCATCTCGTAAGAGACTCGCACTCCAACGGAATCGTAAATACAGATATGACTGCATACGAAAGAGCGATAAAAAGATCAAAATCTGCACAAGCACAAAGAGATGAATTAAGAGAGGCGACAAGGGAGATAAATAACATTAAGTGTGAAATGCATGAGATAAAGGGTCTGTTACAACAACTAGTGAGTAAACAATAATGGCAACAGTTACAGCTTCAGAAGTCGAAACAACAGATTCATTAGAGACATTTCGCCAACGGTTTAATACGTTACGGAGTGATATCCAAGGACTGTCCTTTGGTGCCAGTGTCGTATTTGAAGGTGCTACGGCAGATGATTTTGAAACGACTCTTGCGGTCACTGATCCTACTGCTGATAGAACAGTAACCATTCAAAATAAGACCGGCGTACTTGCAATGCAAGGTCGGGATATCAATGATATTGTTGTTCTTAATGCAACAGATGGAAGTGGTACAGATGAGGCTGGTGCCATACTTCTTAATGCTAGTGCATCTGGTGTTGATGAAGGTGAAGCTCTTCTTTACGAAGAAGGAACAAGTGATCATCTTCTTAATCCTGTGGACGCAACTCCAGAATTTATTCTTATGGAAGATTCTGTTGAGGGTCGTCCTGTAAATCTTGTCACAGAAGTTAGCAGTGAGAAATTTATATATCAACCAGCAACAGGAGATAACCTCTTAGGTTCTCTGTTTATTCCCCCATCTGCTGGTGGTGTTCAATTCACAATGCCTGTAAGTGACGGTATTAATGATCAAGTTCTTGCCACCGATGGTTCTGGTAATCTTTCATTCAAAAACCAATCTTCGGGCCTGTCTTTGAGCAATGATGCCAACAACCGTGTTATTACTGCAACAGGTTCTAACTCTGGTAACGGTGAGGCTAACCTTTTATTTGATGGGTCAACTCTTACAGTCACAGGAAATATCACCGTTCCTGACGATGGCGACATTGGTTCAGTCAGCGCAACAGATGCAATACAAATTTCTTCTGGTGGTATCATAACCTTCAAAGATGATATAAAAATTAAAGATGGTGGAACTATAGGAAATGCTTCTGTTGCAGCGGTTATGACCCTAGCATCTACAGGTATCGTTACATTTGCTGATGACATTGTTATTAAGGATGGAGGAACAATTGGTGTTGCTTCTGCGGCAACCGCAATAACAATTGCCTCTAATGGTATTGTAACATTCGTTGATGACATTGTTATCAAAGATGCTGGTACAATAGGTTCTGCTTCAGACACAGACGCAATATCAATTTCTTCTGGTGGTGTAGTCAACATATCAGCCACAACTGCGAACACAAGTGCATCAGATGGTGCTTTAACTGTTGCTGGTGGTGTTGGTATTGGTCTTGATCTTACAGTTGGTGATGATCTAAGACTTATTACAGATGATGCAGTCTTATCTTTCGGTGTTAATAGTGAGATTGCTTTAACACACAATCATAATGTTGGTTTAAAAATGACATCTACTGCTAACGCACCTCTTTCACGCAGAGGTGAAGATGTATTCATTGTACTAAATGGTACAAATGCTGCGTCTGCTAATGCTGGTGATAATATAATTATAGAAGACGGCGGAACAGATGGAAGTGGTACAAACGCTGGTGATGATATTCTTGGTGAAGATGAAGTATTCCTTATGGCAAATATGCAAAGAAATGTTCTAAATATCTTTAATTCTGGCGGTCAGTTATTAAATTCTGTAGCTGGTTTTGCGCCTGGAGCAATTTAATGACAGCGAGAAATCCTTTATATACTAGTGGTGGTAATTTAGTTGAGATGACTGCTGGTGAGATTAATCAATGGCGAACTATGGCCCAGTTTCAATTCTCACAAAGTACCTCAGTAAATTTAACTGTGGTGTCCAACAGTGGTGCAAACATTGATGCCATGTCAGATACTAGATTACAAGCGGGTGCTACCTCACAATCATCCAGTGCTTTTGTTGCAGAGGGAACCACGGCTGAACCTAGTACCGTAACAGTGGCGTTTGATAAAATTAATCTTGCATACACTGCTACAAGTGGTATTAGTAACACAGCAGATACAGGTACAACTTTTCCTGTCTACTATGATAGCAGTGCTGGTGCAGTTAGGGCAATGAATCTAACAGACTTTTTAGATACCTTTATTGAACCTCAAGTTGATAATATGATTTCTGCCACTGAATCTGATGCAACAGCAGGGACTTTCACAATACACACTGCATCTACTCTGTCTGGCTACACAGAAGTTTCTGGTGCAGGCACGGCAGTATTTACTGATACTATAGCAGACACAAGTGCGTATACCTCTAGTGGTATTCCAGAAACACTTGATCAACCAAGCACGGTTCAAAACTATTTCTTAATGAAAAGAGATGGTTCTGATCCAGGCGCACCAGATCGTACACCGTTATTCGTTGATGGTAGTAACAACTTGCAACAATTTGCGGCAAGTGATATCAATGCTTTATTAGGTAACTGGTTGAGATTTACTGCTGCACATTCTAGTGATGGATTTAAAGTACTCTATACAGTAGGAACTTCTGGTAGTGGTAATGTTAGAGGTTCCACTATGACAGACACCAAACTAAATGGTACTGGTAATTATCAGCAAAGACAAGTAGGTGATGATTACAGATCACAAGAATTTCCTAATGGTACTGCGGCAACCATCAGCTCATTTAATCTAAGAATTAACAAGTCATAAATATGTGTAGGAGAAAGCATTATGGCATATGAAGGAAAAGAAACTGACGCATATTTTGAAAATGGAACTCCTAAGTTTCCATTTGTTGGTCAGATTGTGGAAGCGTATTACACCGATCCAGAACTTAAGCATGTATCAATAATATACAACTATAAAGTTCCAGAGGACGGTGTTCATACAGACAGTACAGGTAAACCTAACGGTGGTAAAACTGCATCCACGATTTATAATATAATGATTGAAGAAAATGATGATCCCCGCCTTCTAGCTTTGTTAGAGGAGTTTAGTTGGGACTCTATTGATGAGTGTACTCGTAACAGACATGAAAAACACAGACAAGAATTTAGAGATGCTTTTCATCGTTACGCCACAGAAAATAATATGTATGGTCATGGTCCAGACAGTGGTGGAGATGCAGATGAGAGTCAAGGTAGTTTAAATCTCATCTTTGAATTTGATCCAGAAAATACTGAACATAAGGAAGAACTGTTTAAGATGAAGTTAAGAATGTTTGAAAATGAAGTGGTTAAGAGCAGCAAAAAGAGAAAAGCAAAAACTGAAATTCGTAAAGCAAAAACACTTGTTGAGGCTATCAGAGCATTCGCTTCATTCTTTTAATTATGAGAAAAATAAAATATAGAATACTTTATACTATATCTTACATCCTTTCTTTTTTTATTAAAAAAGAGGAAGAGGAAAAGGATTATATTTATCCTCATTTTTAATTGAAAACTATATAATGTTCAAGTCCTCTAGAAAAAAACTGATTGCCATTGGATGCAGCTTCACTGAAGATTGCAATTCATTTTCACCTTGGCCAACACATCTTGCTGAAAAACTTGATATGGATTGTGTTAATCTTGGTAAGTCTGGTTCGGGTAATGAACAGATTTTATCTAAAATCCTTGACACAGTTTTGACAGAAAAAAACATTGGCCTTGTTGTGGTAATGTGGAGTGGATGGCAAAGAGTTGATTTTCAAATAATAGATAGTAGATGGATTACCCTTAATCCCGCTTGGAATCCGGTCAAGTTTAAGAAAAAAATTAATCAGATTGAGCTCACTCAGGTTGAGATTACTGCGGCGGGTTTGTTAGAAATTAACACTCCACATCATGCTGTTCAAAGTACATTAAGATCGTTTATATATGCAGAGAATTTATTAAAAGATATTCCTCATTTATATATTCAAGGAGTAGCTCCAATAACTCGTTACCATGGCCAAGGCCTTGGGTCGGATGGAAGTATAAGAGTTGCTATGAAATCATTTATTGACAGTCATTATTCTGATTATGTGGATAAACATATATCAAATAAATTTATTGGTTGGCCATGTTTTTCCAGATTGAATGGATATTGTATCAATGATTTGCTTAATAATATTGATCCAGAAAAAAAAGAGTTAAGACTTTCCGACAAATCGCATCCCAATGAGCAGGGTCATAAATACATGGCAAAGGTGATATTAGATGGTTATGAAAAATACAATATTATGCGTTAAGTGGGGCGATAAGTATGGAAGAGAATATGTTGAGAAACTAAAACAACAATGCGAAAAGAAATGTTCTGTTCCTTTCAACTTTTACTGCCTTACCGATAACCCGACAGAACCTTACGACATACCAATACCTACAACTTGGGACTCCCATGAAAATGGGAAGTTCTGGGCATATAGAAAGTTGTATATGTTTGATGAGGACAAGGTAAACATTGAAGGCAATAATTTTCTGTATCTCGATTTGGATGTGATAGTACAAAAGGATTTATCATATTTTTTTAAATTGGATATGGAACACCCTTACATAGTAAAAGGGTGGTGGAATGATATTGAGGTGTGCAAGAAGAACTTTGCTAAGTTTAAATCACCAATGGTAAACTCTTCTGTGATGAGGTGGGACAGAGGACAACTAAAAAAAGTATACAACCATATTAAAAATAACTTAGATGTTATTTTCTTCACCTATCCAACCATAGATAATTACATAAACCACTTTTGGTACAACATGTACGATGAGGAGGACTCGTTTATGAGTGGGTTTCCAAAGGGAGATGTATACTCTTGGTATAAGGGAAACATTTATCCGAATGATATGGAGCCACGAAAAAATAGAGAATACTGTAAAATATGTTTGTTCAATAACAGTGGTGAGACAAATGATGTGGAAGAATTAAAAACATTATGGAGCACTTAAAATATACACCTGACATGGCGAGAGATTGGAAAAACGCAATCATCACTCCAGAAGGTTACTTGAAAAAAAGAGTTTTGGACTCCATGAACGCATCTCAATTAGAGAGTAAGTTATGGTTGGTTGAAACTCTGATTGAGTTGGACATTGAACCTAAGAGAGTTGCTCTATTGGCTGGATGGTTTGCACAGTACATAGTCCCTCTTCTGTTTGATAATTTTCGTGGTTGTGAGTGGGTTGAAAACTTTGAGATTGACCATGACGTATCTCCTATAAGTTATAAGTTTAACAAGAGGTACAAGGACAAAAACATATATAAGATAAACATGAGAAACGTTATGATGAAACCCATGAGGATGATGCCCAATCCAAATCTACCTGTAAAACCAGAGGATATTTTTGATGTGGTCATCAACTGTTCTTGTGAACATATGTTTCCTATGTGGAAGTTTAGAGACATAAATGAGAGGTATCACGGAAAACCTTTGTATGTTTTGCAATCATCAAATGCTACTCAGCATGACGATCATATCAATTGTGTTGAGTCGGAGGATGAACTGATACAACAATCAAGAATGTCAACAGTCTTATACTCTGGTTCAAAAATACTGTCAAATGAAAGCACAAGATTTATGGTGATAGGACAATGACCCCTGTAGAGTGGTGCAGAAAAAATGATGTTTGGTATTTAAAGATTGATTTAGATATTCCAGACGAATGTATTGCAGAGGCTCAAGCAGTATACAATGAAGGATTTTTTGTCCCACACAGACTACAGGACGGTGATGAGTGGTGGTCAGCAGCCATACATGGGTTTGTTCATGAGGATGAAGTAGACACCTCTTTAGGTTGGCGTAACACGATGAACCCAAGTGGTCATGGTTATACAGAAGATACGGTGAAGTGGGGTTGGACTGAAGTTGCTGAGGTCGCACCAGAGATGAAGAGGTGGTTGGAAGAGTTTCCTCATAAACACTACAGGAGATGTAGGTTTATGTTAATCAAACCTGGCGGTAGTATCACCGCACATCATGACGCTGGAGACGCAAGGATAAACGAGGGTAGACAAAGAAACATATCTGCGGCAATCAACCTAGCAATTTATCAACCAAAGAATTGTTACCTGAGAAGGGTGGACACTAAAGAAGAATTACCATTTGAAAACTGCACTGGGTTTTGGTTTGACAACGGAGTTACACATGAGGCACTCAATAGTTCAGATGAAAATAGATTTCACTTCATTGTTCACGGAGGATCAAACAAAAAAAGACTTGAATTAATGAAAAGGTCTATGGCTAAACAGTTTGGTAATGACGTATTGAAAGAGATTACTTAGGATATAATATTGTGAAAAACTTTGAGGAAATCAAAAATTTTTGGTTAGATAGCACAAAGGAAATAAAACCTAATAAGAAACAAGAACCTGTTGTCTTTATTGTTGTTTATCCAAAAAAAATGGAGTGGGATTTTGCATCAGAGAAACAACTACAGACAACATTATTACAAACTTCTGGTGGTATTACTGGAGCTGGAACAGGTCATAATCAAAAAATATGTTATCTAACTGAACTGAATGATGTATTAGAAACTTGCGACAAATACACTCATGCTATGATTGTATCAGTTGGTATGGTATTTGATATGGTTAATTATCCAACGTCAATACAAAGATTTTATAATTGGACAAGAACAGATGAATTTTGTAAAGGTCATATTATTGCAAGACCAAACGAACCAGCATTTCTTCATCATCAACATATAGAACTAAATCTAACTAAATGGAGAGAATTAGATAAACCGAATATTCGAGGAAAGTGGAATAACTTTGTAAGGGCAGATGATAATTTTCATGATGACTACACTCCTTCATGGATTGATGTTGATGGGTTGCCGACTATAACGAATTTTTCAAATGAAGAACGTAGACGTAAAGCTTGGTCTTATGGCCATATGCCTGAACGTAGAGAGATGCAAACTAAAAATTGGAGTATTATTAATTCAAAAATACCAGATTGGCAAAATGATATAGATATTAGTGATAATTATTTCAAAATTCTACTTACGAGAATGAGAGGAGAAGTATTTTATGCAGAGAATACAGAAGCCGTAGGTAAACTTCCAAAGAAAAAATTTGACCTAATATTAACTCCAACAGCTGGATACTCTGGAGAATATTTTGCTGAACATCTAGACTTTGATGGTGATATTATATTCTATGATTATTGTAGTGAAAATGTAGAGATAAAACAAAACATAGTTGAGATGAATATGTCGATGGATGAGATAAAATTATATGCTAGAAATTTAAAACATATAATAGCTTTTAATCAATTAGTAGGAGATAAATATCATATTGATGAACTCAAAAAACGTACCAATACTTATGGACAACATGAAGAGCTGAGAGAGTTGCAACGAAAGATGTATGATAAGTATAATATAGAATATAAAGTTTGGGATATTATAAATTGGGAATCAGAAAATATGAGTTGGTTCGTAAAAAGAATTAAAGGTAAAAGAGTATTTATGGATATTAGCAATATATATGGATACCATATATCTCATGCATGTTATAGTTTATCATATCTTGAAGAGAGTTTTAATAAATTAGTTGATACCCTTAAATCTAATACTGAGTATTATCATTTAAGAGGAAAGGATTTAGTTAAAAGGGGTATAAAAAATGGTGGATAATGTAGTTGATTTACCAGCAGGAAAAAAGACGATTAATCTTGCAAGAGTAATAAAAGAACTTAATGTTTTGCCAGAATATCAGCGGCAGATTTGTTTACAGGGTACTGAAGAAGACGATGATCCATTTTTAGGTTGTGGGCGAAGGCACGGAAAATTTAAAGAGGAAGAATTAATTGTTCCTTTATTTGATATTCCTTATACAAATAGTATTATAAAAAAATTTGGTTTATATAGAACAAGAGTGTTAAGACTGTTTCCTCATCAATGTTATACTTATCACAAAGACCCCACAAAAAGAATACATATTCCTTTAATATCAAATAAAAAGTGTTTTATGATTGTTGGTAAAAAACTTATGCAGTTACCAGCTGATGGTAGTTATCATCTTATAGACACCACACAATTACATACAGCAATTAATGCACATGAGCGCAAAGAAAGAATACATATAGTTGGATGCGTTGGATGAAAATATTTGCAGTTAGAATCGGTGACAAGTATGGTCCAGAATATGAAACATATCTGGAGAAAAAACTACCAGAGTATGAGTGGTGTTGGATACGAGAACCTTATGATCCTAGAGTTGCATTACAGTGGAACAAGATGTGGGCGATGCAACTTGATTTAGATGAACCCATCTGCATTATGGACATTGATGTTATCTTAGTCAACGACTACAAAAAAGTTTTTGAGTACCCTGTGGATCGTGGTCAGTTTATTGCGATGCCAGGTTGGTGGAGAGACACAAAGAAAGGAGGGTATTATATAAATGGTGGGTTCTTCAAATATTACCCAAAGGATTGCAAATACATCTACGATAAATTTATGTCAAATGTTAATGGTTGGCAGAGACACTACATTGATAACGGAGTGACAAACGGGCCAGTAAACGGTGAACAGTATTTTGTTGAAGACTCTGTGAATGAGAGACTTGACCTTATTACTTTACCTAATGAGTGGTTCACACGTTGGGTCACTGGCACCGACATAAATTATGGAAAGAGTATGTTCAAGTGGAACGTGCAACTAACACGAAAGTATAGAGAACTTACAGGAAATGAATATGTATGTTTAGGTGATGAGTTTCACCCAGATATAAAGTTTGTTCACTTCACACACAGAATGAATAAACCTCACGAATGGGAGCATTATAAAGAAAATGTCTAATGATGTAGTAGAGATCACTTTCGCAGAGATAAAAAAGATATGGGAAACAGAGTTGTGGCCTAATAAAAAAGGTGGGGTGAAGGATGTAAATGCTTGGTCATGGTTGTATCCATCAAGTCAGTTATGTCAAGATAAAAGAATTGAAAGAAAGGAGTTTGGTACACCTTACTTCTTTGGTATAAAAATTGACGGTAAGTTAGTTTGTGTCAATAGTTGTTATAAGACCACATCTAATCATGTGTTTCGTTACAAAGATGATCAATATTGGCGGTCTAGAGGACTTTGGACAGCTCCTGATCATCGAAGAATGGGTCTTGCCACTAAAATTTTAAATCATACATCTATGTTTGTGGCTAAGAAAAATGCAACTTGGTTATGGACGGTGCCCAGAAAAAGTGCGTTATGCACATATGAAAGGGCAGGATTTAAAAAACAAGACGCATCAGATTTTGAGGATGGTCAGTTTGGACCTAACTGTATCGCATCTAAATCCTTATAAATAGAGTGTATAAAGGAGTGATGACATGGCTGTTCCCTCAACAAAGGCAACTTTAAAGTCATATTGTCTTAGATCATTGGGTAGTGGGGTTATTGACATAAATGTGTCAGATGACCAAATTGACGATAGACTTGACGAAGCTCTTCAGTATTTTGCAGAGTATCATTATGACGGTGTGGAAAGAATGTATCTTAAACACAAGATTACGTCCGATGATCTCAGTAGAGCAACGACTGATGAATCAACAACTGCTACAGATACCGCTGATAATTCTGTTACCGCAACGTGGTTAGAGGGTAAGGGGTTTATCCCTGTTCCTGACGCTGTGATATCAGTTGTTAGTGTGTTTCCTTTTACGGACAGCGCAACCGCAAACATGTTTGATCTAAGGTATCAACTACGGTTGAATGACTTGTATGATTTTTCATCTACTTCTATTATGGAATATCAGATGACGCTTCAACATCTTGATTACCTAGAGCATATTTTAGTAGGAGAAGTTCCTATCCGATTTAGTCAACACCAACAGAGACTATACTTAGATATGGATTGGAACAACGATATCAAAGTGGATGAGTTCATAATCATTGAGTGTTATAGAAAACTTGATCCAGCAACATTTACAGATATTTTCAACGATATGTACTTAAAGAGATATGCTACTGCACTGATAAAGAGACAGTGGGGTGCGAACCTTTCAAAGTTTAATGGTGTGTCCATGTTGGGCGGTGTCACTATGAACGGTGAGACTATTTACTCACAAGCACAAGAGGAACTACAGAGGTTAGAAGAGCAAATTCAACTCGCATTTGAGTTACCAATAAATTATATGATAGGATAACTTTATGGCCGTTAACTCAATATTTCATACTAGTAATAGAACTGCGATTACCTCTGAACAAAATTTATATCGGGACTTAGTTGCAGAAGCTATTCAGGCATTTGGTCATGATGTACATTACGTTGATAGAACTATAACTGCTGAGGATACCGTCTTTGGTGAGGATGCTCTATCTAAGTTTAGAAACTCTGCAAAAATAGAAATGTATGTGGAAAATGCAGAGGGTGGATATCAGGGCGAAAAAGAACTTATGAATAAGTTTGGGTTGCAAGACCT
>Ga0114932_10005017_pt1 | contig 11960 bp, 15 predicted proteins | sample 2SBtaG_2_FD_87286 | JGI IMG/M metagenome (GOLD analysis project Ga0114932, IMG submission 87286) | Deep subsurface microbial communities from Kolumbo volcano to uncover new lineages of life (NeLLi) - 2SBTROV12_ACTIVE470 metaG | ecosystem: Environmental > Aquatic > Marine > Volcanic ... | reverse complement strand
TTAAAGGCAGTTCAACTATTTCTCGCATAGCCTTAACTGTGTCTCCCAATCCACCTATTTCCTCATATGTAATACGTGTTCTTTTATCAGTTGATGCCTCAGAAAGTATTTTTAAAACTGTAGAACGTTCAATCTTAACAATTCCCTTTGGTGTTGATTTACTAATCTTAAACTCCATTGAATTTCCAAGTATCATTACCGAGATTTCATCACCTATCGTAAGAGGCAGTCCCTTCAATCTATTTTTAACAAAGTCAGTAAACTCTTTATCTATAGTAACAACATCATTTACTGGCATAAGTTTAACAGTCTTTGCAGTTTTTACCTTAACTTTTTTTACATAAACTACGTCACCGATCGCCGCACCTATATTTTTTCGAGTTTGTCCATCTACGCGAATAGAATCAGGATTTTTTTCATCTTCATCAGATGGCCATACAATTGCACAACTTGTTTTAGTGCCCTTTATTTCAACAATATCTCCTGGAGCAACATGCAAGTAGTCCATTGCATTGTGACCAATTCTAGCTCGTCTTTTTCCAACATCTCTTTGTTTAGATTCATCCACTCTCATTTGCAATAGAATTTTTTCATCAGGCAAGAAATCACCTACTTCATATCAACCGACATTCTACTCATGTTTAGAACCTCAAATTCACTAACACCCTCTATAGATTTAACTGCATTTTCTAGTGAATCCATTTGACCTTCCTTATCATCCAAGACAAATTCAGCCTTGATAAACTCTAAACCAAAAGCAAGAGGTTCAAGTTGGTGATTTCTTAGCTGAATACCATCTTTCAGTGAACCATTAATTTTCTCAGCTAGTTTATTCAAATCAATCTCTGTTCCAGTAGGAAGAATTTTTGTGATTAATAATAACTGTGCCAATTTTTAAGGACCTTGAAAATTACAAGATGAACATGTATAATCTCTTACAGATATTCTACAACTTTCACATCGCCAGAAAAGATCACCATCATCACAGTTTGGACACTTAAATTTCACACATTTATCATTAGGCATGATATGTCTGTGGCAGCAACTACATATTGGTAATTCAAGATTTGTTGACATATACAAGTCGCTGTCTAATAACGGCATTTATACCTTGCTTACCTCGCGGATGAATAATTTAGAATACGTTTTATTTCTGCACTCATTATATTTTGAGCTGCATTTAGAGACTTTCGCATACCAAGTAATTTTACAATAGCTGTTGCATGAAAGTCAAAATCATCTTTGTTTGAAATTTCATCTGTGATTTTCGGTGTGATGGTATCAAAGATCGTATCAATTGTTTTGTTGTCAACTCTTTCAAGAATTTTTCTAGCAAGACGTTGTTTTTCAAATTCTTTACCAAACTTATCATGCCAATTTTTTTGATATTGTTTAAGCTGCACCTGATCAGCAGATTCCAGATATTTTGTTATTGCATTACCTGCAAAAATTCCACCCATGCCACAGGAATAAATCCCACCTGCTGTGGTTGGTTTTGATTGTCCTGCAGCGTCACCAGCTATTACTGTGTTCTCAACAACAAATTTTTTGATTGGTCCTTTGATCCATATTGGGGCAAAAATCTTTCTTATAGTCGAATGATTTCCCTTATTCTTCAGAAATTGTTCCATTAGATTCGATACATTGATCTCTCTACCAGCAACACCAACTTTCCCAGTACCATTACCAGATGGGATTATCCATGCAAAAAAACCAGGATACTTTGCATTATCAAAATATACTTCAACTCTACCATCTTTTATCCAATCTGCATAAACTTCATACTGGGCAGAAAGCAAAACTCCATCTCTATCATTATTTATCAAAGCACTAACCCCCCTGCAATCTACTAGGACTTTACACCCAATCTCACCATCAGTTGTTTTAACGCCAATCTTTGTTTTTTCTTTAAAACCAGTTTTTACTCTAATCTCAGCACCAGCTTGTTCCGCTTGTCGGGCTACCTGCTTATCAAGTTCTCTCCTATTAACCACAATAACTTTCTGCTTTTTTGAATTGATTTCTATGTGCTTACCACTAGGTGCATAAATTAGAGCCGAGTCAATCATCGAATCAAATGTTTTTTCTGTTGGTTCTATTCCTAATTCAACCAATGCTGATTTACTGACCAAACCTCCACAATGATCAGGAGTTCCAATCTCGAATCCTTCCTCTAAAACCAAGACAGAATGTCCTTTTTTTGCTATTTCTCTCGCAGACATTAATCCAGAAATACTGCCACCCGCAATTACTACATCATATTCTTCCATAAACACTCACAATATCTATTAGTACAATTATCTTTCGAATAAATCGCAAAGTTTTTCATAATACATGGTTCTTGCATGTGTATGGCAATAAAGCAAGTTATTGTGGTAAGAACTGATCTTGATATGGGAAAAGGAAAGATTGCGGCTCAGGTTGGCCATGCATGTGTGTTGGGCGCTGAACATGTTAGGAAATCCAATCCTGAATGGTTCTCAGAATGGTGGATTGGGCAAGAAAAAGTTGTACTGAAAGTTGCAAATCTAAAGGAACTCGAGCAACTAAAACAGGATGCTATTGAACTTGATGTTCCATGGTCTGAGGTAACTGACGCCGGACATACACAGCTTGCTCCTGGAACAACCACTTGCATATCAATTGGTCCTGCACCTGAAGAAAATATTGATAAAATCACTGGAGACTTGAAACTTTTATAATTTTTTGTTATTCATTACCAATCAGATATAATGTAGATATATTCGCATGTTACTATGAAAACAAGACAAAAAGGAATTCTCTTCTTTGCAGTTGTTGCTGGTATTATGTTAACTTCTGCAGTTACACTAGCGGTAAACCCTGCACAATGGATTGATGATCCTAATCTTGAAAGTGATGTCCAAATTCCAACCGCTGAAGAATTGGAGGCATTTGATCCTAATGCACTTGGCTTAGATCTAGGATATAATCCTGGTGAAAAATTACAATTTTGTTCGACAAATGATCAACCATTATCAAATGCATATGTCAAAGAATTCAAAATACCTACTGAATGCACACAACCGCTTGCAATTACAGTAGATCATGATGGTAATGTGTGGTTTGCAGAAACAAATACTGGAAATGTTGCAAAGTTTGATCCATTAATAGAAACTTTTACTGAATATACTAATACAACTTGGGAAGGAGTAGAAAAAATATTCATTGTTAGTGCACTTGAAAACAATGTACAGCCAACAAAATTACGTTCTATGATGTGGGGAATTGATTATTTTCCTGACGGCAGCGTATGGTTTACCGATGAAGCAACAGATGCAATATGGAAATTCACAATAGACACAGAAACGTATGACAGAATTTCTTACTCACAAACTGATGAAAGTAAATCATCACTCCCACAAAAATTAGTTATTGATGGCTCAAAAATTATAATTAATGATTTTAGTGGTGGTCGACTTTCATTTTTGGATTATGCACAGGACAGGGAGGGATTACGTCACTATTCGATTCCATCTGTTGTACCAGATGCTGTTACTAGTGATTTTGCAATTGATCCAAACAAGAATGTTTGGTATACAAATTGGGTTCCAGGTGGACAAGGCATTCTAGTGAAGTTTGATTATCCTGGCTATGAGTTTCAATCTACGCAGGGTCAAGTAACTCAGGGTTTACTTTTACAAGATTTTGTTGAATGGTATAATTTTCCACCTGGACTTACTGCACCAAATGGTGTTACAGTTGGACCAAATCAGAAGGTTTGGCTAGCTGACACAGCAAGTAGCTACTTTTTCAGCTTTGATCCTAAAACTGAAGAATTTACAAAATATACAACATCTGTTCCTACCATTGATTCTTACGGTAATGCATCTGGTGTCATAAAAGATCCTCTGTCAAGGCCATATTGGATTGAGCATTATGATGGTAATATCATTATGAACGAACAAACTGCAAATAGAATTGGTGTGCTTAATCCATACACTGAAACACTGATAGAATATACAATTCCTTCGAGAAATCCAAATTGGTCTGACTGTGAGGGAATTGATTATTGTGGAGTTGCACAGGTATTTGATTTTGCACCTTACGGTGAAAAAATTTGGTTTACTGAATGGGTTGAAAATAATATTGGCGTAGTTGATACATCAATCTCGCCTCCCTTTTCTATTGACATTGATAGTAAACAAATCACTCTGGAGAAGGGGAAAACTACCAAGATTACACTTGGAGTCAAAGCATTATCTTCAGATACCATTGATGCTACTGTGAACTCTTCTTCAACATCAACATTTTCAGATATAATTATCACACATGAAAATAATTTTTCACTTTCTGATGAGGCAACCATCACAGTAGAAATTATGGTAAGTGAACATGCATTATCAGGCACACATAAAGTGCTTCTTGGTGCATACACTGACGACATTGCTGTTTCTCAGTTTATCACAGTGACAATAGTGTGATTCCAAAAATCGATTCTGAGATTGGAATATCTACATATGCGACAGATTTCTCTGGATGCGGTGGAATAATACGGAAACAAAAAGAAGACTTCAATGTTTCAGAGTTAATAACAGAGAAGTCTAGTTCTAGAATTTGTTCAGAATCTGGTTTTGCTGTGTATAAATTACAAAAAAATGGCATTGATACAACCCATGCTTTAGATGAAATTTTTAAAAAACGTGGCATTAGACTAAAAGCTCTTGGTCTAAAGGATTCCTACGCGATAACGGAGCAGTTTGTATTTACTACATACAAAACTGATAAGCATATTGAAATTACTGGACCAAAATATAATTTAAAAAAGTTGGATTCACTGATAAGATATTATCAAAAAAAGAGATGATCGGTAATCATTTTCAAATAAAAATTGATGGGGCATCAACTGAATTAGTAGAATTTAACGAGTTTGATAAAATTTTAAATTTTTATGGATACCAGAGGTTTGGTTCGCGTAGACCCGTAACACATCTTATTGGGAAAGCTATAATACAAAAAAACTTTGGCGGTGCAGTAGATCTGTTACTATCTTTTACTTCGGAATATGATAGTGTTGAAAATACTAAGATACGTGAGTTAATGTCTGATTCTTCAAAATATTCTGAGGCTCTAAAAATAATTCCAAAGGGTATGGATCTTGAAAAAACTACATTGAAGGAAATGATAGAGCATAACGACCCAATTAGGGCTTTACGCGCTCTACCATTATCAATAAGACGGTTTTTTGTTCAATCCTATCAATCATATATTTTCAATCATACTCTGAGTAGTTCCTTAGATGCCGGTGAAGAACTGTTTTCACCACAATCAAATGATGTTTGTTATAATAAAAATGGTGAATTAGGAAAGTTTGAAAATGATCCTTTACAAAGATTATCTATTCCTTTTGTCGGATATTCATATTACAAAAAAACTCGTTTCCATTATTATATTGATAAAATTTTACGTGATGAAGGAATAACACATAAGGATTTTTTTTCTAAGGATATACAAGAAATAAGTAGTGAAGGTGGCTTTAGAAATTCTTCAATAAAATGTGATGATTACAGTATAGACGATGACACGGTATCATTTTCACTTTCTCGTGGTTCATTTGCAACAATAGTTCTACGTGAGATAATTAAACCAAAAAACCCACTAGCATCAGGATTTTAGGCATATTTCTCTGAAAACACACGTGTGGGTAAACAGAATTGATCAAATAACTAAATGATTTTTTTACTTCTCGTTTAATCCATATTTTTTGAGCATTTCGTATGTCAAATTGGCTAGCATCAGATGAATCTGATTCTATACTTGTTCGATATTCCACCTTTTTCATTTTCTCTATAGCTGCTATATCTGCTCTAACTCTGTTTGTTGTATTTCAGCCAATGATTGAAAGCATTACAACTGAAACTCCTACAATAGTGTACATCATGTTTGCACCAACATTTATTGTTGGATTTCTTTACGGATTGAAGATCACTGAGCGTGTGATGAAACCTTCAGAGTCAAGAAGCCCTCTTAAACGTGGAATTGTAAAGATGTTTTTGTTCTTTTTTGTCATAGGAGGTTTATTTAGTTCAGTAAATTTTGCATTACACGGTGGTAGTATGATGCCAAATGGTTCTATATTTGATGTAGGAATAATTGAATGGATAACAGAACTGATCAAATACAATGGTGGCGTGACCTTCATGATTGTATCTAGCATAGTTTTGATGGCTGCAGCAACTCGAAAAATTGTAGGATTAGGAAGTGGTTACTTAGGGAAAATTATTTCATTTGTTGGAACATTTGTTTTCTTTTCAATGATCTCAGTTAGTCTTACACAACTTGATCCAACTCATTCACAGGTATTTCTCTACACATTTTTCTATGCAGGTATAATCTCTGGTGCACTGTATGAGATGAATAAATTAACTACAAAGCAAAACATGTGGGACGATTACTCAAACGGTTATCTATAATTCTATTCGTCCTGATTTTGTGCATTCTTCATTATTTCCTCTAGCTCCTGATCTTGTATTACCCACATTCGGTATTTCCAACATTCACCCTCTGTATCCTTGTTTTCTCTGCATTCCTGTAATTTCATTTCGTCTAACCACTTTGCACATTGTGGATCTTGGAAATCATTGGTTTTACAATCCTCAAAAAGTTCAACTTGTTCCCTTTGTATGTTATCAGCAAAAAGAACATCTGGACCTATGGCTAATTGAAGTATGCCTATGGCACCTAACGACGCTGCAACCATAATCATGCCTATACCAACTTTTCTCTGATGATGTGGTTCCTTCATGCATTCTTGAATCTTAATTAGTAGAATTTAATCCTTGAGGAGATCCAATTGGTCAAGCTTGATGTATTGACGGAAAGAAAAAAAAGGCGGAATAGATTACCAACCTCAGTTGTCTATTCAAATTCTTCAATACGAGTTCTTAGGACCAATCAAGCTGTCAGAATGGGGTCCACCAATGGATAAAGTTGCATACATAATTTTTTCTAAAAACAAGGATGTTTTTAATATGATTTATGTCGGTGAATCAGATAAAACTGAATCACGTGATTTCTTTACAAAAAATGAACAGTTCAAATGCTGGTTATCATATGCTGGCAAAGAAGAAAATCTGTACCTTTCAATTTACCCTATGTGGGAATCTAGCGTTTCTCAACGAAGGCAGTTGGTAAGGAAGGTGATTTCCAAATACAAGCCAGTTTGTAATGAAGATAGTTCTGAAAATGGATCAACTGTATCGCAAGTAACTGAGCCAGAACCTGAGCCAGAACCTGAGCCAGAATCAGACTAGTTCTTGTTTTTTACTTTAAACATTTCCAAGGTCACAAGATCTATGGCCTTTTTTAGATGTTCAAATTCATTAAACAGGGTTATCTCCCCCTGTACAAGCGTCTTGAGTACACTGACTACCGCCTTTTGGTATTCGTCAGTGGACGAAACTTCAAGACCATTAACCCTTGACAACATATCATCAAGATCTTTTATCGTACTATCAATCGGAATATGTTTTTTCATAACAGTTCCTCATCGATTTTTTTTATCGCATCAGAATATTCTTTACAATAACATGATGGTATCATACATTTACCACGTTTTAGTAATGAATCATTATCAGTTGTTTCATGAGCTTCATCAGTATGATGACACCTAACACAATTCATGAATTTATGGTTTGAAACGAGTATTTTAAGGAATAAGAACAGCGCGCGCCTCTATCTCCGAATTTTTTAGTTTCAATAGAGCTTCATTTGCTTGTTCCAATGGAAAAGATTCTGTTACTACTTCTAAATTATGCTCATCTGAAATTTTAATAACATCTTCCATATCTTTTCTAGAACCTATCAAAGTTCCTCTAACAGTTTTTTCTTCAAACGCCAAAAAATTAGGAATCTTGCCAACCGTAGCAATAACTACAGTTCCACCCTTTTTGATTGATTTGATTGCGGTATCTGTTACTTCATCAACTGGTGCAAAAACAATCGCAGCATCAAACAATCCATATTCTTTCTTTACATCTTCAAGAAATTTATCTTGGTTAGAAGAATAGACAAAAACATTATTTGCACCAAGTTTTTTTGCAACATCAAGATGTTTTTCTTTTCTTGAAATTCCACTAACGTCACATCCTTCAATTTTGGCAAACTGTATTGCCATATGTCCAACCCCTCCTATACCAAAAATTGCAATTTTTTTATTCTTTTCAGGTCCTGCTGCCTTTACTGCTTTGTAAGCTGTTATACCAGCACAAAATAATGGTGCAGCGTATTCAGATCTCATCGTGTCAGGAACTTTTGTTGCAAATTCTTCTTGTACGGTGATATATTCTGTGTATCCACCTTTCAGAGATTCACCAGTAACATCCATATTTTCACAGAGATACTCTTTTCCTTCATTGCAATATTGACAATTCAAGCATGAGCTAAGTAGGGGTGTTATTCCCACCCTTTCGCCAACCTTGAATTTTTTAACGTCATTTCCAATCTCTACTATTTTTCCAACAACCTCATGTCCAGGGACTGTTGGTAACGTAGGAGGTATTCCAATATCTTCCCAATCTCCCTCTATCGAATGTAATTGTGAATGGCAAACACCACATGCCTCAATCTTTACCAAGATTTCATTTGGGTTTGTAATCTCGTGCCTATCAATTTCAGTAAGCTTTAGTGGATTTGATTCGACCGGACCTAGTTTTGAGAGAATCATAGCTCGCATCTTTTCCGGCATGATTTTCAATTTTGGCATTCATTCTTAAATTTTTGTAAAGGCAAGAATTAAAATCAGTATAAAATCATTCATTATAATGGATTATCGACTTACAGATGAAGATAAAGAAAGAATAAAACTGCTTAATGAAGTTACAAAAAATAAACTCAAAAATTTTAGTCTTGAACAGCTTGTACGATTACAAGAACTGCTAGAAAAGAAAGATTATAGTAATCAAAAAAGTGCAGCAAAATCTAAGAAAAAACTACTCAGCCAAATTAACGTAGAAATTTACAAACGTGACGATGCAGCAATCTGGAAATAATATGAATGAAAATAAACTAGGTAACGAATCCAGTCCATATCTGTTGCAACATGCCAAAAATCCTGTCCATTGGCATGCATGGAATGAGGAATCACTTGGCAGAGCAAAAAAAGAAAACAAGCCCATCTTTCTAAGTGTAGGATACAGCTCATGTCATTGGTGTCATGTTATGGCACACGAATCATTTGAGGACGACGAAATTGCGAAAATCATGAATGAGAATTTTGTTAATATCAAAGTAGACAGAGAGGAACGTCCTGATCTGGATGATATTTATCAAAAGGTTTGTCAAATGTCAACTGGGCAGGGTGGCTGGCCGTTAAGCGTTTTCCTAACTCCTGATCAAAGACCATTTTATGTTGGAACGTATTTTCCAGCAATTGACTCGTATGGCAGACCTGGGTTTGGAAGTTTATGTAGACAACTGGCACAGTCATGGAAGGAAAAACCAAAAGATATTGAAAAGGCAGCTGATAATTTTTTACAAAATCTAGATAAACTTCAACAATTTCCCACACCATCTAAAATTGACAAGTCAATACTTGATGAAGCGGCGATTAATCTTTTACAAATCGCTGATGTAACATACGGTGGTTTTGGTCAGGCACCTAAATTTCCAAATGCATCTAATTTATCGTTCATGTTTAGATACTCGAAACTTTCTGGAATATCTAAGTTCGAAAAATTTGCATTGCTAACTTTGAAAAAAATGGCGAAGGGTGGAATATTTGATCAAATTGGTGGTGGATTTCATCGTTATTCTACCGATGCACGATGGTTAGTACCACATTTTGAAAAAATGCTATATGATAATGCATTATTGCCTATAGTTTATTCCGAGGCATACCAGATTACTAAGGACTCTTTTTTTAGAGACGTTGTGAACAAAACTCTCGATTATGTTATTCGTGAAATGACATCAAGTAATGGTACGTTTTTTTCTGCACAGGATGCAGATACCAATGGAGAAGAAGGTCAAACATTTGTATGGAAAAAACAGGAAATCGAAAAAATTTTAGGCGAAGATTCAGACATATTCTGTATTTATTATGATGTGACTGACGGTGGTAATTTTGAGGGGAATACGATACTTGCGAATAACATTAGTGCATCATCTTTGGGTTTCAAATTTAACAAGAGTGAATCAGAAATACAAAGTATAATTTTGAAATGTTCTGATACACTACTTGAAGTTAGAAACAAAAGAGAACAGCCTGGAAAAGATGATAAAGTTATAACATCATGGAACGGCTTAATGATTTCTGCTTTTCTAACAGGTTATAGAATAACTGATAATACAAAATATCTTGATGTGGCAAAAAAATCAATAGATTTCTTTGAAAATAATTTTGAGAAAGATCATATCTTGCATAGAACATTCAAAAATGATGAGTCAAAATTAAACGGATATTTGGACGATTATGCATATATGGCAAATGCATCAATTGATATGTTTGAAAGCACTTCAGACCCAAAATATTTACAATTTGCAACCAATTTAGCTAATCATTTAATCACACATTTTTGGGATGATTCTACACATGGGTTTTTCTTTACATCAGACAACCATGAAAAATTGATTATACGTCCAAAAAACAACTATGATCTCTCTATGCCATCTGGCAATTCTGTTGCTGCACATGTATTACTAAGACTTCATCACATAATGCAAAATAAACAATTTTTAGAAATAACTACAAAAATTATTGAAGCACATGCCACAGCCGCGGCTGAAAATCCATTTGCGTTTGGTTATTTACTGAACGTGTTGTATTTGTATCATCAAAAGCCTACAGAAATTACTATAATCAATGATAAGAACTCAGAACTCATTTCAGCATTACAAAAAAAATTCTTGCCAGAGTCAATTATGATTATAATTAGAGATAGTGATAATTTGAATTCATTATCAAAGTATACCTTCTTTTCCGGTAAAGAGTTTCAAGATGATAAAACAAGCGTGTTTGTTTGTAAAAATTTTAGCTGTTCATTACCTTTATCGGATTTATCCGAGATAGAAAAAGAACTCTAAATTTTTTTCAGGTTTACTTCTAATCTATCGCCAACTTGCGGTCTTCCCATCTTTTCATATCGATTTTTTGGCATAGTGACGGAAATGTTTGTTTGGGCATAGCTTTTTACTCTGATGGTTGGTTGTGCTTGGAGTATAGCTTCTAAAAGTGGCATGACTTGTTTTTTAGTGTCATCATCTAATTTTTTTGCTACGTTTTCTACGATTAGTTGTTTTTGAGACAGTGGCTCTGTTTGAACATCTTCAACCAATGAAATTTGTACAGCATTACCATTGTCAACAATTTGCTGTATTCTATATGCATCAATTTCGGACATATCTATCAGACATTTTGCAATTTATCTATAATTAAATGTACAAAAACTGTTCACTTCTAATTTTTTTCATTATCAGATACGATGGATTCTTTTATTTTTTTAGTGTTCTTGATAATTATTTCAGTGAAATCTTCCATCTCTTGTGAGTTTGGGGCGATATTTTGATTTGTGTATGTCTGAAGAAAACTGGAATAGATACAACCGATTATAATACCAAACGCTGTGTCAGGTATTGAGTTTTCATCCAAATTATATTCCTGAGCCATTTCTTTATAGGATTTAGCTTCTTTAGTATAATATTCAATTTGGCTATCTAGAAATATTTGAATTTCATTAGAAAGTGTCATTTCATTATTAGTAATATTATCTAAAACGTGATAATATCCATTTTGTGTTGCTAAGGTGACCTAAACTTCTTGTAACAACTGATGGATTTTTGGTCAATGCAATATACGCAGAAAGTGAAGCAACCAGTAATACACCCGAACCTAAAGGAAATTCTGGTACTGCTGTATATTCTTCCGACTCTGCAACAAGTGAATAATCTGCTATCTCATTTGCCTGAGTTTTATCTAGGATAGGAATCAAAAAGAATAATTCATC
>Ga0114932_10005012_pt1 | contig 11976 bp, 14 predicted proteins | sample 2SBtaG_2_FD_87286 | JGI IMG/M metagenome (GOLD analysis project Ga0114932, IMG submission 87286) | Deep subsurface microbial communities from Kolumbo volcano to uncover new lineages of life (NeLLi) - 2SBTROV12_ACTIVE470 metaG | ecosystem: Environmental > Aquatic > Marine > Volcanic ... | reverse complement strand
GTGGGCTGTGCCGCCATCAGCACGGCGGCGGCGGTCCAGATGGGGGACAGATCGAGCACGAAGGTCGCGGCCATCCACACCAGGGCCGGCATCACCATCATCTTGATGACCGTGACGACGATGGATTGGTTCAGCCGGCCCTTGAACCCATAGCGCGCCAGGCTGGCCCCCAGCGCGAATAGCGAACAGGGCACGACGGCGCCCTTCAGAATATTCAAAACCTGGTCGGCCATGTCCGGGATCGGCATGGACAGGGCGTTCCACATGAGACCGATCACCAACCCCAGGATCACCGGATTGGTGGCCATGCCGCGGCAGGTCAACCACAAGGTTTCCCAGACGTTGCCGCCGTCGGCGCGGTCGGTTTCCAACAGCACCGTCGCCAGGCTCATCAAAATTAGGCTGTGGGCGGCGATGATCAGCAATGACGGCAACATGCCGGCCTCGCCGAGAACCATAAAATTGATCGGGATGCCCAACAGAACCGTGTTGCCGTAACTGGCCCCCATGCCGGTGATCACCGCGCCGTCGAAGTTCCGGCGGAAGGCGGTGCGCGCGACCAAAATGCCCAGACCATAGACGATCAGCGCGGCCGGAAAGAACGCCGCCCACAAGGCCCAAGGGGGATTGCCGAAAACATCGGCCGTCGCCATCGCCCTGAACAGCATCGCCGGGATGGCGAAATCGAAGACAAAGCGCGCCACGCCTTCCGTCGCCGAGGCCGGAAACCAGCGCAGCTTGACGGCGCCGTAACCGACCAGGACGACGGCGAAGATCGGGATGACGACGTCCAGCGTGGCAAGAATGGTCCCGGGCTCCTGTGTTGATGGCGGCGAGGCGCCGACATGCCTGTCTGAGGCCCGAAAAGTCAAGGATTGCCGGCAATCGGCGGCGCCTGGGACGTCTATTTCGCACCTGCAATATTTATTTGCGCGGGTGTGACGGCCATCACTTCACAAACCCGTGATCGAGCCTAGGTTCCGCCCAGTTCGACGGCTGCATCGGGACATACAGCCGGCGGACCTTCGACAACGGGCCGTGTCGGCGCTCTTACGTTGGCGCCGCGCGGCCCTTCGTCGAAGAAATCGTTGATTTTGGGGATGACCAAGGGGATTTCCGGCACCATGAAGTACATCGTTTCAATGGCCGCGGTTTTGGCGGTATGGATCGGCATCGGCATCAATGCGGCGGGTGCGGGGACGGCCTCGTGCAGCGATACGATCAGCCGGGTTGCGGCCATTCTGCACATCAACCAATCGGCGCATGCCGATGCGGGTGTGACGGCTTTCTGCGCGGCAAAACGCGACGACAGGCGGGCCGCCGGCATGGCCTATCTGACGCATTTGGCGGCGCATCATGGCAACGCCCAAGAGACAAACAATGCGGCATCGCGTGACGACTGCACGGACCGCCTTTGGACCGTCGCGGAAATGCTCAATATCCCCGACCGGTTCTATAAACTGGGCGCCGTCGTCAAGCGCTGCATCGGCGCCGGCGACCGCCCCGTTCAGGCGGCCGCCCTGATGGTCGCCAAATACTCTCAGCAGACCTGGTAGGCCGAGGCTCTTCCGCTTTTTAAAAGCCTGTTCTAGTTTTTCAGGCTGTCGTAGGCGAACCCGGCGAACGCGGCGGGTTTCAAAAATCCCTTGCCCCAAACGCCGTCGAAGGCCTGGGTCGGGGCCGCGGCGACGGCGTCGGCCCGCGACTTGCCGGCACCAATCTGGGCCTGCACGGCCTTTCTCACACCGATCAGCATGTCGCGGTACGCGACGAGCGCCGCCTTGTCCGCCAGCGGGCCGTGGCCCGGAATGATTTTCGTCTTCGGGCCCGCCAGCTTGAGAATTTCGCCGGCCGCAGCGATGACCCCCGAGATCGATCCGCCGTGTTCCACATCGATGAACGGATACAGGCCGTTAAAGAACAGATCGCCCGTGTGGATGACGTCGGCCTCACGGAAATGGACGAACGAATCGCCGTTCGTATGGCCGGCGGGAAGATGCCGGATGTGCAGGGTCTGGCCGTTCATGTGAAAGGTCGTGGTGTCGTTGAAGGTGATCACCGGGAGCGCAATTTTCGGCGCGGCGGGGACTTTCTTCTTGAACGCCGTGAGCATTTGATCCGTGCTCATGAGCTTGCGCACGTTGTCATGAGCGACGATGACGGTGCCGTTCTTGCCCATGTTTTCGTTGCCGCCCGTGTGGTCGAAGTGCCAGTGCGTGTTGAGCACGAACTTCACCGGCTTGGGATCGATGGCTTTGATGGCGGCCAGGATTTTTCCGGTCAGCGGCGCAAACTGATCATCGATGAGAAACACCCCGTCGGGCCCGGATGACACGCCAAGATTGCCGCCGGCGCCGGTCAGCATGTGAATGCCGTCGCTGAGCTTGGTCGTCTTGATGGTGATTTTTGAATAATCCTGCGCCTGGGCGCCGCCATCCATGGTGAGACCGAAGGCGGCGAGGACGGCCAACACCGGCAGCAGCCGGCGACGGGTCCAAAACTGTTGGAAGTTGAACTGCATGGGTCGCTCCCTTGTGAAGGTCTGAATGTTAGGGTCGGCGTAATATAAATGCGGCGCCCGCCGGATGCGAGAGCTCGTCTCGCCGGCGGGCGCCCATTGTCTTCACGTCTTCGTTAGCCCGGCAGCATGCCGCCGGCTTCTTTTTCGACGGCTTTCGGATCGCCCAGATAGCCGGCGTGCATGTCGACGGCGACGGGGTCGGGATAAATTTCGTCGTCACCGTTTTCGACACCGGCCAGAATGGCCGCGGCGACAACCTTCGTCGGCGTCTTGTCCATGGGGAACTGGGCCGCCATGTCCGTGTCAATGGGGCCCGGATAGACGCCGGCGACCTGGGTGCCCTGGGCCGCCAGTTCGGCACGGATGCCCTGGGTCAGGGAATGCACGGCCGCCTTCGAGGCACTGTAGGATCCAAGCACCGGGAAGTTCACGTAAGACGCCATCGACGCCAGATTGACCACGGCGCCGCCGCCGTTGGCCGCCAACACGGGTGCAAACGCGCGGACCATGTTCAAGGTGCCGAAGTAGTTGGTTTCCATCTCCTGGCGCGCCGCGCTGTCGTCATCGGCGGCGATCAGCCCCGCGAAGGCGGCGGTGCCGGCATTGTTGATCAGCAAGGTGACGTCGGTATAGGCCTCGGCAGCCGCGGCCACCTGTTCGGGCTTGGTGACGTCCAGCGGCACGGCCTGGACGCGGCCGCCGGCCGTTTCGACCAGATCGGCCAGGGTTTCCGTGTTGCGGGCGGCGGCGTAGATCTTCGCCGCACCGGCGCTCAGCAATGCCAGGACGATAGCCCGGCCAATGCCGCGGTTGGCGCCGGAGACAAAGGCGATGGTGTTTTTGATGTTCATTTTGGTGTCCTCATGTTCATGGGTTGTATTGACATGTTGAATGATTGTTCAAAACTCATTTGCCATATATATTGAACGATCATTCAAAATGCAACAAAAAAATTATCCGAGCAGTGAGTCCACGTGGTCGACCATGTCGTCGACGATGCCGTGGTCGGGGCGCCCGCGGGCCAAAACCCGGGCCCCGGAGACCAGTCCCGTCAACAGCCGCGCGGTTTTGCCGGCGTCCAACCCGGCGCCGATCTCGCCGGCTTCCTGGCCTGCGGTGATCATTCGTCGGAAGAAATCTTCCAACTCATCCTGGCCGTCGTGGACGGTACGGTTGATCTCCTCATCGCCGGTGTTCACTTCCAGGCTGGAATTGACCAGAAAACACCCGCACTCCTCCGTTCCGCCGCGCATGTTGTCGGCCATGATCTGGAAAAAGGAAACGATGGCGGCGCGCGGCGACGGGTGCTCTTCCAGTTCCGCCAACATGGTCCGGGCCTGGGCCCGGTAGCGCTCCAGGGTCAGATGAAACAGGGTCCGCTTGTCGCCAAAGGCCGCATAGATGCTGCCCGGGTTGAGACCCATGCAATCGACCAGGTTTTTCATCGACGTCCCGTCGTAGCCCTGCTGCCAAAAGGCATGCATGGCCTTTTCCAGGACCTCGCCCTCATCGAATTTTCGTTCCCAAGGCATGGGCCTATATAGATAGTTTTGAACGGTCCTTCAACACATTCCATGCCCGCCCGCTAGCGAAACCGTGAACAGGCGTCATTTTGGTTGGCGGCCGGCGTATCATAGTTTCCTGATATTCGAATGCTGACGTTTATGAGGATCCCCAAACATGTTGAAGTCCCTGTTGACCGCCATCGCCTTGGGCGCCGCCTTGACCGGGCCGGCCGCGGCCCTGGCGCAATCCGACCAATCGCCGACCGTGGTCGAACTGTTCACTTCCCAGGGTTGCTATTCGTGCCCCGCCGCCGAAGCCTTTCTGACGGAGCTGGCGGACCGCAAGGACCTGGTCGCCCTGGAATGGCATGTCGATTATTGGAATGACCTGGTCTATGGCTTTGCCGGCAAGTGGAAGGACCCGTTCTCGCACGCCGACTACACGCGGCGCCAACAGGTCTACAACCTGGCCATCCGCGGCAAGGGCGCCGTCTATACGCCGCAGATGGTGATCGGCGGACGGTTGGAGGCGGTGGGCTCGAACCGCGATACGATCCTTCGGAATATCCAGCGCATCCGGGCCGAAGCTCCGGCGGCGCTTCAGGTCTCCGTGGCGAAAAAGGCCGGCGGGCTTGCCGTTGCCATTAATGGGCCGGAGCAGCGCAAAGGCGGCGTCTGGCTGGTCCGCTACGACCATGCCCACACGACCCAGGTGAAGTCCGGCGAGAACAAGGGCAAGTCCCTGACCAGCCGCAACATCGTCCGCGCCACCAAACAGATCGGCACCTGGACCGGCCAGCCCTTGAGCATCAATCTGGCCAGCGCCAACCTGGGTCCCAATCAGGGCTGTGCCATTTTGGTGCAAGGCGAAAAGCCGCGCGGCCCGGGACCGATTTTGGGTGCGGCGAACTGTCCGGTGAATTGACGCAGGCGTTATTTCGCGGCGACGACCATAATCTCAACGTCGTATTTGGGGCTGGCCAGCCTGGCCTCGACGCAGGCCCGGCAGGGCGTGTTGCCGGGGCTCACCCAGGCGTCCCAGACGGCGTTCATTTCAGCGAAATTGGCCATGTCGGTGATCCACAAGTTGGCCGACAAAACCTTCGACTTGTCGGTGCCGGCCTCGGCCAGATGGCCGTCGATGGTGTTCAGGATATCCTGGGTTTGGTCGGCGACGCTGGCGCCCGGCGCGCCGGCGGCGACGACGCCGGCCAGATAGACCGTGTCGCCGTGGATGACGATCTGGCTCATGCGTTCGCCCGTGTGTTTGCGTTCGATGGTCATGGATGGTCTCTCCCGTGTGTTGGCGTTGATTGGCGCCCGGCGCCGATGATGATCAAAGGTCTATCTTAACGAAACCCGTCTGTTCGCCAAGGCCGTCAAACCGCGTCAAAACACCGACAAAATGATCGATGCTCTGTCCGGCATTCGTGAACGGAAACACCAGACGCTTGAGGACGACGGTCTGTTGGCCCAACGCGCTTAATACTTTTGGCGCTTCAATGAGAAAACCCGAGCGCGACGCCGAAGGCCGGCGTGTTTCCAGCATGTCGGTGTAGATACGGACAACGTCGTCGCGTTCGGGGCCAATGTTGATGTCGCTCAGGCTTTTTCCCGTTGGCTCAAGCTCTAAGGCGGTGACGGTTTCGGTGCCGGCAAAGCGCACCTTGAACCAGGGTGCGGCGGCGCCATCGCGGATAACATCCAGGATATAGACCTGCGGCGCCAGCAGATGGATTTCCATGAGATCGAGGGCGGAAAGCGGCGGTAATTCATCGCCCGGCGTGATCTGCCCGATGTGCTCGGCAAAGGCCGCAAATACCGGTTCGTCAAAATCAGCCGGCAATGTCACCCTTGGCATTGGCGCCTCCATCCCATCCGCCGTACACTATTTGGAACCGGGCGTTTGTGAAAGGTTTGGGCGGCACATGCCCGGCGGCTAAGGCGTTGGTTTTTCACCGCCCGGGATCTCTTCGGATTCCAGGGCCTCGGCCAGCCGCGACTGGGCACTTCCCGGCTTCAGCGGTCTTTGTTGGCTGGGGTCCGGCGCCCAGGCGGTCACCGTCAGAATGTCGAAGGTCGCCGGCACCCGGCCGTCCGGGCCGGCAAACGTCTCCATGTAAATTTCCAAGGCCCGCAGCAGGGTCGCGCGACGGCTGAATCCGCGCCGCCGGTCGCGGTTGGCGTTGGCCTCACCCATGCCGCGCAAATCGTGCAGCAACTTGAGAGGACTGTCATAGGAGACGGTCACGGTTTCCGCGTCGACCACCGGCAGGGCGAATCCGGCGCGGGTTAAAAGATTGCCGAGATCGCGGACATCGATCAGCGGCGAGAAGCGCGGGCTGAGGCCTCCTTCGATCTCGGTCTCGGCCTGGAACAGGGCGGTCCTCAGTTCGTTCAGGGTTTGCCCGCCCAAGGCCGTCGCCAAGAACAGGCCGTCGGGCTTCAGCGCCCGGCGGATCTGGATCAAGGCGCCGGGCAGGTCGTTGACCCAGTGCAGGCTGAGGTTCGACAAGATCAGATCGAAGGCGCCATCGGTGAAGGGCAGGGCTTCCTCGTCACAGGCCAGGCCGGGCGCACCCGTCCCGGCGGCCAGGCGCGCCATGGACGGCGACAGATCGCCCTGGATAAGCGTTTCGATGCCGCCGCGGCCGGCCAGGCTGCGGCCAATTTCCCCGCCGTGACAGCCGAGATCCAGAGCCAGCGGGAATTTACGGGTGACGTCATCAAGGCGGTCAGCCAGCCGTTCGGCCGCCTCGATCAGCAAAAAATCATGCGCGCCGAGACCTGCCGCGGCGCGGTCGCGGTGCTGGCGGACCGCGGCCCGGTTGAAGACGGTCATGGTTTCGGCCATGCTTTCCTTATGACACATGAGGGAAGCGTCTTAAATGCCGCTCCGGCCCCCGGCCCCCTGAAGGCCGGTGCGGCGCATGTCCTTGACCTGATCTTGCCGCCGCAATGCCTGAACTGCGGCTGTGTCGTTGAAGAGGTGAAGACCCTGTGCGGCGAATGTTGGCAGGCGGCGGCGTTTCTGGCGCCGCCCTGGTGCGCGTGCTGCGGCCTGCCGTTCGAAGAAGACCCGGGCGCCGGCGCGCTCTGCGGGGCCTGCCTGCGCCGTCCGCCGCCGTTCGCCCGCGCCCGCGCGGTGATGGTCTACAATGCGGCCAGCCGGCACATGGTGCTCAGTTTCAAGTACGGCGACCGCACCGACATGGCGCCGGCCTTCGCCGAGTGGATGGCGCGGACCGGCGCCGACTTGGTTGCAGAGGCGGATTTGATCGTCCCCGTGCCCCTGCATTGGACGCGCCTGTTCCGCCGGCGCTTTAATCAGGCCGCGATGATCGCCCGCGAACTGGGCCGCGTTGCCGGCAAGGAATTCGCCCCCGATGTCTTGGTCCGCAAGCGCCGCACGCCAACCCAAGCGGGCCTCGGCTACACCGGCCGGGCCCGCAACGTGCGCGGCGCCTTCAAGGTGGCGCCGCGCCGCCGGGCGCATTTGAAAGGCATGCGCGTGTTGCTGATCGATGACGTTTTGACCACCGGCGCGACGCTGGCGGCGTGCGCCCGCGTTCTCAACCGGGCCGGGGCCAAGGCGGTCGATGTTTTGACGCTGGCCAGGGTGGTGCGGCCGGCGCCGCCGGTGGATTAAGGACGTTGAAGGATTGGAATTCGCCGCGCCGCCGCCTATATATGGCGTCGGACATGGCGTCGAACCCCGGCGCGTTGCCGGCGATTGAGAGGAACTTTTAGCGTGGCGACCATTGAAATCTACACCTCACCGTTCTGCGGTTTCTGTTTCCAGGCGAAGGCGTTGTTGGACGCGAAGGGCGTTGAATTCGAAGAGATCGACGTGTTTTCGGTGGCCGGTGCCCGCGATGAGATGATCAAGCGTTCGGGTGGCAACACGTCGGTGCCGCAGGTCTTTGCCGACGATAAATATGTCGGCGATTGCGATGCCATTCATATGTTTGAAGATGACGGTATCCTGGACAAGAAACTGGGCCTGGCCGGGTGAGCGGACGCTTCACCGCGGCCTGCCTGCAGACCCGTTCCGGCGTCAATCCGACCGATAACATCGCTGCCGTGGCGGACATGGTGCATGCGGCCCGCGATGCCGGCGCCGACTTCATCATGATGCCCGAAACCGTCAACATGATGGAACCGGACCGCCCCCAGGCCCGCGCCAAGGCGACCGTGGAGGCTGATGATCCGTTTCTGGCCGCGGCTCGGGATTGGGCGCGCGACACCGGAGCGTGGATATTGCTGGGCTCCATTGTGGTGAAAAGCGACGGGCCGCCCCGCGACGACGGGGAAATCTATCTCGCCAACCGTTCGCTGCTGATCAACGCGACCGGTGAGATTGCCGCGCGCTATGACAAGATCCACATGTTCGACGTTGATCTGGGCGGCGGGGAGGTCTACCGCGAGGCCGAGGCCTACCGGCCCGGGTCGGATTTGGTGCTCGCCGATACGCCTTGGGGCAAGTTGGGAATCACCATCTGTTACGACCTGCGCTTCCCGCGCCTGTACCGCGAACTGGCCCAGGCGGGCGCCGATTTTCTGTCGATCCCGTCGGCCTTCACGCAACCCACGGGCCGCGCCCACTGGCACGTGTTGATGCGGGCCCGGGCCATTGAGACCGGCTGTTTCGTGTTCGCCCCGGCGCAAACGGGGGTTCACGAAAGCGGCCGCAAGACCTACGGCCATTCGCTGATCGTCGATCCCTGGGGTGAGGTGCTGGCCGATGGTGAAGAGGCCTTGGGCCCCGTCACCGCGGACATCGACGTTGACAAGGTGGCGGCAGCACGCACCAAGATGCCGTCGTTACAACATGACCGGGATTTCGGCTGGGATTAAGAGGTTGGTATTTCGGCCCTCTTATTTTGGCCCCTCAGTCGCCGGGCGTTCGCTCCGCTCGCTTGGCTTTCGCGCTCTCGCGCGGCGCTCAGTCGCGCTAGGCGCCGCGCAAGCGCGCCGAACGGAGGTCAAGGCTTGGCGCCAGGAATTGCTTTTGATGGTGCGTGCTGCCTTCGGGCCTAGCGGCCCGACCGACGTTCCATGCCGGCGTCGGCATGTTGTGCAATTTCAAGATCATTGGCGTGGGCACGTCTTACGGGTCGGAGGCCCGTCGGCTGGGAGCTCAGTGGCTGGCGGTTTGTACGCCATTCCTCGACCTCCATTCGATGAGCGCAGCGAAGAGCCTAGCGCGATTGAGCGCCGGGCCGCGAGGCCCGAAAGCCAAGCGAACGGAGTGAGCGCCCGGCGACTGAGGGGCTAAAAAAATGAGCGGCGCGAACACCCGCGATTTTGGCCCATGCCAAATGGTTGGCAATTGAGGGGCCAAATTAAGTAACCTATTTCAGCCCATGCGCCGGCGGCTCGCCGTCGTCGCGGACGCTGGCGTCCAGATCCTTGACCGCACACAATCGTTGTTTGACGCCGGGGATATCCGTCACCTCAACCCGGCCATGTTCGTAGGCCACCACCTGCAGCTTTCCGCTGACGGCCTCCAGCAGCTCACCGCTTTTGAGGAGGTGGGTCGGATTGCGCGGCCGGGCGAAGTCCTCGTTGCCCCGGGCAAAAGTCTCATAGATCAAGACGCCGCCGGGATTGAGGGCGCCGATCAAGTCATCAATCAACGGCCGATGCAGGTAGTTGACGACGACGACGGCGTCGAAGGTCATGCCGTGCAGCGGACCGTCGGCGCCGAAGGGCGGCCGGCCGTCCTCCAGGTCGGCCTCGATGACCGCCGCGCCGTCGGCATTCGCCAAGTCCGCCATGGCCTCAACGCCGCGATCGACCGCCACCGCCCGGTAACCGTTCGCCAGGAAATGCCGGGCGTGGCGGCCGCCGCCGGCGGCGACATCCAGGACGGTGCCGCCGGCCGCGACCAATGAGGCAAACCGTGCCACCCAGGGTGACGGCTCGGTGATCCTCAAGTGCTTGGCGCGAACGTCATCCGTGGTGGGCGGTCGGTCCGGCTGTTCGGGAATATTTTGCATTTATTAACGGATATGGGCTATGTCTTGGGGCCCTGTGAAGGGCGGTGTGGCAAAAATGAACGTGTTGAGACCATGATCGTATATCAACTCCGCTGCAGCAATGGCCATGAATTCGAAGCATGGTTCCGCGACGGCGCGACATACGAGACCCAGGCCAAGGAAGGCGATGTCGCCTGTCCCCTGTGCGGCGACGTGCACGTCTGCAAGGCGTTGATGGCGCCGAACATCTCGCCCAGCCGCAACCGTCAACCGGTGTCCCCCGACGACCGCGCCGAACGCCGGGCCCACGAAGTCGCGGAAAAGATTTTGGAGGCCGTCGGCAATATCCGCAGCCACGTGGAGAAGAACTTCGATGACGTCGGCGATCAGTTTGCCGACGAGGCGAAGCGCATCCATTACGGTGAGGCGGAAGAGCGCGGTATTTACGGCGAAGCCTCGGACACGGAAGCCGAGGAACTGGACGACGAAGGCATCGAGTTCTACCGCCTGCCCAACGCCGGGCGCCGCGACAGCTAAGACCCTCTAACTTTCCTCCACATAATCGATCTGGTCGGCGGGGACATGGCGCCAGGTGGAATCCTGCGCGCGTTCTTCCAGATAATGCGCGCCCATGCTGACACTGCGCGGCGTCAACAGGAACATCCGCGTGGTTTGCCAATCAAACCCCAGGTCCAGAATGATCGCCGCGCCGACGCCGTCCAGATTCATGGGGATCGGCCGTCCGCCCCGGGCCTCGGTCAGCGCCACGCCGATGGCTTCCGCGAACCGGCAATAGCGTCCGTAGGTACCTTGCTGGCGCGCGACATCCAGCACTTTCGGGGCCCGGGGATCGGCGCCGTGCAGGGGAATGCCGAAGCCCGGCACCCGCCCGCCATGGACCTTGGCGTCATCAACGGTGCGCACGGCCCTGCGCCGAAGCTCGTCGTCTTCAATGTCGGCGCCGCCGCCGAAGTCGGCCAGCGCCTCGACCATCAATCTCGCCAGTTGTTCGCCCAACCCGCCCATGCGGTCGCCGAAGGCCAAAATGCCGCCGCCGACGGCGGCCTGGATGGAGGTCCCGTAGGACGCATAACACCGCGAGATCATCGACGGCGGCGCGATGCCGTGCTCGACCGACGCCACCAACAGGGCATCAACGACCCGCGCCTGGGCCGGTGTCGGCAGGTTGCCTTGCAGCATCAGGAACATCATTTCGGCAAAGCCGATTTTACCGATCAGGTCATCCAGGTCATGGCCGCGGACGATGACCCGGTCATCGTCATCGTTGCTGATGACCTGAGAAATGGACGTCTGCCATTCGCTCATGTTTCGGGTTGCCATGAAAATGCTCCTTAAAAATTGTCGATATTCATCCGTACCGGAGAATGCTAATCGGGAATGCCGGCCATTTTCAGGCCGCGAAGAAACCCGTCAAGGTTTCGATAAGCGGCGACGGGATAGCGTTGGAGAATGCCGGCAACGCTTGTATCCGGGGCCTGGTCAAGGATCTGGGCGGCGCTGATCGCCGCGCCATCCCCATCACCATTGAGGGCAAGCGCCGCCGTCAGCACATGGCGGGCGGGGAGATTGGCGCCGTGGGTTTCGATGGAACAACGCGCCCAATGGGCGGCTTGGGGGTAGTCCTGCAGCTGCAGATGGGCGTTCGCCAGCACGCCTTGGGCAACCCACATGGCAACTTCCAAGGGACTGAGCCGGGATGCCCGTTCGGCGGCCGCGATGGCGGCCTCCGGTTCGCCCATGATGCCGTGGACCATGCCGGAGGCGATCCAGCCGCGGGTTGAGTTGGCGTTGATGGTCAGCGATTGATCAATAAGCCGCCGGGCGCGCCGGTGGTCAGCGCCGACCAGGGCAAAGACCATCGCCACTTGCCACAAAATATACGGGTCCGTGGCATCGGCCTTGAGGGCGGCTTCGGCAAGGTCCAGACATTCGGCTTGTTCCGCGTCGT
>Ga0114932_10005009_pt1 | contig 11978 bp, 16 predicted proteins | sample 2SBtaG_2_FD_87286 | JGI IMG/M metagenome (GOLD analysis project Ga0114932, IMG submission 87286) | Deep subsurface microbial communities from Kolumbo volcano to uncover new lineages of life (NeLLi) - 2SBTROV12_ACTIVE470 metaG | ecosystem: Environmental > Aquatic > Marine > Volcanic ... | reverse complement strand
TAGAAAATCTGACAAATCCCTATTCTTATGGTACATCAAGATATAAAGAATGGGAACGTGGTTTTAACAAGGCTTACTTTATACACTTGAAAAGGATAAAGAAAAATGCAGCTTGATTTTTTTGAAGAGGAAAATCTTTTTGAAAATGAAGATTTAGGTGCAGGTGAAGGTAAGGTTTGTACTAAGTGTGATACTTACCTTCCCTTATCTAAATTTGGCAGACATTCTGGTGCTAACTTTCTAAGAGCAGAATGCCGTAGTTGCAACAATGAAATGAAAAAAGTAAGAGACAGATTAAGAGAAGAATATGGTATGCCTAAAGAAGGCTATATCTGTCCTATTTGTAATGGTGATGCTGAAGCTGTCAAAGGTAAAGGCAACACCAAGAATGGATCATGGGTTATAGATCATTGTCACGATACAGATACGTTTAGAGGTTGGCTCTGTCACAAATGCAATAGAGCATTAGGTGGGTTTGACGATGATACAAGTTTTTTAAAAAGAGCAATAGATTATATAGAAGCACATCAACGAAGAATATTTTTAAATTAAGGAGGTAAAAATGAATTTAATAAAAGAACTTATACAAAAAATTAAATTTGATATTTTTAGTAATACTTATTTTGTTGCTTGTATATTTATACTTATATTTGTAATTTGTATGAATATATCAGTAGCTTGGTCACAACCTAAAAGTTCTATAACTTGTAAGCCTCTTCCGATAGCAGCTGGAATAATTGAAGGTATACATAAAGAAAGAATTGTATTTAGAGGTGTATCAGAAAGAGGTCATGTTACTATAATTCATCTTAATAAAAAGACAGGAACATGGTCTGCTAATGTAATAATGCCTAAAGATATAAATTCTTTATGTATGGTAGATGCTGGAACTACTGGAGAGGTAACAGATACTACTTTTAGCAATAAAAATGACTTAAAATAGGCAAAATCCTGTATATAGCGTTTTAAGCCTTATACAGAGCAAGTGGGTATTTTTTGGACTATACCTACATTAAGGGGTCTTTGAGGGCATTTCTCGCGCATCCTCAGAGGTCATTTTTTTAGAAAGGAGTAAAAATGAAAACACTTTTAGTATTTTTATCACTATTGTATGTTACTAGCTCTATCTCTGTCGGATTAGCAAGTGACAGAAAACAAATAAGAGTAGTAGGCTCATCTACGGTATATCCATTTGCTACTTCTGTTGCTGAGAGATTTGGAAAGTCTACTAAATACAAAACACCAGTAATAGAAAGTACTGGATCTGGTGGAGGAATTAAAATATTTTGTTCTGGTATGGATTTAAAATATGCTGATGTAACAAATGCATCTAGACGCATGAAGAAAAAAGAATTTGATATGTGTGTTAGAAATGGTGTTAAAAATATATTAGAAGTAAAAGTTGGGTATGATGGTATAGTACTAGCTAATAGTAAAAAATCTAAAAGGTATAGCATGACTTTGAAAGATGTTTATTTAGCTTTAGCAAAAAACATACCAACTAAGGATGGTAAGATTATTCCTAACCCATATAAAACATGGAAAGAAATAAATCCTATGCTACCATCGAATAACATAAAAGTTATGGGTCCACCTCCAACATCAGGAACAAGAGATGCTTTTGTAGAACTTGCGATGGAAGGTGGATGTAAAAAATTTAAATGGGTAAAAGCATTAAAGAAAAAGAATAAACCAGCCTATAAAGAACTATGTCATTCGATTAGAGAAGATGGTGCGTACATCGAAGCTGGTGAAAATGATAATATGATTTTACATAAACTCACAGTAAATAAAAATATGCTAGGTATTTTTGGATTTAGTTTTTTAGATATGAATGGAAATAAAGTACAAGGTAGCATCATTCAAGGTAAGAAACCTACATTCGACAATATCTCACAAGGAACTTATCCAATATCTCGACCTTTGTACTTTTATGTAAAAAAAGATAATATGGGTCGTATAAAAGGTCTTAAAGAATATGTAAAATTGTTTATATCAGAAAAATCTTCTGGTCCTGATGGATTTTTAACTGATCAAGGTTTAATACCTTTAGGTGAATCAGAACGTAAGAAGAGAACAAATTTTTAGAAAGGAGGTAAAAATGGAGTCAGTTATTGATATAATGAAAAAAAATAAAGCTCAATGGGCTAAAGAGTGGCCTTTTGATCCTATAGTAGATTTTGGTAGTGAACCGACTAAAACAAAGACTGAAAAAAAGAGTAAAGAATAAATTAGAACATGAGTGACAACCACAACGGAACTAGTATTGTAACCAAAACCCCCCTGTATACCCTTGATTGGTATATCAAGTGGTTCTCTAGTGTAGTTCTTATGATTGGTATGTTACTTACGTCCAACAACATCTACCCTGTTAATCTTTATTTCCATTTCGTAGGGATTGCAGGGTGGATGATTGTAGGGATGCTTTGGAATGACAGAGCATTAATGGTAATAAACAGTTTTGCTCTAGCTACTATTGCTACAAGTTTATTCAGGATATTTATTACTAATACACAGTAGCCTTTACTAGGGTGGATACCAATGTCTATGCGTTATCGCTAAACTCATCCAAGAAACATCAAGCGTTCATGTTCCCTTCTTCTTATTAATCCTTTTAATTTTCTGCCTCCAGCCCATATCCAACGCTTAAATTCATTAGATGCACCAATGTAATTTCCTTTATTAATTTTACGTCTTAATGTACTGCTCTGTAGCGCACCACTGCCTAAATTAAATACAAATGAACATAAGGCATTAAACTGCCCATCCTCTAGTGGAACTCTTATATGTCTGAGAACTGCCATCTCCGACTTCTTAACATCTCTTCTTAACAAATAGTCTGCCTGATCTTCATTGATATCAGGATGATCCTCTGTTACTCTCTTATTATCCATTCCCCAAATAGCTCCATAGCCTATTGTCCAATGTTGGGCAGGGCAGAGGTAAGCAGAAGAGGAATACCCTTCATAAAATTTAATAAGGTCTAACCCTTCATCAGTCATTCTTCTCACGTTTAATTACACCTTAACTGAAAAAGATTCTCCACAACCGCATTGGCTGTCTGCCATAGGGTTTGATACTTTTAAGTATGTACCACCTAGTTCCTTAACGTAATCTATTTTACTTCCTAGTGTATACATAACACTCATACCGTCTACTATAAGAGATACACCATCTCCTATATCTATTAGTTCATCTTCTTTAAGAGGACCGTCAGAAAAATCCCATATGTAAGAAAATCCAGAACATCCTCCTCCTTTTACGCCAAAAGCTATATAATCTTTATTATGTTCTTTTGTAATATCTCGCAGATAGTTTTTAGCTTCTTGAGTGATATCCAGCATTTAATTTATTTTTTCTTCTTTTTAGGAAAACCTGCTTTCATATTAGCATAGGATTTTTTTGATATAGTACTATTTTTTTTACTTCGTGATGTACCTGCTTTTTTTCTTTTATTAATATTTCGATACAAAGAATTAGCAGGTTTTTTCTTGGGAGGTCTTCCTCTTTTACTCCCATATGTTCCTGGACCTCTAGGCATTATTGTTCTCCTTTATTTTTAAATATTTCTGTTTTGTCAAATGGACTTTTATGACAACTGCATTTACACACACATGGATCACAATTGCATTCTATACAACTGTCGCATTTAGGTCCACTATGATATGTATCAAAATACTCGTTCATGTCTTCAGCCATATTATTAGTCCTTTCTTTTAAAAGTATACTTTCTTTACCGCAACCTCCTAGATTATCTAATATAGCGTTCATTTCAGTTTCCTCTTGCATATAATATCTTCTGTAGTAGCCCACAGTCTACCATTTAACTCTATTAGCCCAATAAGCAGCTGACATTTTACCTTTTGCAATATTCTTGCCATGTCTAGCCTTAAAGGATTTTCTTCTAGCTGTTTGTTTTTTTGACTCACCTTTCTTTTTTTTACCAGCAGTTTTAACACCCTGTTGTCCAAAACGTATTAACTTCTCCTTACCACCTTCTCTAGCTAATACGGCATGAGATTTCTTCGGATGATTCGGGGTTCTTTTTGGTTTGTTGTACCCAGAAAATGTTTCACTGCCTTTTTTTATAGACATTACGAACTGCTCCTAGATCTTTGGAGTGCGCGGCTTCCAAACCAGAATGAGATAATAGCAGCGAATATGCCTTGCGTTTCTTCATCCCACAGTGTCTGTATAGCCAATTCCCACACAATACCATCCGTATAGATTAAACCATATAAAGCTGTTCCTTTTATTACTGCAAATAATGTAAAAAATAAATACGTTATAACTGGTCTAACACTGGCTCTTAGTCCTGCCATAAAACCTGTAGATTTCATAGAGCGATCATGCTGATATAGAGCTTTGCTTTCACTTATGTCTGCTTCTATATTAAGTGCTTCTATTTTTTGAGTATGAGAAAGTTTGGATGCTTCTATTTGGCGATCCATCATAGATAATTCATGCTTACGATCTTGCCAATCATCTACCATATCAAATACTTTAGGCAATGCAGATCCTGCAAAACCTATTAATGATCCTAGTATTGTAATCATTCTTTAGGCTCCTCTATTATCTTTTCTATTTTTAGAAATTTAATTCTTTCATTAGGAACATATCTCCAGACATGGCCTCTACCATTAGTTATGGCAAATACGCTCTCGTATATTCCTACTTTAACTAGCACTGCCCTGTCTCCATCAACAATGCATTTATCTCCTTCATTAAAACTGCCATCAAATTTAAATCTAATACCAGTAATAAAGTTTGTTAGTAGGTCTTTTATAAAAAAACCAAGCCCTAGACTGAGGAAGATAGCGATGAGGGGTACTAGGGCATTGGTTAGGTCCAGTGATATACTGTCCAGTGATTGCATTACTTATTGTATTCCTTTGGTATGTCTTTATATATTTGTATTAATTCTTTTAATAGTGTAGCTTCTTGCTTATTTACATCTAATACAGTTTCTACATCTTTGCTTATTAAACCTGACGCTTGAGCAGATTTAAGTGCATTTTGAAAATAATACGGTTTTGCGTTTGATATTTGCTTTATAATACCTAAATGATGAATTGCAGGAAATTTATTACTCAACCCTCTTTTTAACTTACCTATTTCTTGCTTTAGGTACAGTGCTTTAAATTCATCATTAAAATCTCTATACGCATTATTGGTAGATATAAATTCATCAAGGTTTCTTTCTATTACACTAGACCCTATAAGCTCAAATGCTTGATCATATTCTGGTATTCCTGTTGGTCTAAACAGTTTCCAATCTACTAAGCCTAGTCTAGATATTTCTCTTTCTACCTCACCCATTCGTTGCTTTTTAACAATACCAGTAAACTGTTTATACAATGGTGCTACATTTCTTAACGGAGTGGGTCTATATATTTTGTAACGTGACCTTGGAACTTGAACCCCACCATCGTTAGACACCTTATAGTTTTCGTTTTCTATTATTTGTATCTGACCATTTGGTAACTTTCGTATTCCATGATCTTGATAAGTTAATAAAGAATTACCCATAGGAACATCTTTTAGTATAGGATCTATAAAATTTTCCCAAAAGCCTTGACTACTTTTTGCCTGACGCAATATTCTTATATTTTCATCAAAAGAATTTGTTGTAGGATCGTATAGTAACTCATCAGTAACATCCTTGGCTAATTTTAAAGGTGTTATAAGTGCAGCAACAATAGATCCAGATGCTCTAGCAAGAGCTTGTTTAAATTTAACCATTGACATTGGATCTTCGTCAAACAAGAAATCTAAAGAATGTGCCTCTAGTTGCCTCAGTATACCTGATCTAGAAGACGGTCCACCTAGAGCTTTAACAAAGTCTAATCTAGTTTTTTCTTTTAAATCAAATCTACCCTCTCCACCTGGAATTGTAAATTCTATTCCAAAAATATTTTGTTTTTCATTTACTGTTTGTTTTATAACTTCCGCTATAAAAGAATATGGTGCAAAAGGAAACCAAGTAGAAATATCTAATTGTCCAGGCGTATCATCATTATAAAGATTCCATTCAGTACCTGCATAATCAGAGTTTCTAGCAGCATAGGCAGTTGTTAATAGTGCTGAACCAGATATACTTTGAGATATTCTTTTTATAGCTAATTCTTTTTGAAAAGGTGTAGCATTTACACTAAATAAATCTTTAAACTTTCCAGCAGTAATAGGATTAAAGAAAGATAGAGGGCTATGCTCATACATAAATTTAAAACTATTTATTAAGAATTTTGGAAATGGAATTGCCATAGATCCAACTACAGGAATATTTGACATTGAATATAAAACGTCTGAAAACTTTCTTCCTATTGCACCTTCACTTATGTTTCTTGTTTGGTAATTGTACTCTAATGCCCATTGTATACCATCATTTATAAAACGATCATCAATCTCTTGTATTTTACCTTCTTTAACCATTTTAAAAAGGTCTAAACCTTCTCTTGCCATTGACTGTTTTAAACCAACCATAAAAGAAGCAGACTTCATGTATCTGTCTTGAACAGAGTTAAGTATGTTAGCTTTCATTAACATTTTTTCAGTATAATCAAATGCTACACCTACACCTCTATTTATAACACCTCTTTTATCACCTTCTATTTTAGATACAAGATTTTGAACTTGCGCTGCTTCATAAACACCTTCAGGTCCATCTAATAGTTTTCTTATTTCAGGCTTTTGACTTGCAAGAAAGTCTACGAACAATCTATTTTCTTGTGCATTAAACATACTATTTAAATGATCAAATGCATCTCTTAGTTCTACAGGTCTATGTCTAGGACCACCACCAATCATAGGCAGAGCCATTGTTAATAAATTATCTATTGTACGAGTGGTCATGTCTACAGGTATTCTTATTACTCCACCCATGACATTTCTTAAAGTCGTTGCAGGTTGAGATATCATACCTAGTCTGACCATTCTGTTCCATTGACTGCCTCTTTCATAGAGCGCACCATCTGGACCTTTTCCCCAATGATCTAATCTAGCTCTTTCTGCTAACATGGAAGAGTAATATGCTTCAGTGGATGGACTTAATTCTTGACCGCTTTTACCTAAAACATCTGAGGCATATTTAATTGGGTTTTTTGCAGCAGCTTGAAGATCACCTTCACTATACATTTTACCTGTAACATCTTTAAAGTTTTTTTGTAACCCTTGATTAAATTGCTCTATCCACAGTTTACTTACTTTTTTCTTTACTTGACTAGCTTGACCTAATACTTTAGCAGCTTGTGATGTAGTTCCTAGATAACTACCTTGCATAAAAGATATAAACTCTATGTTGCTTACACCATTAGCATCTAATATTCTTACAAAGTCATCACTGTTAAAACCGTTGGGTACATTTTCTATAGCATCAGATACCTGCTGAGATATTCTTTTGTTTGGATTATACATCATTTTAGACTCTTGCAGTATGTCTACAAAAGCATCGTTTATTCTTTTCATTGAATTAGTAGTTAATTTAAAGTCAACAAGATTAGGCAAGTCTTTATCACTTAAATCAAAATACTTCTTCATTTGCTCTTGAAGATCTTTAAAACCTTCTTCTGCTAATTCTTTGTTAAAAATTTCAGAGTCTCGTATAATCTCTTTTTGTATCTTTTTTTGTATTGCGTTATCAAAAGGATCTAATACTTTTACCTCAGAGGTTTTTACTGTCTTTTGTATTGGATCTCCTGTTTTAAGATCAAAACCCATATTTAATGTGTAAGTATCGTCATTATTTATTTTAAATACATAACCAATATTTTTATCTGCTTTAGTTTTACCTATATTAACAAAGCTACCTTCTGTAATTTTACCATTTAAAAATGCTTGACCTGCTGGAGTATTTTCTAAATATATTTTTTTACCTTCTTCTACTATTTTTATGTAGTCTTCAGATTTAAATAACTTTTTAGCACCCCTACCTACTGCTGCAAAACCTGCTCCAGGAATTATTGCAGATGATGCTGCTATTACTCCTCGTACAGGATCGTAGCTAAGTTCTTCATCCTCCTCAAACTCATCACCGTATCTATAATTTATAGATCATTCTGCACCTTGGAGAGCAGCGTCACCTAAAAAAGCTCCTAATGTATCTGTTCCTACCCCTGCTAGAGTAGAGTTTAAACTAGCTTTAGCCCCTACATCTATGGCTGATTTTAATCCTGCTCTTACTCCACCATACATAGCTGCTTTCGTTGCAAACCCAGCAGCACCACCAGTAAGAACACTTAAATATGTTGAAGGTGCAGTTAAAGCAGACATAAGATAATCAACAAATGCTTTCGTATTACTTGCTGTATCATCTTCATAGAACATAGGCAATGCTCTATAGATTTCATACACTTCTTTTAATTCTGTTTTTTGATTATCGTTTATTTCGTTAGAAGAAACAGTACTCCATAATTTATACGCATCCATCTCATTAGAATCTATTTCTCTAAATTTTTCATAAAAAGCATCTAATAACTCTTCATTGTTATCATAATCAAATTCACCAAAGGTATGACCTAAAACACTAGATGCCTTATTTAAAAATTCAGGGTTTCTTAATAATCCAGCGTATGTCGTTTCGTCTATCTGCATATTATTATTCCCCGATCATTTCAAAAATATATTCACCCTCAGAACCAGCACCAGCATCCCACCTACTTCTAATTATTCCATCTTCATTAGTACGAAAACTGTAAAATCCATCAGGATCAGGTGTCATACGCGAAAAAGCTTTTTTAAGCTCACCCTTGTTTTTTACACCAGTCATATTAAAAAATTGATCTGCTGTAAGTGGTTTACCTTTAAATAATGTTTTAGATTTTTTACCTTCTGTTATGTCAAAAGTTCCAGTAAAAATATTTTTTGTATTTTTAAATTCAGGACTATTTAATGTTACACTTTTAGCATTATTAAATGCTCTAAAAGCACTAGTTGCACTTCCAGTAAGAAGTTGATTTTCAGATTCAGCTATTATTCTAGCAGAATAAACTTGAAAGTCTCTCATAACTCTTGCAGCTACTGCTTGTTTATTTTTATTTACTTTTTTAAGTAAGTTTTGATCAACAACAATAGTATTATCTTCTCTAACTTGAATAGCAGCATTAGGAACTTCTAAGTCTGTCGCAAATTTTATCTGAGTTTTTAGCTCTTGTATTAACAACTTATTAATACTAGGAACAGTGTTTTCTAACAGTTTAAATTTATCTAGTTTATTTTTTTGTCTTCTAAGAAGTTTAAGAGTTGTAGCGTCAGGTTTAGGTCTTTGTGCTGGATCTCCATCGTCTGCTACGTCTTTTCTATAGCTCATTATCTCATCATATACAGCTTGACCCTGCTCCATATCTTCAAATGTATTTATAAACTTTTCTTTTACTGTTTTAGATACACTATAGCTTTTTGGAATCCTACCTAAGAATGTTCCTAGTATAGTAGATCCAACTCTAGAACCTACGCTTTCAGGTGTCTGTCCTTCTTGCCTTATAGTTGTTTCTGTATCTTCTGCGAATGCTTGTGCCATTTGTTGACTTTGTGGTAGAGGACTAGTTGTCGATGGCATCTCTTGTGCTGTTTCTTGTGCATCACCTGCATCTTTTTCTAAACCCTCTAATAATTTTATAGCTTGATCAGGATTTTTATTACTCATATTATATGCAGCAAAGGCTTCTATATCTGTAGGTCTACGTCCAAGTTTAAGTTCAGCACCAACTATAAGAGGCTCAAGAACTTGCTTTCTATTCTGTAATATTTCATCCGACTGTTGTTTTCTTTTACTAGCTTCTTGTAGAACTTTTAATCCACGATCAACGTCTTTATCAAAATCCTCAAAGGCTTCTGCCCTGAGATCTTCTCTGCGTTGCATTGCAGCTGTAAATGCCCTTTTAAAAAATCCCATGTTAAGCCCCCATCAAACCTTTACGCTTTGGTTTTTCTTCTACCTCTTCTTCTACCTCTTCTTCTACCTCCTCAACTTTTTCTTTTTCTGTATTACCTTTTTGTGCCTCTAATCTTTTAATCTTTGCCTCTACGAATTTAGTATCAATTTTTCTAGGTATTTCTACAATGTAATCTACTTCTTCTTTATTGCCTATAGCTTCTAATACTCTACCTACTTCAGGTGTCATAAGTAACGCGACATCATAAGTTGTAATACCTCCTGCTACCATATTATTAACTATAGAGTCAGCAATACCTTCTATAGGCAATCCTTCTTCCATGCAAAAAACAATCTTTTCATAGTTTTCCCCTCTACCTAAAACCTGTATAAAGTAATCAAAGGCTTCCGTAGGAGAAGTTATCTGAGGAGGTTTTTGCCACTTAGCAGCTCCAAGTTCTTCTGTAAAAGAAGCTCCTGGAATTGGGCCATCACCTAAAAATTCATCTAACATACTATATACCTCCTATACTATAATTTAAAAGTCCCAAACTCACCTACTTGTGTACCTTTTTGTGGATCTATACCTTCTGCAACTAACTTTGCTTTTGCAACCATTCTATAAAAATCATACATTTCTTCACTTGTTTGTGATTTTATAACTTTTCCTGAACCAGGTTGTCCTGGAGTAGGTGATCTTGATACTTCAAAACCTCTTTTAGATAACGCTACAGCAGCATAGTCTTGAGGTGTTGCACTCCTGCCTTTTTTCTTTTTTCCACCTAGCTTTCCAAGGATATTAAATCCTAAACCTAGAGCTTGGCTTCCTGTTATTCCTAGTGGTAATGCCATTATGTTAATCCAAATCCTGTGTTACCTACAAAATCAATTGCACCTTGAACATCAGATGTAAAATCAGAAGGAATTATATCAATTCCTGCTCCTAGATCTCCCCCTATTAATCCAGAACTAGTAGATGGACTATCTCCTAGAAGACCTTTACCGAACTCTCCAGCTAAATCAGACACTACATCAAAGGCTAAGTTACCAATTTTATCTTGAAACATTGCATCTTCTTGTTTTTTATATATAAATGAAGCATAGGTAAGTTTTTTATTAAACTGATCATTATCTCTAGAAGTAGTTCTTGCCCAAAATTCATTATCTCTAAACTGTTGCCATCTATTATTTAGTGCAGTTTGACTCATGTTAAATCTATTCATAACATTCATTTGATTGGCTGCATTTTGTAGTGCAGTATTCTGAGTATTTATCTGTCTACGCCAAACAGCATTAGACTGATCTATTAGAATACTATTTTTAGTATTAAATTGTTCTCTTTGATTTTCTAAATTAGAATTAAATTGAGCCATAGTGTTTTCTTGACCAGCATTAAACTGTGCTATAGCATTCTGTTGTTGTGCATTAAATTTACTTGTCTCATTAAACATTGTTGAAAAATACTGATCATTTTGTTGTTCATTACGAGCGTTAAACTGTCTGGATGAGTTTACTGCTGCTTGGTCATTAAATATAGCTTGTACTCTTTGTTGAGAGTTTAATACATTAGCCTGTTGTTCATTATTTAAATTAGCTAAATCTAATTGTAATGTTTGTTGAGCATTTAATACTTCTGCCTGTTGTCTGTTGTTTAAATTAGCTTGTTGAAATCTAGCAAATGTCTGAGCATCAGCAGCAGCTATTGGAGTAGCAGCTTCCATAGCAGCCTGAAGTATAGATGCTCCTGCCATACTTGATGCACCCATACCTCTTGCAGCTAACCTTTGTTCTGCTAATCGTATTGATGGGGCAGCCCATGCAGGTATTTCGCCCCCATCAAATTGAGAAGTAAGATTAGCTAACTGGCCCTGCACTGTGGATTCTGATGCTACCTGCTCTTCTTGTGCGGATACTAAATCTCTTAGATCAGCTTGTCTAGCTGCTGTTATATCTTGTTCCTGTACTTGAGGTAAAGATGTTGCAGCTACAGTTGTTCTAGCATCTACTTTAGGTTGAGCTATACCTGTCTGCACATTTTGAACTGTTGAAGTAGGAGCTACAATACCTCTAGGATCTACCTGATATCTAGCAGGGTCCATTAATTCTTCAG
>Ga0114932_10005008_pt1 | contig 11981 bp, 13 predicted proteins | sample 2SBtaG_2_FD_87286 | JGI IMG/M metagenome (GOLD analysis project Ga0114932, IMG submission 87286) | Deep subsurface microbial communities from Kolumbo volcano to uncover new lineages of life (NeLLi) - 2SBTROV12_ACTIVE470 metaG | ecosystem: Environmental > Aquatic > Marine > Volcanic ... | reverse complement strand
AGAAGGCAATCAATTCTTAATTTTGGTGCCCTATCTTTTAAAAGGATCAGATAAGGAAGCTTTATTTTGACCATAAACATCTCCTCTGATAAAAACGTTTCTAAAGTTTCTGATTTAGACAATTCCATAAACAAAATCGTTGTATCCAGGGGTAACCCTTTTGCTAAGTTAATGATTATTGGAGAAGCTCCAGGAGCAAAAGAGGAGGAAATAGGAGAGCCTTTTGTGGGAAGGTCTGGAAAATTACTTGATAAATTGCTTCAAAATGCTGGAATTGATATTAACCAAGATGTTTATTTTTGCAACGTGGTCAAATGTAGACCGCCCAAAAATAGACGCCCAACAAAGATTGAAATACAAGAAAATCTTCCTTGGTTGTATCAACAAATAAAACTTGTAAACCCCAGTGTAATAGTCCTAGTTGGAGCAACAGCATTAGAAGCTATTTTGAAAATTAAGTCTCCTATTAGTATCCTCAGGGGTGAATGGATTGATTGGGAGGGCAAACTTGTAATGCCTGTCTTCCATCCATCTTATTTACTTAGGAATCCATCTAAAGAGGAAGGAAAACCAATGAGTCTGACTAAATCTGATTTTTTAAAAATTAAGGAAAAAATTGATTTTTTATAATAGCCCTTAAATATGTCATTCTTATTTATTAAAGAGGCTCAATTGTTAACCCATGATTGCGACCCTAGAAAAGAATATGGAAGGAAATAATCTCTCTCAGCGATATAGCACCAGAATTATTCGTAGAGATACTAGGCCAGTAATGGTCGGTGATATTGGCATCGGTGGAGATAATCCAGTGCGTGTTCAATCAATGATTAATGAAGATACGATGGATATCGAGGGTTCAACGGCCGCAATAAGGAGATTGCATGAAGTTGGATGTGAGATTGTCAGATTAACAGTGCCAACTCTTGCAAGTGCAAAAGCTGTGGGGGAAATCAAGAAACTTCTAGCTAGCACTTATCAACCAGTTCCTTTAGTAGCCGATGTTCACCATAATGGAATGAAAATAGCTTTAGAAGTAGCTAAGCATGTAGATAAAGTTCGTATCAACCCTGGATTATTCGTTTTTGAAAAACCTGATCCAAATAGAACTGAATTTACTAAAGATGAAATTGATGTAATTAAAGAGAAGATCATACAAAAATTCAAACCAATTGTTAATACTTTAAAAGAGCAAAATAAGGCACTCAGAATAGGCGTTAACCATGGCTCTTTGTCTGAAAGAATGTTATTTGCTTATGGAGATACTCCATTTGGAATGGTTGAATCAGCTATGGAATTTATTCGAATATGTCATTCATTAGATTTTCATAATATTGTAATTTCGATGAAGGCTTCTCGAGCTCCCGTGATGCTTGCAGCTTATAGAATGATGGCTGACACAATGGACAAAGAGGGATTTAATTATCCTCTGCATTTGGGTGTAACGGAAGCGGGAGACGGGGATTATGGAAGAATTAAAAGTACGGTAGGGATAGGGACATTATTATCCGAAGGTATTGGAGATACCATTAGAGTTTCTTTAACAGAGGCGCCCGAAAAAGAAATACCAGTTGCATATTCAATTTTACAAGCGGTTGGTTTGAGAAAAACCATGGTTGAATATATTAGTTGTCCTAGTTGTGGTAGAACATTATTTAATTTAGAGGAAGTTGTAGCAAGAGTTAGAGACGCTACTCAACATTTAACGGGTTTGGATATTGCTGTAATGGGTTGCATTGTTAATGGGCCTGGAGAGATGGCAGATGCTGATTATGGTTATGTAGGAAAAGGTGTTGGAACCATTGCTCTTTATAGGAATAGAGATGAAATCAAGAGGGTACCCGAGGATGAAGGCGTTCAAGCATTGGTTGATTTAATTAAAGAGGATGGTAAATGGGTAGATCCTTAAAAATAGAATATATCTTTTTATTGTTTTAGTATTAGAAAAATTATTTGATAATTATGTTGAAGAGATTTTTAAAAATATGTTTACTTATAGCTATTTGCCCTTCACCTTCTTTCTCTTTCCAGGCTAATTCCTCTACTTTGATTACTAACAATCCAAAGGAGATTATTGATCAGGTATGGCAAATTATATATCGCGACTTTTTGGACTATTCAGGGAAATATAAGGCAGAAGATTGGATTAAATTAAGAAAGGAAATACTATCAACCAAATATTTTGATAATGACGAAGCATACATTGCCATTAAAGATATGTTGACAGAATTAGATGATCCTTATACCAGATTTTTAGATCCTAAAGAATTCAATGAAATGAGAATAGATACAACGGGAGAATTGATGGGAGTAGGTATTCAAATTTCTCTAGATGAAGTTACTAATCAAATTGTTGTTGTATCACCAATAGAGGGAACCCCAGCCTTTCTCGCGGGAATTAAACCGAAGGATATAATTGTATCTATAGATGGTAAGGCTATCGATGGTCTGAGCATAGACAGTACTGTTAAACTTATTCGAGGTAAAAAAGGAACGAAGGTTGAACTAGGTATTATTAGAGACGAGGAGTTATTAAATATCTCATTAATACGAGATAGAATTGAAATTAATGTTGTTGATAGTCGAATAAATAATACAGTTTCAGGCGCGAAAATTGGTTATGTAAGGTTAAAACAATTCAATGCAAAATCTCCAAAAGAAATGAGTTTATCGATTAATAAATTAGAAAAACAAAAACCTTTTGGTTATGTATTAGATCTTAGAAGTAATCCTGGTGGTTTGCTTGAGGCAAGTATTGAAATAGCGAGACAATGGATAAATACAGGAATTATTGTTAGTACTAAAACAAAAGATGGTATTACTGATATTCGGAAAGCAAAAAGTAGAGCCTTAACTAACAGACCAGTTGTGGTTTTAATCGATGAAGGATCTGCGAGTGCTAGTGAGATTCTCTCTGGAGCAATTAAAGATAATAAAAGAGGAGTATTGGTTGGGAAAAAGACTTTTGGTAAAGGACTAGTTCAGTCTGTCAGGTCTCTTTCTGATGGCTCAGGTCTAACAGTTACGGTCGCAAAATATTTAACACCAAGTGGTAAAGATATTAATAAAAATGGAATAGCACCAGATATCAGAGCAGATCTTTTGTTAAATGAAAAAAACAAATTAACAAATGCAGATCTAGGAACTTTAAAAGATAGTCAATATGTTGCAGCTGAAAATATATTACTTAAAAAGTTTAAAATTGAGAGTAATAAAAATTCTTATAACCCCTTGAAATCAAATTTGGGCTATGCCCTAAAAAACTAGTTAAAACTTGTCAATTCTCCTATATCCATACCAGTCAGGAATAATTTTTTCGCTTCTTTCTTGAACGTCTGGTATCAGCTTTATTTCCCAATTCTTTATTTTTATAGGATGCAAATCGTCCACCTGTTCAAAATAATTTATACCTGAGTAGTCATCATTATGTTTATTTTTTAAAGTTGTTTTCCAATTAATTTTAGCTTTTTTCTTTGCCTCAATAGCTTTTTGTGCGACAACTAGTGTGAATTCATGTTCTTCATACATCTTTTTAGGATTGTACCCACCTAAATTAACAAACCAAAGTTTTAAGTCTTCTATTTTAGGGGAATTTAAATTATTTTTATTAGATTTAGAAATGACTATTTGATAGCCATCTATATATTTAATACACTTATAACTATCAATATGGAGTCCGCTTTTCTTTCCTAACCATTGTTTCCTAAGCTCAGGGAATGTATCCTCTATTTTTTCACCTAAAACCCATCTTACATCATGTATTTCTATATTACTTTTTAAACTTCTTCCCCCTAAAACAACAATAAAAAGAGATAAATTCACACTTGAAATCAATTACTCATATCAAGCATTTTTTTCAGTGGCTTATAGGCCATTAATCTAATTTGTTCGTCCATGTGCAACTCTGGATTCATTTCTTTTAGGCAATTTAATACTTTTTCTAAGGTATTCATTCTCATGTATGGGCATTCATTGCAACTACAACCATCTAGACCAGGAACTTCTATATATGTCTTTAAAGGGTCTTTTAATCTCATTTGATGAATTATTCCTGGCTCAGTTAGCACGATAAATTTATCTTTCTTACTATTTTGAGAATAATTTAGCAATTTGCTTGTTGAACCTATGAAATCTGCTAAATCTAAAAGATTCTCTTGACATTCAGGATGGGCAAGAACTTCAGCGGTTGGATTTTTGATTTTTAATTTTATAAGAGATTCTTCATTAAAAGTTTCATGGACAAGACATCTGCCTGGCCACAAGGTTAATTTTCTACCACTTTGACGTTCAACCCATCTGCCAAGATTCCTATCTGGTGCAAATAAAATAGGTAAATCTTTTGGTAATTTGTTTACCAGATCAACTGCGTTACTACTTGTACAAATTAGGTCACTTTTTGCCTTTACCGCTGCACTGCAATTTACATAGCTAATGGCAAAATGATCAGGATGCTTGTCTAAGAATTTTTGGAAGTCATCAGGCTGGCAATCATCTGCGAGTGTGCATCCAGCATCAAAATCAGGAAGAAGAACAGTCTTATTTGGACTCAAGATCTTTGCTGTTTCGGCCATGAAATGAACGCCACAAAAAACAATAACCTCTGCATTTGTCTCTGAAGCTTTTCTGGATAATTCAAGTGAATCTCCAATAAAATCTGCAATATCCTGTATCGCAGGCTCTTGGTAGTAATGGGCAAGAATTATAGCGTTTCTTTTTTTACGCAAAAAATTGATCTCATCAATGAGATTTTTGCTTTTATTTGAGACTGATATATCAGTCTTGTAATAGGAAACAGTAGTAATTAGTTTCCAATTCAATGTGTTGGGGCAGTATAGAGGGTAATTTCCAAAAAAATCTGACAGATATCCGAATTGCTATCGCTGGGGATTTACATGGCTCATGGAGTCAGGATGATCTAGATCTGCTTTTAGAACTTAATCCTGATGGTGTTTTATTTGTTGGCGACTTGTCCGATGGTGATTTAAGAATTGTTCGGGGGATAAATAAAATTTCTATACCCACTTCTGTAGTACTGGGAAATCATGATAGAGGTAGAGACGGATCTGGGAATGTTTTACAAGCCCAGTTGGATTTGTTAGGTGAAAAGAATTGTTCATGGAATTTGTCGAAATGGACATTAAATGAACTTTCTGTCGTTGGAGCCAGACCTTGCAGTGGTGGGGGAGGTTTTTTTTTAACACCAGAAGTTAAGTCTGTGTTCGGGGAGGTCAGCCTTGATGAATCTGTTTTTAGGATTGTTTCTGCCGCCAAGTCTGCACCATTAGATTTTCCTTTATTAATACTTGCTCATTCTGGACCAGTAGGTCTTGGATCAGAGGCTTCTAGCCTTTGTGGCAGAGATTGGAAATTGCCCTCAATGGATTGGGGGGATAAAGATCTTGGTATCGCAATTGATCAAATTCGTAAATTTAGAGTTCCAGAATTAGTCGTTTTTGGCCACACTCACCATCAATTAAGAATTGGAGGGAATCGAACTAGAAAAACTTTTGCTCAAGATCTATGGGGGACTTCATATTTAAATGCAGCGTGTGTTCCAAGAAGAGGTATTGATTCTGCAGGTGAGAATTTGTGTCATTTTTCTTGGGTTGAGTTCTCTAATAACAAGCTTGTTCATGTATCCCACAGATGGTTTAGGAATGATGCATCAATTGCCTATAAAGAGGTTTTATTAAACCAAGAAAACTAGTATTCACTATATTTTTATTTTCTTCATACCCAATTGTCTTTAACTTTGCTTATTTGAATCAGGATCCTTGAATTTTCTTTCTGCAATCAAATAAGCACCAATAGCAGAGCCTATAAATCCCAAAATATTTCTCATTAAAGGCAAAATGTCATTAGTTCTTGTTACCACAGGAGCAATGCCAAAAATTCCAAATAGCATTATCCAAAGTGGAGAAAGGAGCAAAAGCCATCCTATTGAAAATGATTCATTTTCTTTTCTTGGTGAAGCTGCGAAACCTGCAATAATCCCTCCCAACAAAGAGGTCAATAAAGTCCATTGCCATTGTTCCTGGGGTAAACCAGGTACAACCTCACATCCACCACGGTCTAAGCAGGTCTCTACCGCTTGTATTGAAGCTAAGATTGAACCGTCCTCTCCATTATCTCTTACATAAAATTGGTTGCCAAACCTAGTTTGTAATTCCACCCAAAATATTCTGGGCATGAGTGCAAAGTATGCATCTCCCACATTAAAACTGAGTAAATTACCTCCTCTTGGATCAGCGATTATGAGTAAACTTGTCTCATCAAGATTCCAATAGTCCTTCACTGCTAAACCAGGGGTTTTCTCATATTGCGACAAAACCCTTATTTTCCACCCAGTTTCTTGTTCATAAGAATTTAGTGAGTTCTCCAATTCTAATCTTTGTTTCTCACTAAGAGTTTTTGCGAGATCGATTATGGGTGTTTGTTCTTTTGGTAATAGTTCAGGATTATCGTATGCAAATGCGCTTCCGCCCATTGAAAACATAATTAATAGTCCCAGACAAAAAATTATGGTTCTCTTAAATGATTTCTTCAGCATGTACTTGATTTTCTCTGAAGGTATTCTCCATCATGATTGACCCGATCGCGAGATGTCCTAAATGGTTAATTGATCGCATTGGAGATAGTGGCGGTTCAATTAGTTTCTACAGATATATGGATTTAGTTTTAAATGATCCAGATAATGGATTTTATTCAACTGGAAAATTGAATATTGGTAAGAATGGAGACTTTTGTACTTCACCATCTTTGAGTAATGATTTTGCACGTTTATTAGCTATTCAAGTGGTTGATTGGCTTCTTGATCTGGAAAAATCAGGAATTGATTCCAAATTGTTGTCTCTTATTGAGATTGGCCCAGGAGAAGGGACTTTATCAAGAGATTTGATAGTGGCTATCGCTGAAATCGCACCTGCTTTAATCTGTAAAATTGAGCTTGTATTAGTTGAATTAAATGTAGGGATGAGAAGACGACAAGAAAAAGTAGTTAACAATTTGGAGGGGATAAATTGTCGCTGGAGCAGTATCGAAGATCTCATCTTAAGACCAGTGACTGGTGTAGTTATTGCTAATGAAGTTTTGGATGCATTCCCAGTAGAAAGATTGGTTTTTAGTGACAATAAAGTTTTTAGGCAGGGAGTTTCTTTGAAAAAAATAAATGATGAATATTCTTTGGAGTTTGTTGACCTCAAGCCTACTTCGAAGATTATTAAATTTTTAAATGAATCTAATAGCCTTTTAAAAATTGAGTTTCCACCAAAGGATATTTGTAATAGATGGGTCACCGAATGGCATTGTGATGTCCCGAGTTGGTTTGGGGATTTGTCTAAGGTTTTAATTGATGGCGCATTATTAGTTGTCGACTATGCGATGGAATCGAAGCGCTACTACAACGCAATGAGACAAGACGGTACTCTTATTTCCTATAGAAATCATGTGGCAAACCCTAATGTTTTAAAAGATGCTGGCTTGTGTGATTTAACAGCACATCTGTGTATCGAATCAACCATTAATTATGCTCTGTTTAACGGATGGAAGTTTATGGGGGAAACTAGGCAGGGACAAGCTCTCTTGGCATTAGGACTTTCAAATTTTCTTTATTCTCTTCAAAATAATAGTAATAATGATCTCTCAGCCGCATTAAATCGTAGAGAGTCATTATTGAGGCTAGTTGATCCAATGGGACTAGGGGACTTTAGGTGGTTGGCTTTTCAGAAGGATAATAGTGATGATTTGATTTTAGGAAATCGTTTTCTTGAAGAGCCAATTAGCTAATTTTTTGCAAGCATTCACGTATTTCTTTATTAGAAATATTATTAAATAATTTTACATCACCAATTTTTAAGGGCATAACGAAACTCACCTTGCCGTTCTTAACTTTCTTGTCTCCTTGAAGTGAGCTTAGAACACTTTCTATCTCAAGCTTAGGCCAATTAGAGGGTAAGCCTGCTTTCTCTATTAATCGTTTCTGCCTTTTCGCGTTTTCCTCTTTCCATAGTCCTCTCTGAACCGCTAACTGACCAACTGCAACCATACCCATTGCAACTGCCTCACCATGCAGCCATTTTCCATAACCACAAAGATTTTCTATTACGTGGCCAAATGTGTGACCATAATTTAAAAATGCTCTAACTCCACTTTCCTTCTCATCTTTTATAACAATTTCTGCTTTAGATTTAGCAGAACGCTTAATTATTTCTATTAGTAGTTTTTCTTTTATGTTTGAAAGATCAGAAATATTTTCTTGCCTTTCTAGAAGATCGAATAGTTCTAAGTCTGATATAACTCCGTACTTTATTATTTCAGCCATACCTGCTTTGAACTCTCGTGATGGGAGAGTGATTAATGTTTTAGGGTCTATTAAGACCAATCTAGGTTGATGAAAAGCACCTATAAGATTTTTACCTTTTGAATGATTTATCCCTGTTTTACCACCAATAGAAGCATCAACCATGGCGAGTAATGTGGTGGGGATTTGGACTACATTTACTCCACGCAGCCATGTAGCAGCTGCAAAACCAGTCATGTCTCCAATCACGCCACCTCCAAGGGCAATCATTAATGATCCTCTCTCTAACCTCGCTTCATATGCCGCATTGTGGATTAAATCTATAGAAGATTGATTTTTTTGATCTTCTCCAGCTTTTATTATTAAAAGCTTTGGTTTGAATTTACTTTTTATCAGACTTTTGATTATGCAATCACCATAGTGATCAGAGACTTCCTTGTTGGAAACGACTAATACTTTTAGTCCTTCCCTAAAACCAATATTAAATAGCTCATCTCCTATGCTTTCAAGACTACTTTTTCCAATAACTATTTCGTATGGGTTGTTAGTTAGAGAGACTTTAATATGGTGGTTGTCTTTATTCACAGTTGTGAGGGTATAAATTGTTTGATGGTTTATTACGTTAAATCATCAAAATATAGAAGTAATTATATGTTTGATGAACACATTTTATAAGCAAATGATATGTATTCATATACGTTCAGTATTTATTATGGGATCACATGGAGGAATATTCTTTAGGTTGTGAATCAAGGATGTTTTTATTAAAATCAGACTCCATACATTATTTTATTTGTTTGTTCGCGATTTTGTTATTTGCTTGCTAAAGCAAAGCTCTAAAAATGAGGTCTTTAACTAAATGATTGGGGTCGTGGGTGGAGGACAGCTTGCAATGCTTTTAATTGAGGCTGGAAAGAAAAGAAATGTTGATGTCGTTGTTCAGACGGCTGCTAAAACTGATCCTGCTGCTAAGAAGACAAATCAACTCGTTTTGCATGATCCTACGAATCCCGTGGGTACAAAACTTCTTGCAGAAAAGACCCGCTTGATTACTTTTGAGAATGAATGGGTTGATATCTCAAGTTTACTTTCTCTTGAAAATAATGGAGTTTCTTTTGTCCCTAGACTTCAATCAATAAGACCTTTAATTAATAAAATAACTCAAAGAGAGCTATTAAACAGTCTTGATATTCCCTGCCCTGATTGGTTGGCTATACCATTAAAAAAATCAACAGAAATTGATCTTCCTGCAGATTGGGGATTTCCTTTGATGGCAAAAGCTGCCAAAGGTGGATATGACGGGAAAGGAACTAAAATTATTAAAAATCTAAAGCAACTTCAAGAATTTCTATCAGTTGAAAGAGAAGGGCAATGGATGTTAGAAAAATGGATCTCTTTTGATAAGGAATTATCCATTGTTTCTAGTAGGGATTCAAAAGGAATTGTCCGTAGTCTGCCAATCGTAGAGACATATCAATCTAAACAAGTATGTGACTGGGTCCTTGCTCCAGCTGATATCAATCATGACGTTGATCTTATGGTTAGAAATATCGCAGCTTCGTTGCTTGCTGAGTTGCAATATGTTGGAGTTATTGCTATTGAATTTTTCTATGGATCTGAAGGATTACTTGTAAATGAAATAGCTCCAAGAACTCATAACTCAGGTCATTTTTCTATTGATGCTTGTAGCAGCAGTCAGTTTGATCAACAAATATGTATCACCTCTGGTATTGATGTACCCATGCCTGAAATGCTTGTTAATGGTGCTTTAATGGCAAACTTGCTTGGTTTGCAAAGTAACCATCCAACATCACTTACCCAAAGATTGGATAATTTGAGGAGTATTCCTGGCTTGAATGTTCATTGGTATGAAAAAGAGGAAGAAAAAAAGGGCAGGAAGCTCGGACACGTTACATATCTCTTGAATAATAAGGACGCTTTGTCTAGAAAAAAAGAAGCATTAGATGTTTTACAAACCATACGGTCAATTTGGCCGACCCCTTGATAATATTTCTTTTAGATTGTTCCAGTACTGCTTTGTTGGTATAGGCCTTCTCAAGTGCTCTGATCTGACTCTCTTTCGATTTGGGGAAGCTGTCGTGAAAGTGACGTATACCAGCTTGTTCTGGAAACGAAGCTCCACTTTGAATCCCCCTCTGGTTCTTCCAGGTCGATGCTTCTTGGGCCTTACGGCAAAGCGGTACTTCCTCTCAATGAGAGGGTTTAAATAACATATATTTTTTGAAAATTTAAATTATTTGATTCTGGTTTTTATTTGTTCTTAGTACTTGAATTTTTAAGTGTACAAACAGTAAAGATCAAGAGGTTAATCCTTTAGATTTGCGGACCTTTCTTAGTAGCTCATGATCTTCTCTTGCTCTTTTATCAAGAATGGCTATGTCTTTTCTGGCTTTTTTATCAACTTTTTGAATATCCTCTCTTGCTCTTTGGTCCAGTAGTGCAACATCTTTTCTTGCTCTTTGATCTATGTTCTCAAGGTCTGCTCTAGCTCGCTGATCAGCATTCTCTAAATCGATTTTTGCTCTTTCAATCATGCTTGTCATTGAGTCCACCATCATTGATAAAGCGGCAGGAACTTGTTCCCCAGAAGCTGAAAAAGAGGACTGCTCATTAAGACTAATACTAGTGTTTGCTTGATTCGAAGCCATAGGTTTAATTAAAATAGGCTTGCATTAGTTAGAAGCCATTTTCTTTATATTTCTATTATCTCCTTTTATTAGCCCAATAAATAAAAATCTCCTGAACAAAAACGAGATGTAATAGAGAGAAACTGCTTTTGCTGGAAAAGGCCATTAATACTTGATTTCATTTTTTTACAGACCTTAATAAAATCTAGTTTTTAGAAGAATTAATTGAGTTATCAAAAAAAATCAATAATATTACCCCTTTGGATAAAGTCTAGCTATCTTCTTCTTTTGATTTTCTTTTTCTAGGTTTTTTCTTTTACGATCCTTGTATGAATCATCATCTTCATTAAGCCTAAAAAAGACAAAATAGAACATAATACCTGTGAAAATAAATCCAATTAACAGCACCCAAAAACCAATTAAACCTGTAGGAGATAAGTAGTTAATGTCGAAAGAACTATTATTCATTTTTCTACTTAAAAAGTCTAGACTTATATTATCCATAATAAATAGGAAATGAAGGAGAAGCGCCGTTTTTCATAAACCTAATTTTAGGATTTAAACCTAAAAGATTTATTTGCTTTTAATAAGAGTTTTTACGCATTAACATATAGTGAAAATTAATTAAAATAAAAAATATTATTTTCTGATTAAATGGAAGGGACTCATAACTATGCAATGAACCTTATCGTTCCACTAATGGGTGTTGCTCCGTTGCTAATGCTCTTTATATTAAAAGGAGAGAAAAAATCAAAGGCATCAAAGAGTTGGACAAGATCTACTAATTAGATTTAAAAAGAATAACACTTCACCTTTCTTTGAACCAATAAGCAATTTATAAACATATTAATTAAGAAAAACTATTTATAGGTCAATTAATATGTTTACTAAGATATATTTTTTAATCTAAATATATTTTATTTTTAAGTAGTTCTTGATGTGTAATTTTTAATTGAGATACTTTTAGATTTATAAGTAATCTTAAAAATACAAGTTAATGGTTTAGTGATAGCTGCGAGATAAGTTTGTTCGGTTTT
>Ga0114932_10005006_pt1 | contig 11982 bp, 10 predicted proteins | sample 2SBtaG_2_FD_87286 | JGI IMG/M metagenome (GOLD analysis project Ga0114932, IMG submission 87286) | Deep subsurface microbial communities from Kolumbo volcano to uncover new lineages of life (NeLLi) - 2SBTROV12_ACTIVE470 metaG | ecosystem: Environmental > Aquatic > Marine > Volcanic ... | reverse complement strand
ATTTTTATTCTTCAGAAATACTCTTTTTCCTATAAATGAAACTTGCAGTCAATATCAAAATCATTCCAAAAGTAACCGACATATCTGCTACATTAAAAATACCTGTTCTAAAAACACCTCCTAAATCTATGTGAAAAAAATCAGTTACTGAACCGTAAACAATTCTATCAAACACATTTGCAATCCCTCCTCCAATAATACAGGCAAACCCAATAAGCGTAAGTCTATCCATACTCTTTTCTCTAAACAGATAACGTGTTACAAATCCTAAAACAATAATAGGTAAAATAAGTAATACAATGATTTTAATTGTAGGGTTTAAATCGCTTCCCATACCAAGAAAGGCGCCTTTATTTTCTACATTATGCATGGTAAAATAGGAGCCAATTATTTCGGTTTGACTTTTAGTTGACACATAAGTTCTAACTGTTACTTTAGAGATTTGATCAAGTGCAATATTGACAGCAATTAAAACAATAATAAAAATAGATCGAGATGGTTTCATTTATGCTTTGGGTTCAAAAATTGCAGAGGTCGTTTCTACTTCTCTATTTATTTTACGTACTAATCCTTGTAATACTTTTCCAGGACCAACTTCAGTAAAATGTGTGGCGCCATCAGCAATCATTTGCTGAACCGATTGTGTCCATCTTACAGGAGATGTTAATTGGGAGATTAAATTCGCTTTTATTTCGATTTCATCTGTAACAGCATTTGCAGTTACATTTTGATAAACAGGACAATTGGGTTTACTAAACCTAGTATTTTCAATAGCACTAGCCAATTCTTCGCGAGCTGGCTCCATTAATGGCGAATGGAAAGCGCCACCAACTGGCAGTATTAAAGCCCGTCGAGCGCCTTCAGTTTTTAAATCTTCACAGGCTTTATTGATAGCTTCAAAATCTCCAGAAATAACCAGTTGTCCTGGGCAATTATAATTTGCAGCAACCACGATACCGTCAGTCATAGCGCAAACTTTTTCAACAATATCATCATCAAGGCCTAAAACGGCAGCCATAGTACTTGGTTGTAACTCACAAGCTTTTTGCATAGCTAAAGCACGTTGTGATACTAATTTTAGTCCGTCTTCAAAATTTAGTGTACCATTAGCAACTAAGGCCGAAAATTCACCAAGAGAATGTCCTGCTACCATATCTGGTTGAAAACGATTGCCTAGAGTTTTAGCAAGAATAACAGAGTGTAAAAAAATAGCGGGTTGTGTGACTTTGGTTTCTTTAAGATTCTCAGCTGAACCTTCAAACATAATATCTGTAATGTGGAAACCAAGAATATCATTTGCGTTTTCAAACAATTCTTGAGCTAAAGGAGATTTCTCATAAAGATCTAAACCCATTCCTGAAAATTGAGCTCCTTGCCCAGGAAATATATATGCGTTCATGTAGTTTTAATTTTGTAGCAGCAAAAATAAGAATAATATAATTATGCTTAATTAATCATAAGATTATTCAACTACATTTCCGTTTACAACTGTTTTTAATATTTTAATATCTTGTATTTGATGAATAGGAATTTTTAATGGGTTATTATCTAAAATCACAAAATCTGCATATTTCCCTTCTTTTAAGGAACCTATTTTATCTTCCATATGTATTTGCCATGCCGCATTAATTGTCATAGCTTTTATTGCGTTTAATGTAGATATTTTTTGATGAAGGCCTAAGGTGTCACCTTCTTTAGTTTGTCTTTCAACAGCAGTTTGTATGAGTCTTAAAGGGTTGCTCTCAAACATAGGTTGGTCGGCATGTAAAGAATATTTTATGCCTTTATTTTGAGCTGATAAAAGTGGTAATATTTTATTAGCACGTTCTTCGCCAATAATATTTTCTTTTAGTGCTCTTCCATAATAATATAAATGATTAATGTGAAAACTGGGCGTAATATGAAGCGCTTTCATAGTCGTTAAACTAGAATCTGAAAGCAAGAGACAATGCTCTATACGATGTCTTCCATTTTTAGTATTTAGGGTTTTATTTACCTCGTTAAAAGCATCAAGTACGTTTTTGTTAGCAATATCACCTTGTGTATGAATCGCAATTTGCCAACCTTTTTTGTGATAGTCTTTAATAAACTGAATGAGATCTTCTTTTCCAATTAAAGGAAGACCGTTAGAGCCTTTAGGGATATGTAACTTATTTTGGCTGAACTCAGAAATCATATACGGTTCTTCTATATACATTGATCCTGTATAGGGAGAGCCATCATACCAATGTTTGACTCCTAAAATATTGTAAAAATCGTTATCTTGATTCTTTTCTTTAGGAAGTAAAAAGGCTTTATCATGTCGTATATAAATAAAATGTCTGGGATTTTGAGTTCGCTGTGGAAGCATTCCAAACGTAGCTAAAATTTGATTGATAAATATGGGTTTGTTTGAAGACAAGTGTTCATACAATCGTAATGGTTTTGCGTCATTGATAGTTATTCCTGCAGAAACAATGGTAGTATTACCGTTTTTTGCATAATTCTTTAAAACGTTTGCGGTAGAATGAATAAGTTTTTTTGAAGAAAGTGGTCCATTTTTTAGCTGTTCTAAAAAAGGAATAAAGGCTTGTTGTTCGGCAATTAATCCTGTTAAATTTCCAGTAGCATCTTTTTCGTAGTAGCTAGAATTAGATGGATTTTGCGAATTTTTTGTAATACCAGCTAATTCAAAAGCTTTTGAATTAGCCCAATACGTATGAAGACTTTGCGATATTATAATTAAGGGATTGTTAGGACCAATTGCATCAAGAAATTCAATACTTGGAGTTATTAGGTCTTCAGTTAAAATAGGGTCTAAACCTTTGCAAGCTATCCATTCTCCTCTTGCTTTGTCCTTAATATTTTGTTTTAAATAATTCCAGACGTCATCATCTGTTTTATGGGTAAATCCTGATAAATCGACCATGCCTTCTAAAAAGGCCGATAATGCAACATGTGTATGACTATCAATAAAACCAGGTAAGATGGTAGTGCCTTTTAAATCAATACTAAGTATGTCTTTAGTTTTTAATTTGTTTATTTCAGCATTTGTGCTAAGAGCAGTAATAATTCCATCTTTAATAAGCATTGCTTGTGCTTGAGGCAACTGCTCGTCTAATGTGACAATTGTGCCATTAAAATAGATGGTATCTTTGGCTTTACTAAAATCTTTTGAGATATAAATGAAGCCTACTAAACTTAAAACTAAAAAGGCAAATAGTATTAAGACTTTGCGTTTCATTTATGTTCTTTTATAAGTTATAAAAGAAAAAGAATATTTGTGCTCTTTATCTTTTTTATGAAAAGTGTTACTGGTTTCTTTCCAAATAGAGCTGTCAATTTCAGGAAAAAATGTATCTGCCTCAAATTTTTCATGAATGCGAGTAAGCTCAATTTTATTTGCTAAAGCCATAGCTTGCTTGTAGATTTCTCCACCACCAATAATAAAGGGTTGCACATCTTTTTTTGAGTATGTAATAGCTTCTTCAAGAGAGTTAACCACGATGACATCATTAGGAACTTGATAGTCCTTTTGCCTAGTAATGACCACATGAATTCTATTAGGTAAAGGTTTTGGGAAACTTTCAAAAGTTTTACGTCCCATGATAATATGATGTCCGTTGGTTAAGGTTTTAAAGCGTTTTAGATCATCGCTTAAATGCCAGATTAATGCATTGTCTTTACCAATGGCATTGTTTTCTCCTGCTGCAACAATTATAGTAAGCTCATTAGCTTTCTTGGGTTTGTTTATGGTTTCATTATATACTTCACTCTGAGCAATAAGCGTTTCTTCTTTTACAAATTTTTCTTTTAGTTTGCCAATACGTTGCTGTTGTTGAGCTACTAATTTATCAAGTTGATACTTTTCCCAGTCTTTCCCCAAAAATTTATGGGTAATAAATACATTAAATGCATGATATAGGAATAAAAATAACCAAGCTAAAATTGCAAAGACAAACCATTCTATTCCAAAGAAAGTGACCTCTTTGCCAATGCCTAAAACAACATTTGCAAGAATAAAAAAGAGTGAGCCTATAAGAAAGGTTACAAAATGCGTGTATAAGCGTTTTTTTTGTTTAATACGCCTTTGTGCATTTTGAATTAGCGCCAATTGCTCAGTATCAATTTGTGTTATGTTTTTCTTTTTCCCAAACATAGAATTAATTAAACAGCTACAACACCTTTAATATGTGGATGTGGATTGTAATCTACTAAAGTAAAGTCTTCAAATGTAAAATTGAAGATGTCCTTTTTTTCTGGATTCAGTATCATTTTTGGCAATGGCCTAACATCACGAGAGCGTTGCAATTCTAATTGTTCGTAATGATTGCTATAAATATGTGCATCTCCAAATGTGTGAATAAATTCACCTGCTTCGTAACCACAAACTTGAGCCACCATCATTGTAAATAATGCATAGGATGCAATATTAAAAGGTACGCCAAGAAAAACATCGGCACTTCGTTGATAGAGTTGACACGACAATTTACCATCGGCTACATAAAATTGAAAAAAAGCATGACAAGGCGGTAATGCAGCTTTTCCATTAGCAACATTCTCACTAAATGATATGGATGTGTCTGGTAATACCGAAGGATTCCAGGCAGAGACTATCATTCTCCGGCTATCTGGATTGTTTTTTAACGAGTGAATTAGATCTTTTATTTGGTCAATGTCATCATCATTCCAGTTACGCCATTGTTTACCATAAACTGGTCCAAGGTCGCCATTTTCATCTGCCCAACTATTCCAAATACGTACACCATTTTCGGTTAGGTATTTAATATTAGTATCACCTTTTAAAAACCAAAGAAGCTCATAGATAATAGATTTTAAGTGCAGTTTTTTGGTAGTAACCATAGGGAAACCTTCGCTCAAATCGAATCGCATTTGGTAGCCAAACACACTTTTGGTTCCTGTTCCTGTTCGGTCGCTTTTTTCGTTTCCGTTTTTTAACACATGTTTTACAAGGTCTAAATATTGTTTCATAATATTTCCTGCGAAAGCAGGAATCTTTTTAAGTTTAATACAATTATTATGAGATTTCTCGCTTTGCTCGAAATGACAAAATATTCGCTGATAAAAATAAAAAAAGCTTTAAACATAAAAGAGTGAAGCCTTAATTTATATTAAAAGTTATTAACTTAAAAGTGAATTTAAAAAAATTAGTGTGATACTTCTTTAATTGTATCTGGATTGTGTTTGTACTTAAAAATTAGAGCAAAAAGAACAGCAAGAAATATTGCATAGCCTGCAAATACCATCCAAATGCTAAACCAATCTCTTCCAGCTTCTGTTGTAAAGTATTGTACAACATAACCGCTACCAATTCCTCCTAGCATGGCGCCAACACCATTAGTTAGTAGTACAAACAGTCCTTGTGCACTTCCTCTATATTTGCTATCAGTTTCTGTTTCAATAAATAAAGAACCGGAAATATTAAAAAAGTCGAATGCAGCACCATAAACTACCATAGATATAATTAGATAGCCAACACCTATACCTTCTGGTGAGCCAACACCAAATAAGCCAAAGCGTAAAAACCAAGCAATCATACTCATTATCATTACAGTCTTTATACCGAACCGTTTTAAGAAAAAGGGAATGGTTAAGATGAATAAGGTTTCTGAAACTTGTGATAATGCTATAAATGTATTAGAATTTGTTACTACAAAAGAGTCAGGGAAATCTGTAGAAAAGCTTCTCATAAACTCTGAAGCCCAAGCATTAGATATTTGTAATACAACACCTAATAAGGTAGCAAAAACAAAAAATACTGCCATTTTATATTCTTTAAATAAAGCAAAAGCATCTAAGCCAAGGCGTTCTGCAAAAGACTTGTTTCCAGATTTTGAAAGGGGGACATTTGGTAATGTAAAGGAATATATGCCCATTATTAAAGAAATGACCATGGCAAAATAAAATTGCATATTGTTTTGTGCCCAACCAAAAGTACCTACAGCAACCTCAGCAACAATAAAGCCAATTGTTCCCCACACACGTATTTTTGGAAACACTTTTATAACATCAAATTTATTTTCTGTTAAAATACTATACGAAACTGTATTTGCTAAACCCAACGTTGGCATATACACGGTTAAATAACCTAACATCATCCAAAAAAAAGTGTTATAATCGTGAGTTTGCGCTAGAAAAAACATAAAGCCTGCTCCGATAATATGTAATAAACCTAATAATTTTTGTGCATTTATATATTTGTCTGCAATAATACCGACAATGCCAGGCATGACTAATGAAGCTATACCTAATGTGGTGAAAATTTTACCAATTTGTATGCCTTCAAAATGCAATTGACCTCCTAAATAACCACCTAAAGAAATTAACCAAGCTCCAAATACAAAAAGTTCAAAAAAGTTTAAAATTGTTAAGCGTAGCTTAATTTTCATAATGTTTTGGTGTTAAATTAGTAGTTATTTTTTGGATATTTCATCCCTAATTCTTGCCGCAGTTTCGTAGTCTTCGTTAGCGACAGCTTTTTCTAGTAATTTATGAAGTTCGTCAAGAGTTTTACCTTTATAATTGTCTTTAGGAGTTGAGGTTTCAATTTCTTCAGCCAAAACTTCGTCCATCAATATATTATCCCCTTGAAGTTCTTCGTCTTTCTTTGGGTTTACTTTAAGATAAATTCCTGCTTTGTCTAAAATATTTTTGTAAGTAAAAATAGGTGCATTAAAACGCAATGCTAAAGCGATAGCATCACTTGTTCGTGCATCAATAATTTCTTCAATTTTATCGCGTTCACAAATTAAACTCGAATAGAAAACACCATCAACCAATTTGTGTATTATAACTTGTTTAACTACGATATCAAATCTATCAGAAAAATTCTTAAATAAATCATGTGTTAGAGGTCGTGGTGGCTTGATTTCTTTTTCTAGCGCAATGGCAATCGATTGTGCTTCAAATGCACCAATAACAATGGGAAGTTTTCGGTCGCCATCTACTTCGCTTAATATGAGAGCATACGCGCCATTTTGCGTTTGACTATAAGAAATACCTTTTATATTAAGACGAACTAAACTCATACCTTTTAAAACACAAATAACTGTTTAAATTAGGACTTTACCAACTGACTAAGGCATATTTAAGATGAATATACCACAAAATTCGCTAAAAGGTATAAATTCTCTATGGCGTAATTTTAACCAACCTTTTATAAATACAAGTTAAAAAAAATTATGCGTTTTGAGCTTTAAATTCTTTTAATTTTTCAATGAGTTGTGGTACTACTTCAAAAGCATCTCCAACAACACCATAGTCTGCTGCTTTAAAGAAAGGTGCTTCCGGATCTGTGTTAATAACAACTTTAACCTTAGAGGCATTGATGCCTGCTAAATGTTGAATGGCTCCAGAGATACCAATTGCTATATATAAGTTTGAAGCTACTGGTTTTCCTGTTTGTCCAACGTGTTCGCTATGTGGTCTCCATCCTAAATCGGATACAGGTTTAGAGCATGCTGTTGCAGCTCCTAAAACTTCAGCAAGTTCTTCAATCATACCCCAATTTTCAGGCCCTTTTAACCCACGCCCGCCAGAAACTACAATATCGGCATCTGCAATAGAAACTTTATCGGTCGCTTTATCTACGGATTCTACAGTAATGTTAGACGACACAATTGAAGGCGTAAAATCTTCAGAGGAAGCACTTCCTGTACTTTCTACCAATCCAAAAGAATTGTTAGATACACCAACAATTTTCACATCTGTATTAATCTCGGAAATATTAAAGGCTTTGTTAGTAAATGCTGTTCGCTTTACTGTAAATGAGGATGCATTGGTTGGTACTTCAACTACATTTGAAGCGTAACCAGCATTTAACCCTACAGCTAATAGAGGTGCTAAATATTTACTATTTACACTAGAGCTTACAATCACAACTTTGGAATTTTCTTTTTCAGCCGCTTGTTTTAAAACATCTGCATATACTTTGGCATTAAAACCATTAATATTGATAACGTTTAATACTTTATCTACGCCATAGTTTCCTAATTCTGTAGCATCAGAAACATTAAAAGTGACTGCCGTAACTGTTGTTCCCATTTGGTTTGCAACTGCTTTTGCATATGAAGCAACTTCTAAAGCTACTTTTTTAAATTTTCCTTGATCGGATTCTGTATATACTAAAACTGACATAATTTTTTTATCTTTTTTTTATTCTCACGTTGGTGGGAATCTCATTAATCGTATTCTTTTATTTCAAAAAGATCCCAAAACAATACTTCGACTGCGCTCAGTATAACATTTTGGGATGATTTAATCAGAGATTAAATCACTTTTGCTTCGTTGTGAAGTAAGTTTATTAATTCGTCTAAATTATCTGGTGAAACTAATGTTACAGCACCTTTTGGAGCTGGTTTTTCAAATTTAATTGAAGCTGTTTCAGTAGTAGCATCCACAGGTTCAACAACCGTTAAAGGTTTTTTTCGCGCCATCATTATACCACGCATATTAGGGATTCGTAAATCACTTTCCTCAACCAGTCCTTTTTGCCCTCCAATGATTAATGGAAGCGATGTTGAAATAGTTTCAGTACCTCCATCAATCTCTCTAGCGGCTTTAACATTGTCTCCATCAATTTCTAGACTAATACAATTGCTTATAAAATTAGTATCGGTTAATCCGGCTAACATTCCAGGGACCATCCCGCCATTATAATCAATAGATTCTCTACCAGCAATTACCAAATCGTAACCACCATCTTGTACCACTTTTGCTAATTGTTTTGCAACTGCAAATCCATCAGTAGCAACGGTGTTAGCACGTATTGCAGCATCAGCACCAATAGCCAAAGCCTTACGTAAAGTAGGTTCGGTCTCAGGACCTCCAACATTAACAACGTCTACTGTTGCACCTTGTTTTTCTTTAAACCACATGGCTCTTGTAAGTCCAAATTCATCATTCGGATTAATTACAAATTGTACACCTGTGGTATCAAATTTTGTATCTCCTTCTGTGAAATTAATTTTTGAAGTGGTGTCCGGAACATGACTAATACACACTAATATTTTCATAGGTTTATATTTATTATTAAGGTATTTTTTATGTGGCTACGAAGGTAATCAAAATTCTAATAATTTCCTATGCATGCATAATAAATTTTTACGTTAAAGATTAGCCTTTAGTTTTTTAATTATTATTATTTTTGCGGTTCGTATTAATACATAATAAATGAAACGTCCATACTTAAAAACTTGATAATTTAAGGTAATGTTTAAATGGATGTCGCATGTGACCGATAAAAGCAATAATATAAACACATGAAAACAATTCAGTTTAGAGAAGCCATTTGTGAGGCGATGAGCGAAGAGATGCGTAGAGACGAAAGTATCTACCTTATGGGAGAAGAAGTTGCAGAGTATAATGGTGCCTATAAAGCGTCTAAAGGAATGCTGGATGAATTTGGCTCAAAACGGGTTATTGATACACCGATTGCCGAGTTAGGCTTTGGAGGTATTGCAGTGGGATCTACCATGACAGGCAATAGACCAATTGTAGAATTTATGACCTTTAACTTCTCTTTAGTGGGAATTGATCAAATAATAAATAATGCTGCCAAAATCAGACAAATGTCTGGTGGACAATTTAAGTGTCCAATAGTATTTCGAGGACCAACAGGTTCTGCAGGACAGTTAGGAGCAACACACTCTCAAGCGTTTGAAAGTTGGTTTGCAAACACTCCTGGTTTAAAAGTGATAGTGCCTTCAAATCCTTATGATGCAAAAGGCTTGTTAAAAGCAGCTATTAGAGATGATGATCCTGTAATCTTTATGGAGAGTGAGCAAATGTATGGAGATAAAGGCGAAGTGCCTGAAGGCGAATATATACTGCCAATAGGAGTTGCAGATATTAAACGCGTAGGAACAGATGTAACCATAGTGTCTTTTGGTAAAATAATTAAAGAGGCATATAAAGCAGCTGATGTGTTGGAAAAAGAAGGTGTTTCTTGCGAAATTATCGACTTACGTACCGTTCGTCCATTAGACATTAATACGGTTTTAGAATCGGTTAAGAAAACCAATAGATTGGTAATTTTAGAGGAAGCATGGCCATTTGGAAATGTGTCAACCGAAATTACATATCAAGTACAATCGCAAGCCTTTGATTATCTAGATGCTCCTATTGAGAAAATCAACACTGCAGATACACCTGCACCTTATTCACCTGTTTTATTAGCAGAATGGTTGCCAAACAGCAATGATGTTATAAAAGCGGTAAAAAAGGTAATGTACACATAAAATAAACATAATTATTTACGTTATATAGACTTCGTTAGCATGATTGTTGATGAAGTTTTTTATTACTATGAAGTATAGATTCTTAAGCTTATTATTATTTTTCGGATTAGGTTCCATTTTAGCACAAACTAAAGTTAGTGGTCATATTTTTGATTCAAATAACGCACCTATATCTTTTGCAAATGTGATTTTTAAAGGTTCTTCTGAAGGTACAATAACTAATGAGAATGGCAGGTTTTATTTAGAATCTAATCAAAACTGGAGCACCTTGGTCATTTCTTTTGTAGGTTATGAAACTTTAGAAATTACACTCGATAAGAAAGTAAATTACAATTTAAGATTTATACTTAAGGATACTGCTGACGAGCTTGATGCGGTACTTATTGTTGCTGGAAAACAATCTAAAAAGAACAATCCAGCCATTGATATTCTTCGTAAAATTTGGGCACATAAACGCAAAAATGGTTTAAAACAATTTAATCAATACGAATACGATAAATATGAGAAAGTAGAATTCGATATCAATACCATAGATAGTGCCTTAATAAAAAGTAAGCTTTTTAAAGGGATGGAGTTTGTTTTTAATCAAGTAGATACCTCGAGAGTTACTGGAAAAACCTATTTACCAATGTTTATTAATGAAGCGGTATCTAAAGTGTATGGAGACAATACGCTTAACAAAGAAAAAACTGTTTTAGAAGGAAATAAAAATTCAGGATTTAGCGATAATCAAATTATTATTGATTTTGTTGACGATTTATATTCGGATTATAATGTATATGACAATTATTTAAAGTTTTTTGATAAAAGTTTTGTTAGCCCATTATCAAGAACAGGAATTAATACCTACAATTATGTGCTTTCCGATAGTGCATTTATTGATAATAAATGGTGTTATAATATTATTTATTATCCAAGACGCAAGAACGAACTTACTTTTAAAGGCGATTTTTGGGTGAATGATTCTACATATGCCATAAAAGAAATTAATCTTCAGGCATCTAAAAGCGCAAATATAAACTGGGTTAAAGAAATATATATAGAGCAAGAGTTTGAATTGTTAAACGATTCACTATTTATAGTAAAGCGCGATTATATGATGTCTGATTTTGCTTTAAATAAAAAGGAAAAGTCACATGGTATTTATGGCAAGCGAACTACCTTATATAATAATTACATATTTGATACACCAAAGAACAAAAAATTTTACGATGAAGAAGTGTATTATTATGATAAAGATGTTTACGATAGAGATGATGCCTTTTGGAAAGTTAATCGTGCGGAAGAATTAAGCAAAGACGAACGTGGTGTTTATAAAATGCTAGATACTTTAAAAACGGTTAAAAAATTTAAACAACTTTATAATTTGGGAAGTATTTTGGCTTCAGGCTATATTGAGTTTAATACATTGCCTTTAGATTTTGGTCCTATTTTTTCAACCTTTGGGTATAATGAGGTAGAACGTGTTCGCATAAGAACAGGGTTTAGAACGTATTTTGGGCGTAACGATTTATGGCGCTTACAAGTATTTACTGCTTACGGTTTTGGCGATAATAAGTTTAAATATGGTATTTCTGGTAAATGGCTAGTTGATAAAAAAAGCAGGTTCATTATTTCGGGAGGGAATCGTCGTGATATAGAGCAAATAGGGGCAAGCTTAACAAATTCTACCGATGTGTTAGGACGAAATTTAGCATCGTCTTCAGTGGTTGGTACAGGAAGTAATGATAAGCTTACCAATATT
>Ga0114932_10005005_pt1 | contig 11985 bp, 12 predicted proteins | sample 2SBtaG_2_FD_87286 | JGI IMG/M metagenome (GOLD analysis project Ga0114932, IMG submission 87286) | Deep subsurface microbial communities from Kolumbo volcano to uncover new lineages of life (NeLLi) - 2SBTROV12_ACTIVE470 metaG | ecosystem: Environmental > Aquatic > Marine > Volcanic ... | reverse complement strand
CTTTCTAAGTATGACGTTTATAACAACGACACCAAGAGGAGGTCTAAGCACCACCTGCGAGCCAGAAAGATAATAAAGGAAGTATATAGTAGCTACAGGATTTTAGAGGAGGTGAAGCTGCCGGGAAGTACTGCTTCCCATAGAAGATCTGTCTTGTATTTAGACTTCTTTATTCCTAATATGATGATCGCAGTTGAGGTTCATGGCAGACAACATTATGAACATATACCATTCTTTCACAAAACCAAGAGAGACTTTCTACTAGCCAGAGCTAGAGACGAAGACAAACAAGACTGGTGTGAGTTAAACAACATAGAATTAATAGTACTTAAATATTCAGGTAGTGATGATGAGTGGCGAACAGCAATTAAAGGCGTCTGACAGACTAGCAAAACACATAGAATCAATTAATGATTACATAGACCTATCTAACGTTAGGTTTGCTGGTTTTCACGAAGACTTTCTAGACGCAGCAAATATGCGTAGATCACGAATGAGCACGCTAACCCAGCAGGAGCACTTTGATTTTGCATATACGCTGTATGGTTACGCTTCCTACGTTCAGGATGAGATAAACAAAAACAAGGTTGTGCTTGATTGGTGTGAAGACCAAATAGAAAAGCTGGTCGTGGCTAACCTAGATAATTTTGACCAGTACACCAAGCATGAGGTTAAACGACAAAGTATAATAAAGGAGAATAGCTATGCTGCCAAGTGTGATCAAATGAGACAAGTGGCGCAAGCTAGACTGCAATCCATGGATGGTAAGGTTTATGAACTTAAAAGAAAGGGCGACATTCTTTTAGAAAAAGGTAAAAGATTATGAGTATGGAAAACTTTTTAAGCTCGCTTACCGACGAGCAGAAGCAGGAGTTGAAGTCTCTCATAGAGGGTTCAGAAAAAACTACTGAAACAGAAGAACCGGAGGAGAAACAGAAAGATGCGCATGCTATCAGTGAAGATTTTACAGTTAAGAGAACCGACAACAAGCAACCGAGGAAAAGACCAGTGAAGTTTAAGAAAAATACTTGGAGTGATACCGGCGAACTCAGGGACGTAGACACTCCAGAGTTTGAAAGAACCCCTAGAAGGAAACCAGCACCAGCAAAGACTGAAATCGAGTGCCATGTGTGTGGCAAGAAGTTTAAGGCTGACACACGATATCTATCTGGCGAATTTCACCGATGTAACAAATGCACTGGAAGGTAGTTTTTGATGCCGCAGCAATTAAGCGACGTTGGAGCTGAGAGGGCTGTGCTTGCAGGCCTTATTAGGTACGGATTGGATGCGTTCCTAGAGGTATCCGACATAATTGACCATAACACATTTGAAAATACCAACAATCAAATCCTCTACCAGTGTATAGAGCGAGTGCTATCGGGTGGTTCTGAGGTAGATTTGCCATCCATCCTTTCGGCAGCATCGCAACTTAAAGTATCCGACTCAGTAAACAGCAAGCAAGAGTTAAGGTACATTAAGTCCCTATTTGACTTCCCAGTCAACAAGGACAACGTTCCGTCCTTCGCCGTTCAAATTAAAAAGTTTGAGATGGGGAGAAAGATAAAGAGGCTGGTAGGTAAGATAGGCAAGGATGTTGATGGTATCAATGGTTCTGAATCCGTTGACCAAATACTATCCATGATAGAAAACCCTGTCATGGACTTCTTGAGAGAAGACGACGGGGGCGATAGGCCTGAGAAGATAGGCGACGGGGTTCATGAATACGTAGAATTCTTACAGGAAAACAAGTGTGATATTGTAGGAATATCGACTGGGTATCCTAGGTTTGACATGTCTATAGGTGGAGGTTTGAGGCGTAAATGCGTAGACTTGGTTTCCGCAAGACCCAAGGTTGGTAAGAGTGTTTTTGCAGACAATGTGGCTATCAATGTCGCAAAACAAGGCGTGCCCGTGCTAATGCTGGACACAGAGATGTCCAAAGAAGATCACCTTAACAGGATTATATCCAACCTCAGTGGGGTTCCCGTGGGGGATGTTTCCACCGGCAAATTTGCAGACGATGATAATAAGCTAGAGAAAATAGAAGATGCTGTAAATCTAATAGAGTCAATACCTTACAGCTACACTTCAGTTGCGGGGAGACCGTTTGAACAGATAGTAAATATAATCAAACGCTGGCTCATGCAGGATGTAGGTCAGGATGAATATGGCAACACGAAAGACTGCGTTGTTATATATGATTACCTGAAACTCATGTCTTCCAACTCTATCACAAACAACATACAGGAATATCAGGCTTTGGGTTTTCAGATAACCGCCCTACACAACCTATGTGTAAAGTACGACTTCCCATGCCTATCCTTTGTTCAGCTTAATAGAGATGGTATCACTAGGGAAAGCACAGACACAGTGAGTGGTTCCGACAGGTTGATCTGGCTGTGTACTTCTTTCAGTATATTCAAGAAAAAATCACCAGAGGAACTTGCTGAAGATGGGCCTAAAGCCGGGAATAGAAAACTAGTTCCAATTGTCTCCCGCCATGGGGCGGGCTTAGACGACGGGGACTACATCAATATGAATTTGCAAGGGGAATACTTTAAACTTTCTGAGCTAAAGACCAGAAACGAGTTTAAGCTACAACCCCAAGGCGACGTTGGTTTGATTGATGGAGAAGCACTAGAAGAGTTGGAGTCTAATGGACTTAAAGAAGATTAAGAGTATGTTATTTGAGGACATAGAGCTTGTCCTCGGAAACCTAGGTATGACTTATGAAATCATAGGGGACAACGTTTATTCAACGTGTCCTACTCACGAGGGTAGCGATAACAATAGGGCGTTTTCCCTTTCGTTAGACAAACAGATATGGCGATGTTGGACTAGAGATTGTCAACAGCACTTTGATAATGATATATTTGGCCTCATAAGGGGCGTGTTGTCAATGGAGGCAGATAGGGAAGTCGGTTTCAAGGAAGCGTTACTTTGGTCTTGCAAGATACTAAACATAAACAGTAAAGATGTCAAAGTTAATAAAGTTCAAGTGGAGGAGCCTAGTGATTTTGTTAAGATGGTTGATATATTCAGTGAGCTTAGCGATCAACCCGACGAGCCGTCTAGTGTTGATTCCTGTTCCCGTGTTATCCACCCATCAGAATACTTCTCTGATAGGGGATACAAAGATGAGACACTTCTACACTTTGAGGTAGGCGATTGTATTGACAAAGGTTCATCTATGGTATACAGAGCTGTCATACCTATTCATAACGATGATGGATCTAAAGTTATAGCCCAGATAGGAAGGACAACAAGAGACTATAGAAAGCCCAAGTTTTTGTTTACAAAGGGTTTTGACAAGAGAAACTTCTTGTATAACTACCACAGGGCTATAGAAACTGGAAAACAAAAATCCTGTCTGTTCATAACGGAAGGTCAGGGTGATGTTTGGAAACTATTTGAAGCAGGCGTAGTGAACGCAGTTAGTATATTTGGTAAGTCATTGAGCGCACAACAGCAGATAAAGCTTGAGCGCAGCGGTGTGACAACTCTTGTTGTATTAACTGACAATGATCAGGCTGGCAGGGAGTCAAAGACCGAGATACAACGAAGACTAGGCAGGCTGTTTAGCTTACGTTTTCCTCGTTTAACTAGGAAGGATGTGGGTGCCATGTCCATAGAAGATATTGAGTCCAAAATTTTAAACCAAGTCGAGGGAACTTTCTGATGAGAATTCTAGGAATATCCGGCAAAAAACAATCCGGCAAGAACACCTTTGCAAACTATATAAATGGCAGGGTGATGCTGTCTATGGGGATGATTAGAGACTTTTATGTAGACGTTGATAATAAAGGTGAATTAGTAATAGAAACCACTAACGCTTCCGGTGAAATAGGTTGGGGTGTGTTTGATGTCACACGAAAGGATCATGGCTTTACAGAGTATGCCGAAAGAGAGCTGTGGCCTTATGTAAAACTATACAGCTTTGCTGACGGGCTGAAGTCACTATGCATGGAATTCTTTGGGCTGAGTCCAGAGCAAGTGTATGGCACAGATGAACACAAAAACACAACAACAGAAATAAAATGGGAAGATGTACCAACATGGGAAAACAGCAGCTTAAATAAAAACAGAGGAAACATGACAGCTCGGGAGCTGATGCAATACTTTGGCACCGATATAATGCGCCGCATGTATGAACCTGTACATATCAACCACGCCTTGAATAAAGTTAAATCCGAACAGTCTCAAGTTGCTATTATACCAGATGTTAGATTTCCAAACGAGGTAGAAGCAATAAAAAAGGCTGGTGGAAATGTGGTAAGACTTACGAGAGTATTCAATGAAGAAGATTCCCACCCAAGCGAAACAGCTTTGGATGAAGAGAACTTTGACTGGGGAAACTTTGACTTCGTATTAGAAAATAACTGCCCGGCAGGAGAGTTTATTCCTATTGTTGAGCAGTTTTACAACAAGAACTTTATTTGAGGTAGGAACATGTTAGTAACTTACATACGTAGCTCTAGCTATAACAACTACGCTTTTTGTCAGATGCAGTATTTTCTGACATATGTATTGGGACACCAAACAGATAGCGGTAAAAAGGCTGAGCTGGGAACCATAGTCCACAAGGTTATGGAAGTTCTCGCTGACTTGAAGAAGTTTATGCAAGATAATCCCAAAAAGAAATTTCTGATCTCTCAAGACGATGCCTTGGGGGAGGTTAAAATTCACAGAGACAAGTTTATGGATGACTTCTTTACCATTGATGTCCTTGACCGTAGCTTTGATTACTATGTCAAGAACTCAAAAAATAAGTTCACACCAAAAGACAGAGAGAACTGCCTTAATTTAGTATGGGTTGTCTTTGAGTACAACGAAGGGCAGTTTGATCCAAGAACTAGAAATGTAGTGGCCTCAGAGCCTCATTTCGACATAGAAATAGAGGAAGACTGGGCTAAATACGAGTACGAACTTCCCAATGGGGAGAAAATCTCTGGAAATTTGGCCATAAAAGGAACAATAGATCTTGTAACAGAGGCTGAAGACGGTATAATAGAGGTGATAGACTGGAAGACCGGAAGGAGACTAGACTGGGCCACTGGCGAAGAGAAGACATACGAGAAACTGTGTGAAGACCCTCAGTTATTATTATACAACTACGCAATTTCTAAACTTTTTCCTGAATACGAACAGTCTATCATGACGATATTCTATGTGAAGGACGGAGGCCCGTTCTCAATGTGTTTTGATAAGAAGGATCAAGCGAAATTCCTTGACATGCTCAAGGATAGATTCCAAACGATTAAATTAAATAATAAGCCAGCCCCTCTTTCAGCCAAGAGGGAACATTGGAAGTGTACTAAGCTCTGCCATTATTATAAAAATAACTGGCCGGGATCAGAGAAGAATATGTGTATACATATAGAGGAGCACCTTGATAAACATGGTATGAAGGAAACCGTAAAAAAATGCACTAAAGAAGGATTTAGTGTTGGTTACTACAACGCTCCGGGTTAACAAATATAGCAGGAGGATGTCATGCTGGATGTCAACTATAGTAGGCGAGATTTTCTTAGAGTCGGCGGTCTTGGGGCAGGACTAAGCGTCCTCCCGTTTTCTGATGGGGCATTTGCTCAAGAGTCATTTGTTTCACCTAACAACAAATCAGTTGTATGGGTATGGCTTGGTGGTGGCCCCACTCAGTTTGAAACTTTTCACGCCCCCACTGAGGTGGTGCCAGATCCCCACAAGCCCGTGGCTGGAGCCGTTACTCACAAAAACGGACTAGCCTTTGGGGGGTTATTTCAAGAGCTGATTAAGCAGGGTGATAACCTCACCGCTATCAACTCTTTCTCTCACGGTGATTCTTCTCATCGTCAGGCAACTCACTGGATGATGACAGGACATCATAACCCAAAGCGTGAGAACACTGCCAACTCAGAGTATCCCGGTCACGGGGCTATTGTGTCCTCTGTTTTTGGTTCTAACCATCCTTTAAATGGAATGCCCGCATATGTCAAGCAGGGCAAGATTGAGGGAGAACAACCAACCTTCCTAGGGGGAGCGCATAAACCCTTCGATCCTTCCAATAAGGATAATCTCACACCTAGAATTGACGTAAGTAGATTTTCAGAAAGAAAAGATTTACTTGCATCTCTAGACAGAGTAGAAAGGATTGCATCTCAGCAGGCGAGATCCTTCAGTAAAATTGGAGATCAAGCGTTTAATGTTATTCTTGGCAATGCTAAGCAGGCGTTTGATCTAGAACAAGAACCTGAAGCCATGCGTGAACTGTACGGCAAGGGAGGCATTGGAGACCAAATGCTTCTAGCCAGAAGGCTTGCCCAATTTGGTACGAAGTTTGTAACCGTACACTATGGCGGGTGGGATATGCATGGAAACATCAAGAAGGCTCTTGAGGGTAGAGTTCCTCCGTTGGATAAAGCTCTGGCTGCATTTGTTCAGGATATCTATGAGAGTGGTATGTCCGATGATGTTCTTCTAGTTGTGACTGGTGAGTTTGGTAGAACTAGACTTAACCAGAATGCTGGACGAGACCACTGGCCTTCTATCACACCCATGCTGTTGTCTGGCGGAGCTTACGACCACGGTAGAGTTATTGGAAAAGCTGATCAGGCTTATTACCCAACTGAATCCAAAGTCGGACCTTTAGACGTAGCTGCAACCCTATTTGATCACTTTGGAATTCCACAGGAAATCCAGAGGGTTGATCAGGGTGGTCGCCCACGTTACCTATTGGAAGGACAAGCCAAGGTTATTCTGTAAGGAGGAATGACAATGTTAAATTTATCACGTAGAAGCTTTCTAACTGTTGGTGGCTTTGGTGTTCTCTCTATGCCGCAGATTTTGTATGCTCAGAATCAAACTGGGACATCACACAAGGCGGTAATTAATATCTTTCTTGGTGGCGGTCCTCCGCATCAAGATATGTGGGATATCAAAACAGAGGCACCTTCCGAAATCAAGGGTCCATTTAAGCCCATCTCTACATCCGTAGCAGGAATCCAGATAGGAGAATGTTTTCCTCAGATAGCATCTATGTTTGATAAGTTCACGGCGATCAGGTCTGTCATCGGGTCTGATGGTGGTCACGATGGCCATCAATGTGTTACTGGGTGGAGCAGAAAAGATATGGTCTCCGGCACTACATATCCATCTATTGGAGCGTGTGCCTCTAAGATCCTAGGGCCAGTCGATCTTTCCGTTCCAGTTGCTGTTGGTCTCGCTGAGCCAACCAGTCACAAACCTTGGTCTGAAGCTGGTGGTGCAGGCTACTTAGGGGAAACCCACAAGCCCTTCAAGCCCAATGGTGAGATGATGAAAGACCTTAAGCTGAATCTTGATGTTGACAGATTCAGAAATCGCAAAGAACTATTAGCAGGCTTTGCTGGAGTTAATGCGAGTATAGATAGGGCTATTGTCACTGACACTTTTACGGAAGAAGCCTTTGGCGTGCTAACGTCCAGCTCACTTGTGGATGCTATTGATATCTCAAGAGAAGATCCCAAAATCAGAGAGCGATACGGCGATGGGAAACCATTTAAGTTTCAGTATGATGGAGCACCCACCGTTAATGAGCATGTGCTTATGGCTCGCAGACTAGTTGAAGCAGGTGCTCGTTCAGTTACCCTGTCTTATGGAAGATGGGATAGCCACGGGGCAAACTTTGATTTAGTTAGAGATCACGGAGCAAAGCTAGACCAGTGCGTCTCTGCTTTAGTTAAAGATCTTGATGAGAGGGGCATGCTTGATGATGTCATGGTTGTTGTCTGGGGCGAGTTTGGAAGAACACCTAAGATTAACAAGGGTGGTGGACGAGACCATTGGCCGCAAGTGTCGTGTGCCCTCCTAGCTGGGGGTGGGTTTAACCACGGTCAGGTTATAGGATCAACAAATAGACTGGGAGAAATTCCAGAGAGCAGACCAGTACATATACAGGAAGTTTGCGCCACTATGTATAGAGCGCTAGGAATAGACACGATGTCAACTACATTAGTAGATAGAACAGGAAGGCCGCAGTATCTCTTAGACCACAGAGATCCCATCAAGGAATTAACTGGGTAATTATTTTAAAGGGAGCTACTGTTATGCCCAATAAACGGAGCAGAAGCAAGACTTGTGAAGATTTAAATATAATAGAGTCAGCAGATCTCTATCTGACTCACACGACTTCCAACGTCTTTATCTATGAAGACCCTCGCACTGGAGAGCTATTCCATTACGCAAGGAAGGGAACCTATACAAAGAATGGTAGAACTCTCAGGTTTGTAAAAAAAGCCAAGGCAGAATACCCCGGCTTCAGCGAGAGAGAGTCAATGATACTAGACCGTCTTACTGAAATGCTCAAAAACTGGGAAGACAAACAGCATCCCTACTTCAAAGACCTAGCTGGTTTTGTAGCAGAACTAATGGAGGAAGTAGAATGAGATTCTTTAAAGCATCTTTTGTTGTCATTGTCTTGGCTTGTTTGGGTTTAAATTTAGGGTTAACGTTAAAGCTTGTAGATAAAGATAAAAACAATCAACCAACAGACGACGGAGTTTCACAAAGCTTAAGCGTTATTCAATTACAGGGATATCAACAAAGAACAATTCTAATGCAGAGAATATTGGGGCTAGAACACATTCACGGTATGCATAGAAATACACGAGTGCAGATGTGTCCGGGTTGCGTTCAGGGGCAGCAGCCTAACTCGCCACCAAGCAAAGATAGTCTGACCAAACTTGAAAAATAAGCGTGTCGTTTAGGCCCGCCTGTGCTATAATAGTACAGACAAAAATTGAAAAAACTTATTGAAAGAAACATATGGACTGGTCTCCAATCTGTAACTACACCCACTACAGCTTACTCCGTGGGTTTTCTAAGCCTGAAGAACTAGCTAAGAAGTGTAGAGATAACGGGTACAAGGCTTGCGGGATTACCGACTATAAGACGGTATCTGGGGCTGTCTCGTTTTATCAAGCGTGTAAGAAGCATGGTATTAAACCTATCATCGGTTGCTCGTTTGATAACTTTACACTTCTCGCTAAAAACAAAGATGGCTGGCACGATCTGATTGAGCTAGTATCTTCTCTGGATGAGGAAGGCAACATACCTTCCGCAGAGTCAAAGCGTATCTTCGACAAGCACAATCTAATATGCATATCAGACAAGCGGTATGCATCGCTAGGGGAAGATTCATACGCTACCTCTGAAGCTATCCCCCAGACATACTACACCAGCAAATCAGATGCTGATCTACACAGGGTTCTCCTGTGCTCTAGCCTCAAGACGACTCTCCCTAAGATAAAGAAGAAAATTTCCTCTGGGGAAATAGATTCTTCCACGCTGAAGTTCTTTAGTTCGGACAAATTCTATGTCCCAACCAGTGAGGAAGTTGCGGAGATTCTCTTAGACTGCGAACACGCAGACGCCGCCGCCGTGTCTGATATAGTCAGCAAGTGCGAAGAGTATAATATACTCAGCAAGCCTATGCTGCCAGCATTTGAAACCCCATCAGGAGAATCGGAAGAAGAGTTTCTCACACAGCTATGCAGAGAGGGTTGGCGCGAACAGATTCTAAAACAGGGTAAGGTGGAAGACCCGGAGGATGAAGACACTTACGTGGCCAGATTCAAAGAGGAGCTTGGTGTTATCAAAGAAGCCAATCTCTTTGGGTACTTTCTCATAGTTTGGGACATCATAAAGTTTGTGTCAAATCAAGGTTGGCTTTCAGGTCCGGGTCGAGGGTCTGCTGCGGGCTGTCTCATATCCTACCTTATAGGGGTAACGAAGATTGATCCAATAGAGTATGATTTACTCTTTGAAAGGTTTTATAACAGCGGTAGAAACACTGGAGATCATATCGCTTTACCTGATATTGATATGGATGTTCCCGGAAAGAAACGTGATGACATCATATTGTACCTCAAAGATAAATATGGTCACGACAACGTAAGTCAGATGATTACATTTGGCAGGCTTCAAGGAAGAAGTGCAATCAAAGAGGTGCTGCGTATTAACGAGGCCTGCTCCTTTGGGGAGATGAATGAAATTACAAAAAGCATCCCAAACGAGGCCGACATATCTGACCAACTTCAAGACATGGATATTGAAGACAGGTCTATTATTAGGTGGGCACTTATCAACAACCCCGATGAGCTAAGGGACTTCTGTTTTATCAACGATCAGGGATACCTAGATGGCGATTATGCTGAATATTTTGAGCAGGCTATTGGTATCGAAGGAACCTTTAAGACACAGGGCAAGCATGCTGCTGGTGTTGTAATATCAAAAGACATCTTAAGCACAGTATGCCCAATGGTAGCGCAACGAAGCGGAGGGGAAAAAATAGCAGGATTAGAAATGTCTGACCTAGAGAGTCTGGGCCATGTCAAGTTTGATGTATTGGGCATCAACCTGCTAGATAAAATCATGAAGGTTAGAGAATTAATACCAGAAGACTAGTAACAGGAGATGGCAATGGCCACTAGAGATATAATTGTTTTTGACTTTGAAACAGGGTCTAGAAACCCAAGAAAAACTCAGCCAACCCAGCTAGCAGCGTTAGCTTTGGATGGTAGGAACTTCAAGCTTAAGGGCACATTCAATAGTGAAATCAAGCCCATAATGAATGACGAGAAGGCTATAGAGGCTGGCCTAGACCCTGTAGAGGATGAGGCTTTGCGTATAACTGGCAAGACCAGAACGCAGCTACATAAGGCACCGAGTTTAAAATCCGTATGGAACAAGTTTGTCAAGTTTGTAGACCAGTACAACTGGAAGGGCACCCAGTGGTTCGCCCCTATTCCTGCTGGTTTTAATATCATAGGCTTTGACATGGTTATAATCAACAGGCTTTGTGAGCAGTATGGGCCATACGACAAAGAGCGCGGCCAACAAAAACTGTTTAACAAGATTAACAAGGTTGACATGATGGATAATTACTACATGTGGACAGAGGGTGACCCCAGTGTAAAGTCTCGTAGCATGGACGCAATCAGGGAAAGGATGGGCATGTCAACAGAGAACGCTCACGACGCCCTCCAAGATGTTAAGGATACCGCCAACCTCATGATCAAGTTCATGAAGACACACAGAGCGGTTTACAGGACTTTAAATATTGAGAAGGCTTTTGCAGATGGTGAATTGTATATCTCCTGAAAAAACTCAGGAAATTGATTATGATTGCGAACTAACGTGGTCTTTATTTGAAGAGGGCAAGACTAAGGGTGTCTTCCAGTTGGAAAGTAACCTAGGTAAGTCTTGGTCTAAAAAACTCAAGCCCTCCAGCATGGAAGAGCTGTCTGCATTAATAGCCCTCATTAGACCCGGATGTCTTAAGGCTATATCTGATGGTAAATCCATGACCCAGAGGTATGTGGATCGCAAGAGAGGTATAGAAGAGGTAACCTATTTACATGAAGCGCTTGAGGAAATACTGAGACCAACGTATGGGGTTCTTGTCTACCAAGAGCAGTCCATGAGAATTGCCCAGAAGATTGCTGGATTTAATCTACAAGAAGCAGACGTTCTCAGGAAGGCGATTGGTAAGAAGAAGGCCAGCCTCATGGCTGAAGTCAAGGAGTCCTTCTTAGAGGGTTCTGCCAGCGAGGGGATTGTTAGCAATGATATTGCGGAGGAAATATTTAGCTGGATTGAAAAATCCTCAAGGTATTCCTTTAACAAGTCTCACGCTGTAGCATATGCTATGTGTTCATACTGGAGTGCTTTTTATAAGGCTCACCATACTAAAGAATTTTTCTTGTCATATCTATACTATGCAAACGAGAAGCAAGATCCGCATGAGGAAATATACGAGCTGGTTTCTGAAGCAAAGCTGTTTGATATAGAGACCAAGACTCCCAATATATGCAGCTTCTCTAATAAGTTTTCATATAAGAAAGGCTCCATCTACTTTGGGGTCAAGGATATAAAGTCACTGACAGGAAAGACAGGCGACAAGGTTATCGAAGCTGTTAAGGAGCTTGAGAGCGACCTGTCAAAAACTGCTAATAACTTCTTCTGGAT
>Ga0114932_10005004_pt1 | contig 11987 bp, 24 predicted proteins | sample 2SBtaG_2_FD_87286 | JGI IMG/M metagenome (GOLD analysis project Ga0114932, IMG submission 87286) | Deep subsurface microbial communities from Kolumbo volcano to uncover new lineages of life (NeLLi) - 2SBTROV12_ACTIVE470 metaG | ecosystem: Environmental > Aquatic > Marine > Volcanic ... | reverse complement strand
TGGAATAAAAGAAAATGAATTTTTTATTTGATGTTGATGGCACTTTAACTCCTCCAAGAGAAAGCATCACCCCAGAATTTAAGAAGTTCTTTGGTCGCTGGGTTGGTGTTCAGCAGGGTAATGGTCATAAGGTTTTCTTTGTTACTGGCTCGGATAGAGACAAAACAGTGGAACAAGTTGGTCTTTCTCTCTGGCGATTCGTAGATGGTTCATATCAATGTTCAGGTAATCAGCTTTACTCTGGTGGAAAGCTAATAAAACAATCTGAATGGATGATGTCGGCAGACCTTCACTATGACATAATTGAACTGCTGGAAAAAAGCAGGTGGTATGGTAAGGCCGATGAAAATATAGAAGAACGAGTTGGTATGGTAAATATATCTACTGTTGGACGTTCAGCGACAAACATACTTAGGAAAGAATACTTTGAGTGGGACAATCGTAATCACGAGAGAGTAAAGATAAAAGAGGAACTTTCCACAAAGTATGAGGACTTAGAGTTCTCAATAGGCGGTGAAATAAGCATTGACATATATCCTAAAGGAAAGAATAAATCTCAGGTATTAGATGACATGGATGGAGACAGTATATTCTTTGGGGATAAGTGTCAGGAGGGTGGCAATGATTACGAGATTGCAACTAAGTCGTGGAGACACTACGATGTTCAGGACTGGCAACATACACTAGCAATATTAACGAGTAATGAATAATGAGTTCAGAAGATAAAATAATCAATCATCAATCGCAATTCATACAATACCATGATGGTATGCAGGCATATTTCTTTTGGGATGAGTCTGATTCGCAACCAATAGGCTATTGGATTACGAGAGATGAAGCAGCATTAAAAAGAGAACAGTATGGTGCTTGGGTTCTTAGTGAACAATATCCAAAAGGTAACTGGGAGGAGTATACTGTAGATGGACGAAATTAATTTTAAGGATTACAGAGACCCGTTCAGGGCTTTTAATATACACATGTCTATTATATGTGACTTAGAACAGGGTGGAAAGATAACTGAAGAAGAGGCGTTTACGCAAATTAAAAGCCTATACAAACAATTTAAGTTCTATTACAAACATTCAATTAAGGAATCAAATGAGTAGAGTTGTAATCATATCTGGGTATTTTAATCCACTACATGTTGGTCATTTAGATTATATTGAGTCTGCTAAAAAATTAGGAGACCAACTGATTGTTATTATAAATAACGAGGCACAGGTAGAATTAAAAGGCTCTGTACCCTTCATGGCAGAAGAAGACAGGCTAAGGATTGTAAAATCTATTAGGGAAGTTAATCAGGCTGTTCTGTCTATTGATGCGGGAAGGTCTGTAATAGAAACATTAAAACAACAATATAACCGGCTATCAGTTGACCCCTTTATTGATGAAATTATATTTGGTAATGGTGGCGATAGAACCGAAGGAAATTCACCGGAAGAGGAATTCTGCAAGGAAGTGGGAATTAGGACTGTTTACGGCGTGGGTGGCGACAAGAGTCGCTCCTCAAGTACACTGATTAGTATTTCTAGAGGAAAAGATAATGACGACTAAAGAACACTTCCAAAAAATGTTTGTAACTCTTGGTTGGGCTTTAACTGGGGCAACCATTACCACACTGGTGTTTTGCATGTATAAATTTATATGGAGAGTGGTGTAATGTATGAATACAGAGCTAAGGTTGATAGGGTTGTCGATGGTGATACCGTTGACTTTATCGTTGACTTAGGCTTCAAAATATCTTTCAAGATTCGCACAAGACTCGCCGGTGTCAATACGCCGGAGAGAGGTAAGACGGACTTCAAGAGAGCCACTGTGATGCTAGAAAATTTATTATTAGCACACGCTAATGAAGACGGTTATAATATCATAAGAACGGACAAGGATAAGACCGGAAAGTATGGTCGATGGCTTGTCACAATAGATGGTGTAAACACAGTTCTCGCAGAAAAGTGGCCGTATGGACATATATTCTAGAATAAAGAAAACCTGTCTCGGAAAAAGAAAAGTTCACGATATACTTTTATTTGCTCTAAACCATGTTCTTGAACATGAGGATATTGAAACATATCTCGCCATGAGAGATAAAACAATAGACATTGAAGACATAAAACTTTTGGTTCAACACATTGAAGAAAGATACCCGTAAAACTTTATATCTCTGTAACAACGCCGCAAAGCCTACGGTTGTCGGTGAGGTGTTCATTGAAGAACTCTACCACTTTAATTGCCCGAAGTGTTCTCTCTGGTGGACTGTAGGTGACTTGCCTAGAGATATAGAATCTATACAATGCCCCTTCTGCTCTGAGGGGTACGCAATCGTTCGACATGAAGCGGGAGAAAACGAATTGAGAATAAAAAAGAAATACGAGCATACACTGTCAAGCACGCAAGCGAAAACCCGTGTCTTGTCATCTCTAAAAGAAATTCTGAAAAATACGTTTGACAAATCTCAATCAGATGATAACTTTGTAATTACAGGACAGCTTACGCTGGTTCCGTATGGTCTTATCTCAGAAACTAAGGTTGTAGTTAAAGTGGAATGTGATATTAAAGATAAGGTAGTTAATCTCCAAATCACTATACCATTAGTTGCGTTTGACAACCAGTCGAAGGTAGAGAATAGATTTGATTCTGTTATTAAGAAATCGTTACGTCCGTAGGACGAGACAATAGGATATTGTCTTATGCTCGCTTGACATAAACTTTTATCTATGCTATAATGTAAGGAGTCTATTTTGCATAATAAATATACTAAGCAAATTAATAAACAGTTTGATGTTACAGAAAAAGAGAAGTATAAGAGGGAGATTATAGGCGCGTCAAAAAGCTATAAGACTAGAGTTTCTTATCTACAACCTTTCTTTGACAAGAGGGTTGAGGTGTTAAGAAGTCTCTACGAAAAATACACCCCAAGATTCTACAAAGAATGGGTGTTGCCTGAAGGAGAAACTGATGGTAGAAAAGCTGTGCCTGTAGAACGATATATAGACCCTCCTGTATCACCTTTTGATGTGGCTGAGTTTGATGAGGTTATGCCTAGTATAGAGGATTACATTGAGTTGATAGAGGAAAAAATCTATGAAGAAGAAACGAAAGGCTCCTAAGAAGCCATGTCCATCCTGTGAACTGCTAGTACATGCTAGGGCTAGTAAATGTGAATGTGGTTATCAGTTCTACGAAAAGAAATCTTCAAAACAAGAACGATGGGCTAAAGATTGGAAGAACCTTTCAAGTGGCGATGTCATAAAGTGTGTTGCTGGTCACGGAAGCTATTGGTTAAACAAAAAGACAGGAGAAAAGGTTAGGTCTGGTGTATCACATCATGGGACTTTTGAAGTCATAGGTATATATGGAGAATATATCCAAGCAAAGCAAATACTAAGAGGTAGGATAAAATCAACATCTGTAGAGTATATATACATGGGTAAGCCTCATCTTTGCGAGACAACAGGGGTAATACATAAAGAAAGCCACAAAATTATTGTGATGAAAAAAAATGAAAGTTAGATATTGGGAAAACATAAATGGTGTTTTCTACAAAAAGAATATTGATGTTGTTGATGGGTTGAAGGACTCTATCGTAGTTGAGATAGAAGAGTCTGGGCTTAAAAGAAAAATATTGATTTCGCCAAACGGCATAAAGTATAAGGTTGTCAAGCAAGAGTCTGTAATAGACAGAGAAGAGATTGTATCTTCTGGATTGATAACGTATAAACAAATTGAGGAGATTTCAGATGGTGGTTGAAGGAAGCCTTGCTTGGTATAACGAGCAAGCAAAAAAACTAATATGCCGGTATGGAAAACCTGAAATGCTAAAAGACCCAGATAATGTTGGCATGGTAATACATTACATGGTTGTAGCTGACGAGACTTACGACCCAACTAGAGGTGCTAAAAAGTCTAGCTGGAGATTGACTAGGGCTATATACGCTATAAAAAACATAGCTAGGAAGATGAGAACTAATAATATTAAAAAGAGAACAATGTCCATAAACTTTGATATGGGTGACGGCACTGAGCTTTGGGAAATAATAGCAGCACAAAGAACTGTAGAGAAAGAAGAAATTGACTTAAAGAGTATAGTAGAAAAATCCACGCTCAATGAGCAACAGCGAGAGTGTATAACCATGTACATTGATGGTGATACTATGTTGCAGATAGGAAACAAGTTAGGGTTGAGCAAGCAGAGGATAAGTCAGGTGATAAATAAGGGTGTTGATATAATGAAGGAGACTTTCAGTGAACAGACTTAAAAGTACGACCTGTTACCTATGTGGTGCTATGGATAGAGTTAGTGACGGCGGTGTTGGCTGGCGAAGGGCTGTAACACCCAAGCTAAAAAAACTTGGCATCGGTGTATTAGACCCTTGTGATAAACCGAGCGACTATGGGACAGAGGACATCACAACTAGAGAGTTCATAGATAACTGTAAAAGAAATGGCAGGTTTGATGATGCCGCAAAAGTTATGAAGCCCATATGTGCCATCGACTTGAGAATGGTTGATGTTGCACATTTCATAGTTATGAGTCTGGATGTTGATAGCCATCTTTGTGGTTCATATCACGAAGCGTTCTTGGCTGTACAGCAAAAGAAGCCTGTTCTGGTTATGTGTAAGCAGGGGAAGGAAAACATACCCAACTGGATGTTCGGCGTGATACCTCACCAGATGATGTTTTCAAACTGGTCAGAGCTTTTTGAATACCTCAACCATGTAAACGAAGATGACGACGTTAAGCATCTAAACAGGTGGCGATTCTTTAACTTTGAAAAAGTTTTCGATTCCACTGTTGACCTATGTGATGTCGGAGGTTAAAATAAAAGTGTTGGTTTCCTTCTTAATGAAAGTAGAGGTGTACAATGAACCAGCTAACATTCTTAATGAATCTTGCTAATACTCGAAAGGCTTATAAATGGTCTGTAAGCGGCAAGGATATTGTTGCGGTAGCTAAGAACGGTGCTGACAAAGGGAAGAAATTCGACCCGATTACTGCCACCTGTCGCTACACAACAAACAAGACATACCCCAATACGAAACGGGGTAGGCAGACTGCCGCTAATACTCTTGGTCTATCAAAGTCCTTGAGTTCTGGTGTTCAGGATGCAACGAAAGCTACGACGAACAGAGGAAGCTCACAAGTTCTTCGTGGAAGGATTAAGCAGGTCTTAGGACTTTAATCCTTGAAAGCACTGTTGATTCAGTGCTTTTCTTTTTTAATTACATGTCAGTGTCACCAAGCATACAAAAAATTATAAAAATAATCTTGCACAACGTGAAAAGGTGTGCTAGGCTAGGGGGATGGCGGCGTAAGACGCTGGCACAATAGACGATTAACAATAGTTTGATATTTTTCAAAACCTTATTTGCTATACAGGAGTATTGGCATGAAACTTGATTTTATTAAGAAAACGGAATTTTGGCAGAGAGCTTTGGTACTCTCTTTGATTGCGACCGTATTCACACTCGTTTTGCAAAACGGGTACAAAGATAACCAGCTTCGTCTTGAGAGGCTACGTTCAGACATTAACAATGAGTTTACCAATGAGTTAATGTGGATGCGATTTAATGATTACGACTCTCGGACTGGAGAGATGTTAGTCAATCAGGGTAGACTTGAGGGTATGGTTAATTATCTAAGTGGTGATAGCCAAGAAGCATATGCTGGTCTTTGGCATGATGGGTATGACAGGGGCTTATCCCAAACAGAGTTTGAATCTGAGATGGTTGCAAATAACAGCTTCAAGCAGGGTTACATTTCAGCTATGAAAGAAGCCTTCCCAGATAGACCTGAGTTTCAGTCTTTAGGCACTGATGATATTCAGCTTATCAATGAAAACCCTAGAGAGGTTAAGGCTGTAATTAAGAAGCCTGAATTTGATGTTAAAGCTGGACAAGAGTTAAAAGACAGTGAAGCGTTAAGACAAGAGCTTAACCAAGAGATTAATAAAAGTGTTGGGAAATAACCCAGCAGACCTTTATGGTAATACCTTACCCCTTCATGCCGACTGTGTAAGGTTTTGCGGGTTCAATTCCCGCAGGGGTCTTTTAGGAGATTGACATGCAAGATAAGTATTATGTTAAGTCTGGTGATTTAAGATTTATTGTTGTAGCGAATAACTCTTTTGATGCTAGTTGTAAAGCCTTGAAGAGCCTACAGAAATCTAAGAGGGATTCTTACTTAGAGTTTGTGTTCAATGTCAACAGGAGAGGGTTTATTAGTCCACCTGAAGAAACTTATGACACAATACTCATTGCAGAAGCGGTAGGTGCTGAGTAACAGATGTCAAAGAGAAGATGGACTATATATGAAGAGGGCTTGCTAAAAGAACAGCTTTCTAAGACCGGCTCTATTGATGGTGTTTTCATATCGGGAAGAACAAGGACTTCTGTGTCTGGAAAGGCTAGAAGGATGGGTCTTACAGGGGATGGAATACCTAGAAAAAAATGGCCTGATAATCACTGTGAAAAGTTGATAAGTCTTTGCACTCAAGGATTGTCAGCAAAAGATATACACGAACAGAAACTTCTTCCCTACTCAAAAAATTCAATACAGAAAAAGATGGGTCGTCTTAGCTTATCTAAGAAGGTTGAATCTTTTTATCGTTTAAGTGATAGACAGCTTGCAAGGCTTGAGAAGTTTCTTTATAACATGTGGTCTGAGTACACTCCTCAAGAAATAGCGAATATATGGAATAGCAAGACCAGTGTACATGGGTGTAAAATAAATAGAAGAAAGGTTGTATATCATCTTTCAAGGCTTGGCATCAAGAAACCTCAAAGTGAAATATTAAAGATGTCTCTATCTAGGAAAAAATGAATGGAAGCTGTATATGCTGGATTGCTGGCTTGGGCGATAGAGCTTGGTATAGCTTTTTCTATACTGCAACTACTGAAACATGAAGAAAGAAAAGTTGTTGCTAGGAGGAAAAAGAAAAATGTGGACAGTTAATGAAGCTACATCTAGGTATTATCAAAATCAAGTTGACAGGTGTTTGGTTGACGATTTAGAGTTCAATGAGTTCAAAAGAAGACCTCATTATAACGGCATCGTTGGAATGGCATCTACTTGGCAAGCTGAGGTTTGGTATAACAATATAAAAGAGAATCATCCAAATGTATTTGCGATGATGGAATCATTCAAGAAGAACGATGAGGTAGGGAGTCCTAGTGATGACAACATGTGGGATTCTGGTGAGCATGGTCTTATATCCTCAAGTACACTCAGGTATCTTCACACCCTGTGTGATATAGAAAAACACTTTGGTTCACTCGACGAAAAGACTGTTGCCGAGATAGGCGTGGGTTATGGCGGGTTGTGCTTTGTCATGGGTCTATACTTTAATCTTAAAGAGTATCATTTAGTTGACTTGGACAATGTTATACTGCTTGCTAGGAAGTATCTTTCAAAACTGGATTTTGGTACAGATATATCATTTTCTACACCGTTCATAAATCATAAAATATGCGATACCGTTTGTAATACTCGTGAAAAAACTGAAGAACTACGCCTATATGATAAAAAAGAGTATGACTTAGTTATAAGCGAGTTTTGCATATCAGAGATGGATGACAAGGGCATAGATAATTATTACGAAAAGTATTTATCTAAATCTAAAAATATATACCTTCTGATGAACATGTGGGACGAAGTTAGAAAAGAAAGATTTGTCAACAAAGTTGAGAAAGACTTTAACTTAGAGATGTTCAAAGAATTTCCAGAGACCCCTGAGTGGCCTAACTATCTTATGGTTGGAAAGAGGTCTTAAATGAGCAGGCAAAAAACAAAACAAAATAAGCTAAGAAAGAAAAAGAAGCAGCGGCATGAAAAAATGAAAAAGAGAAGGGCTGCGACTTTGGAAGAAAGCAAAGTGCAAAAACAATTAGACAGAATACAGTGGGAAACAAGACAGAGAATAAAGCCTTACAGAAAGCCTAAAGAAGATGGCTAAGTATTATGTACAGAATTTAGAAATAAGACAGGTTGTTGATGCCAACAGTCCTATTGATGCCTGCAAGAGAGCTATAAGAAAACTTGGTAGCGGAAAGCATAAGCTATCAGAGCATTTTATTGTTAGCGAAAAAGGATTTCCCGTAGATAGAGAACCGTTGATTGTAGATAAACAATGGGACTCTGTTATAGAAACTGAATTAGTTTTAGCTGATTTGGATTGTTAGGGCGTGTAGCTCAGGGGATAGAGCAACGGACTTCTAATCCGTAGGTCGAGGGTTCAAATCCTTCCACGCCTACTTTTTGATTTTTTTTATTTTTTTTAATTGACAGTCCATAATCAGACGATATACTCAGTGTGTCGAATTTAGTTACTGGTTATTGGAGATTGAAATGAAACTTCCTCAAGCTGAAAACACGATTGAACGTAGCAATTCTTTTGAAGAATCGTCTTATAGCATTAAGGCATCACCAAAAGTATTTAACATCCTTTCGGATACTCTCTACTCGAATAAAGTTCTCGCCGTAGTTCGTGAGCTTTCTACAAACGCTTTGGATTCCCATATTGAAAACGGGAACCCTGATGAGCCTTTCTTGATAAATATACCAACCGTAGCGAATCCAACCTTCTCGGTTCGTGACTATGGTACAGGACTGTCAAGTAAAGATTGTATGAAGTTATATACAACTTACTTTGAGTCTAGCAGAGATGATAGCAATGATGCTGTTGGATGTATGGGTCTTGGTAGTAAATCCCCCTTCGCTTATGCTGACAGCTTTACTGTAGAATCTTTCTACTATGGGGTTCATTACATATTCAATGCTTACAAGGATGAAAATGGATACCCAAAATTAGCATTGATGAGCGAAAACAAAACAGATGAAAGAAACGGCATGAGAATATCTCTTGCTGTTGAGGCTGATGACTTTTGGAGGTTTAGGGATGAGTCTGAAAGATTGTTCCGGCACTGGAACACAGTTCCCACTTTTACTGGTAGTGATGTTGAGATAGAAAAACAAGAGGTGCTATTCAAGGGTAATGGCTGGAGAGTGCTAAAAGGTACTGGTAAGGCTCATTGCGTTATGGGTAATATAAGATACCCGTTAGACGCTTCAAGCTGTGGTGTTGAATATGACCACAAGTACAGAGCGATATTCCTTCGTGCCAATATTGAGATAGACTTTAACATTGGAGATGTATCCGTAACTCCAAGCAGAGAAGCCTTAGCTTACGATACTGCGACAATCGACAAGGTGTTGGCAAAGATGCGTTATGTGTTGCTGGACTATGTTGAGTGTATAGAAAAACAGTTTGACGATTGCGACAATATCTGGGATGCAAGAGCATTGTTTACAGCAATGAACGACCAGAAAAGTCATACTCTTTACCAGCTAACTAAAAGTGTGTCGCTAGAAGATTTATTGTTTAACGATGAGAAGTTGTTTGAGAATGAAAGGCTGGAAGTCGAACTAGACATTGAAGGCTTAGATTTGAGAAGGTACTACCAGTACCGAAGTTCGGTAAAGTTTGATTCAGACTGTGGTGTTCGTATCTCTTCAGATGACTGCACTTATGTTTTTGATGACTTGAAAACTGGTACAATAGGTAGGGTTAAATGTCTTACTCAAGACTTGTCAACAAAACAAAATGTATACCTTATTCGTGGTACTGAAGAAGCAATAAAAGAGTTTAAGGATGTGCTTTCTATGCCAGAGAGCGCATGTATCCTTTCTTCATCGTTACCAAAGCCTACAGTAAACAACTATGGTGATAAAAAGTATGTCACAAGAACTAAGATTGCTTTACTAAAAGATTCCTTTAGATACGCCCACCTAGCAAGAGATTGCTGGAATGACTGCGATGTAGACTTAGAACAGGGTGGTGTTTATTTACCGATAGACAAATACGAGGTTCCACATGCTGGGTATAATCAACATGATTGCAATCGTCACCCTCATTCCGCTTTAGAGGTTATTAATTACCTCAAGCATTTTGGTGTAGAGGTAGAGGTGCATGGTATAAAAATCAGAACACTAAAAACAAAGAAGTTTGCCAAGTGTTCTGGTAGCTGGGAAAACTTCTGGGATTTTGCCAAAAGAAAGTTTTTGGAGATTCTTGAAGATTCCAGACATCTATACAATCTTTCTGTCAGAGATGGTGTAAATAACACCTTTAATGATTTAGACGTTAGACACAGATTTCTTGCTGTTGGTCGTCTACCATACATGAACTCAAGTCTTATAAATTCTGTCAGAAGCATCGTTAGCAGGTATGATGATAAAGATGCTGAAAAAATTAATCAGTTGAAGTATAGGTTGAGTGGTATGTTCGACAGTGTAGAAGATTCGGGCATAGTATCATTACAAGTAGGTGGTACGAATATCAACGCATCAAAGATGCTTGAAAAGGTAATGGAGAGATACCCCATGCTGACAACGCCAAATATAGATTGTTATGGCGCACAAGGGTATATATTCCTGCCAGAAGAAACAGACAAAGTTAAAGAGTATGTTGAACTTATTGAGAAAGTGAAGGTGTAAGATGAATTATATTGTTAGTGCCACAGGCGTAATCACTATTGTAATTGACAATGAAAGTTTTTCGATTGGGTTAGACCATCCGAATTACATGTCTATCAAAGACGCAATCAACAGCAATGACGCTGATTCAATCAAAGATTTGGCAGATGTACCAAAGGCTATGGTTTTATATACCGATGGCGATGTTGATATTGAAGGCGATGTTCTTAGATACAAAGGGGATGAGTTACACAACTCTCTGTCCAGACGTATCATAGGAATGATGCGAGAAGGTTTTCCTTTTCAACCTATGCTGAATTTCTTAGATAACTGCATGAACAACCCCTCTAAACATTCGATTGACCAGCTTTATACATTCTTGGAGAACAAACATCTTCCGATTACAGAAGATGGTTCATTCTTGGCTTATAAGGCTGTTGATAAAGACTTTAACGATAAGTGGACTGGTAGGATAAACAACCAAGTTGGTGAAGTTGTCGAGATGCCACGCAACAGAGTGGAAGATGATTTCAACCAAGCCTGTGGTAGTGGCTTACATGCTGGTGCATTGGAATACGTTGAAGGTTATAAATGTGACAATGGTGGCGACCAAGTTGTTATTGTCAAGATTAATCCTGAAGATGTTGTTTCGGTTCCAGTAGACCACAAGTTTCAAAAACTGCGATGTTGCAAATATGAAGTTGTTGCTATCTATGATGGTAAACTCGATGGCATACTTCATAAAGAAGACAATGCTGAAGAATGGAGTCGTGAGGGATTCCTAGAATACATGGAAGCGATGATGGGAACACAGAAAGAAGTTCTAGCAGGAGTTGCTTAATGAATTCAGGGTTCAATCCAGAACCCTACTCTATAGCGATGGTCGCTTTGTTGATACTTGTTTTTATATCAACAAAGTGGGCTTCGCTGAAGAGTAAAAAAGAAGAGGATGCACTAATAGAACGAATCAATGATTTGACTAGGATGGAATTACGATGCCAGTCAATGCAAAAAGATTTGAAACATATGCGTTCCTCTAGGGTTCACAAAGAAGATATTAAAAAAGATATACCTAAACTTAATTTCAAAAAGCCAACAAGGGCTGAGATTCACAGGAGTAAAAAGAGACAGCAGAGGATAAAGGAATTGCGACAGAAGACTGTAGTCAAACCTTTAAAACAATCAGGGCGACAGAAGACTGTAGTCAAACCTGTAAAACAATCAGATACTACAGACCAAATGATTATAAACGAATGCTTATCTGCTATGGTCAATTTGGGGTACAAGAAATCTGATGCAATAAAAATACTTAACAACTTCAGTAACCAGAGATTCGACACTTCTGAGGAGTTGTTAAAAGTCGCCGTTAGCGGATGACTACTGGAGGGTTAGAAATAACCCTCCTTTTTTATTAAACGGTGTATAATATAGTAGTTCATGAAAATAAATTGGAGATTACTATGTTTACCATAGAGTTTAATAGAAGGAATTTTATGAAGGTTGGTGGTATTAGTGC
>Ga0114932_10005002_pt1 | contig 11989 bp, 12 predicted proteins | sample 2SBtaG_2_FD_87286 | JGI IMG/M metagenome (GOLD analysis project Ga0114932, IMG submission 87286) | Deep subsurface microbial communities from Kolumbo volcano to uncover new lineages of life (NeLLi) - 2SBTROV12_ACTIVE470 metaG | ecosystem: Environmental > Aquatic > Marine > Volcanic ... | reverse complement strand
TCGATTTCTTCATGCATCAGCAGCGCCTGTGCCAGTGCAAAGGCGGCCAGGGTTGTGTTCTCGGCGGCTGCCACCGCTTGGGCCTGGTAGTGGGGGTGATGCCGGTTCACCAGCAGGGTGCGCCACTGCAGCCAGGCGGGCAGCTGCTGCCTCCACGTGACCCCGGGTCGCTCGAACAGGGTGGCGTCCTTGGCACCTTCGAGTGCCAGTGGCTCTTCGACCGCGTTGGCCGCGCCCCCAAAGTCGCCGACGTGCAGCTTCATGCGCTTGTTGGTGGCGTGGTCCAGCAGCTCTTGGGTGCGCTCGACAAGCATGCGCTCGGCAGGGGGCAGGCCCAACAGGTCGACAATCTCGGGCAACACAAAGAAGCGGTCCGCGCGAACGAGGCGGCGCTCTGCGGGAAACAGCCCCATGATGGGTGGCCGCCCCAGTGCGAACAGCAGTGCACGGGTGCCGGCGGTCTCGGGTAGCACGACGTAGCCCTGGCGAAGTACGGCCTCGCGCACGGGCCCAGGACCCGGATCGAGAAGCACGACGCCGTGTTTGCCCTCTTGCGTCTCGATGCGGCCTCGGGTCACAGGCTCCCCGGCGTGGTCGCGGAACACTTGGCGGTCCGCGTCCCACCACTCTGCGACGCCGGCTTGGCCTCCAGCGAGCTGGGTCTCGACGGCGAGGTAGCGGTGCAGCCGATCGAGCTCCTTGCCCTCGGCCTTGTCGATGCGATCGAGCAACTTGGCGCGCAGGCGCAGAGCCGCGTCCGAGACCACCTCCATGGCGGTTTCCCAGTGCTCGTCTTGGAGCACATTGTCTCGGGTGAGCGTGTGCTCGAGCATGTCGTACTGCACCTTGAATGCCACGTGAGCGAGGGTGCTTGCGTGCTCGCCCAAGACCTCGGGGTGCTCGCTGCTGATCAGGGTCAGGCCGCCGTTGTAGTAGCCGTACTTGGGCTTGTCGACGTACGCCGCCACCGCGCTGACATCGCCGGCGTTGTGGGTCACTTGCAGGTCTGCGCCCAGCAAGCCGAGGGGACGGTTGATGGTCTCGGGGCCTTCGGTGCCTGAAGTGCCGCCCATGAACGCCGAGAAGGGATCGGCCTGGTCGGGGTCGGGTCGGTGGCGCGGCTGCTCGGGCGAGGTCTTGTCCTCAAAGGTGATGGGCACGTTGCTGTGTTCACACCAGTAGGTCAGGATAAACCTCGCTTCTGCGGCGGTCCGCTCCATCTGGGTCGAGTCCATGCGCTTGAAGAGCGTGATCTTCGTACCCGCTACAGGCTCGTCGTGGGCCCGCTTCTCATAGGTGCGGTCGGGGTGAAAGACGAGCTCCCAGTACTCGCCATGGCGGCCGGTGGTCAGGTGAACCAGATCGGGACGGATGGCGAAGATGCTCGTGAAGCCGATGCCGAACTTGCCGATCTTGGTCAGGTCGTTCTCTTTGGTGGACGAGAACAGCCGGGTCAGCTGGTTGTCGAGGATCTGCTCATCCATGCCCTCGCCGTGGTCATCGACGTGGATCTGCAGCACACCCTCGTCGGTGTCGTCTTTTGCGGGCACCCAAGACAGGTATACGTCGATTCGGGGCGTGCCGGCATCGATGCTGTTCTGAACGAGCTCGCGCAGGAAGTCCATGGGACGGGCGAACTGATTGACGAGGTTGCTCATCGCCTGTTCGGCGAGACTTCTGGAGCTTGCTGGATCGTTGTCCGCCATCGACTTCCCGCCTTTGCCGCGCTGTGCCCAGTGGCCCGAAATTGCGGCGATCAAGAGACAGGCATCCTACAATGTTTGCCATGACGATCCCGCTGCTTCTGACCTTGCTTTCTGGATGCAATCTGTTGGGCGAGACTCAGGTGAAGTGGTGGGGAGGCTGGTCGACCCAGAGCGACATGGACGGGGTGCAGATGGGCACCGCCGCTGAGATCCTAGTCCGGCAGGACTACGTCGCCCGCGAGCACCGCGTGCTTGAGGAGACCTGGCGTTTTGACGACGACGGGCTGCAGCAGAGTGAGTGGATTGTGCTGGTTCAAGGCAGCACCATCGAGAGTCAGATCGATGATGATCCCGGTGGCACGGTGGTGATCACCGGGACGATGCTGGCGGGCGAGCCCTATGACTGGACGTCGTGGCATTGGGTGTGGAGCTGGATCGATGGCGACCGCGCTGGGGATTACGTGATCATCGACGGGTCGATCGGAGAGGACGCGAGCGGGCACTGGCTGCACATGGACAAGCAGTTCTTTGGCCTCAATGACGTGCCTGTGTACACCCAATCCGAAGACCTGCTCGAGCACAGCGAAGAGGACTGGAACACCCTGCAGGCGGACCTGGGCAACTGAGCCTGGCCCCTGCTACGCGTCGAAGCGGGTTCCGCGCTTGCGCAGGGTCGCCGACTTCTCAGCGTCGCTGTACACCACGCCGGGCTGCCCACTGCGCAGCTCGGCAGCGTTGGCTTCATCGGTATCGATGTGCATCTCGAGCTTGTAGCTGTCTTTGACGCGCACCATGACGTCGCCGAAGACGAGGTCGCGGCCCTTGCTCTCGCTGTCCACAGCAACCTCGACGATGTCCCGGTCCTTGACGCCGAAGCGCGACGCATCGTCGGTGGTCATGTGGATGTGGCGCCAGGCGCAGATAACGCCCTCTTTGATGGTCAGCTTGCGGCCATCGACGCCCAGAAGTGTGCACCCGGGGGTGTTCTTGACGTCGCCGCTGGCCCGAACCGGTGCGTCGATGCCCAAGTGGAACTCGTCGGTCCGGCTGATCTCGACCTGGCACGCACGACGCGTGGGTCCCAGCACGCGGACACGCTCGATGTTGCGCTTGGGTCCGACGATGGTCAGCCGCTCTTCGCAGGCAAACTGGCCAGGCTGTGACAGGGGATTGCGCGGCGTCAGGGTGTGTCCCTCGCCGAACAGTGTCTCGACCGCCTCTTGGGTGAGGTGGATGTGCCTGGCACTGATGGCAATCGGGATGGTCATGTCGCCGGTGACGCGGTCCGCCTCGCGCACCAGCTTGGCGGTCTCGCGACTGATCGTCCAGCTCTCGTCGGTCTGTACGACCAGCAACCGGGTGCGGCTATGAGGCTCGTTGATCTCGGCCACGGGCGCTTCGAAGTTGACCTCGGCCTCGCGGTTGGCGTCTTCGTCGAGTCGGGCTCCCAAGAAGTCGAGACGCTGGGCCACTCGATGCCGCACGACGCTGCTGTTCTCGCCGATGCCTGCGGTGAAGACGATGGCGTCGACCCCGCCCATGACCGCGGCATAGGCACCGATGTACTTTCGAAGGCGATGGGCCATGACGTGGATGGCCAGCTGTGCTCGCTCGTCGCCGTCCGCGGCGCGCTCTTCGATGTCGCGCATGTCGTTGCCGCAGCCGGACAACCCAGCCAGACCCGACTGCTTGTTCAGTAGCTTGTCGAGGGAGTCGGCATCGTAGCCATCGCGCAGCAGTGCGACCAAGACGCCCGCGTCGAGATCTCCGCTGCGTGTGCCCATCACCAGTCCTTCGAGCGGTGTCATGCCCATGCTGGTCTCGACACTTCGGCCGTATTCGACCGCACAGACGCTGGCGCCGTTGCCGAGGTGGCAGGTGATGATGCGAAGGTCGCGCGGGTCTTCGTCCAAGTATTTCGCGGCCTTCCTGGCGACCCAGCTGTGACTGGGGCCGTGAAAGCCGTAGCGACGAATGCCGAGCTTGTCGGTGACATCGGTCGGCAGCGCATAGGTGCGTGCCCGGCGCGGAAGGGTTGCGTGAAACGCGGTGTCGAACACGGCGATGTGGGGCAGGTCCGGCAGCAGCTGGCGGGCGGCGCGCACACCGGCCAAGTTGGCAGGGTTGTGCAGCGGAGCCAGCGGAATCAGCTGCTCGATGGCGGCCTCGACGTCGTCGGTGATGCGGGCGGGAGCCGAGAAACGCTCGCCTCCGTGCACGATCCGGTGGCCGACGGCGACGACATCGGATGCCTCGAGCAGTCCAGGCAGCGCTTCGGCCAGAGCGGCCTGGTGGTCGCTGACGCGTTCGACCTTGGCGCTTGCGCGGCGCTCGCCGGTGTCGGCGTCGAGGATGTCGGCTTTGAGGCTGCTGCTGCCGCAGTTGATGACCAGAATGTTCACGGGACCTCCGGAAGAGGCTGTGCCTAACCCGGAATGTGGCCCTTCAGTGCTCGGCCCGCCAGGCGGCCTCGATGCTGGCCCGCAACGTCGAGGGCGACGCCCACTCGCTGTTGGTCATGACCACTACACACAGGCCGTCTTCGTAGGCGGCTAGCGCGGTGCGGGTCTTGTCCTGGGCGCCTGTATGGGCGGCCCGCCGGCCGAAAGCGGTCTCGCTGATGCTGAAGCCCAGGGCGTAGCCTTTGAGGTCGGGGTACTGAATGCGCCACAGCTCGGCGTCTCGTGTCTCGGCGGGCAACAGCAGGCCGCTGTTGAGTGCGGCGCAGTAGCGAGTGAAGTCGGCAACGCTCGAGATGAAGCCGCCTCCGGCCAGCTTCCAGCTGACGTCCTGGTCGAGCTCTTGAAGCACCACTTCGCCACCCGAGCGCAGATATCCTTGGGCGCGGTGGTCGATGTCGACCCACTGGTAGTCCGGCTGCATCGTCGTCATTCCGGCGGGCTCGGACACGTCGGTGTTGACTAGCGCCGCCAAGCTCTCGCCGCGCGCTCGCTCCACGCTCACTCCAGCCAGGTTGTAGCCAAAGGTCGAGTAGTTGTGTTTGGTGCCGGGGATCGAGACCAGCGGTTCGTCAATCCACAGGGGCAGCGCCCAGGCCATGCCCGTGTTGACGGCGGGGTTGTTGGCGTCGGCTGCAGAGGGCACCGGGTAGGTGGTGCCGTTTCCATAGTGAGGCGCTCCACCTGCGTGGGACAGCAGCATGCGCAGGGACACGGTGCGTTGGTCGGCGGGCAGGTCCAGGGCACAGGAGCGTTGATAGCAGTCGGCCGGCAGCACACTGGTGGGGGTGTTGTACTCCTCCACCAACACCGAGACATCGGCGTCCAGGTCCACTGCACCCTTGACCGCGGTCACGCCCACGAGGCCCTTGGACACGGACGCCCAGCGGAACATCGTCTGCTCGGGATCGACTGCAATCCCGGCCTCTCTGTCTTCGAATCCGTAGCCCCCTAGAAAGACGATCTCGCCGCCCTGGGCGATGCCAACGCCGATGCCGACGAGCCCGGCATCGAGGGACAGGTTCATGGCTGCGTCCACCGCTGGCGATGGCTGCAGATTCAGCGGAATCGCGTCGTTCTGAACGGCGGGGGTGTCTTCAGGGGCGGGATCATCGTCCGGAGTGGTGCCGCATGCGATCAGCAGGGCGAGCCAGAGCACCCTACTTGTCGGCCTGGTTGTGCCACTGGCCGTCTTCGCGCCACTCGAAGATGGCTCCCTCGCCGATCACAAAGCACACGTGGCCGGGGCGCACATCGGCGGAATCGGTGGGAAGCAAATCTTTGCTCTGGACCGGCGGCAACCAGCGCAGGTCGTCGTACATCTCGGTCGCGGCGTTCGCCTTTCCCTGTTTGTCGCTCACGAGCCACCCTTGGGCTTCTTGGTTGTGAACCAGCCGTCTTCTGCAGTGTACTGGTACACCGCACCCTCATCTTCCACGAAGATAAAGGCGCCCAAAACGGCACTTTCCGGCAGCGCGTCTTTGGAGGGCACAGGCGGCAGCCACGTGCTCTCGTCTTGGTACAGCTCGGTGGCTTGCTCGTCTTTGTTCTGCGACATGGACTACTTCTTTGCCGACGAGGTGACCCACTCGCCGTTCTTGAACATATAAATGGCAGATTCACCTGTGACAAAGCACATGAGGCCATTGGTCAGGTTCTCGGTCGGAAGTTCATTTTGGGACGGCACGGGCGGATGCCAGCGCGTCTCGTCCAACATCTCTGTCTTGTCTTCATTGGCAGCCATGGTCTCTATTGTGACACGAGGCTACGAGGGGGCAAGGGGGATGGCACGCATGACGCCGATTCTGTTGTTTGTTGGCCTGTTTGCGTGCACCGGCGATGTGGACCCGGTCACTGGCACCGGCGTCATCGACGATCTGAGCACCGGATTCTGGTCCGCTCCCTTTCCAAGCGACCAGCGATTAACTGACGACGGCACCGTGGACCTGACCGGCTTTCCCAACCCCGATGATGTGCCCTTTGTCGCGCAGGTGGTCGAGCTGATGCATCGTCGCGCAACGGGCTTTGGCACCACCTCGACGGTGTACTTCCCGCTCAATGGTGCGGTCGATCCGGAATCGTTGCCGACGCCCGCCGAGAGCCTGCTGCCACAAGCCACGGTCTACCTTGAGCACATTCAGAGCGGCGCTCGGGTCCCTGTCTACGTGCACTTCGACGAGGACGCCGGTCCCTTTGGCACCCGCAATCTGCTGGGGCTTCTGCCAGTTCAAGGCGTGCCGATGAGCCCTGGACAGTGGAGGGCCGTCGTCACGACCGGGGTGCTTGATGCTGACGGCCAGCCCCTTCTGGCGATGGACGAGTCGATGGATGTGGCTGGTGAGACTGTGTTCACGGCCTCGGACCCGGTCGCCGAGCAACAGCAGATGACGGACGCGATTCGCGCGCTAGGGGTGCCGTCCATGGACGCTCCGGTGTTGACCGAGACCTTCGACGACTTTTGCGTCTACGAATCGTCGGTCGACATGCCCGTGTACCAAGAGGGTGAGCCCCCCTTTCAGACGCAAGGGGGAACGCTGGCGATGGATGTTCAGCGCACCGAGACGGCCCGCATCCTGTTCACGGTGCCGCGCGCTCAGATGCCCGCCGGGGGCTGGCCGACCGCTGTATTTGTGCGCACCGGAGGCGGTGGCGACCGTCCACTCGTCGAGCGCGGGGTGCGCGATGGCGATGGGTTGCCGGTGCTCGCGGGGTCTGGTCCAGCCCGGGATCTGGCGTGGGGCGGCTATGCAGGAGTCAGTGTCGACGGGCCGCATGGCGGTCTGCGCAACATCACCGGCGGCGACGAGCAGTTCCTGATGTTCAACGTCGCCAATCCGGGCGCCATGCTGGGAAATGTGAGGCAGTCGGCACTGGAGCTGACGCTGGTCCCCGATGTGCTCGATGGACTGAGCTTCGACACGTCGGACTGCGCGGATGGCTCTGCCACGGCGAGCTTCGATGCCGATGAGGTCGCGCTGATCGGACACTCGATGGGTGCCACGATTGCGCCTCTGGTCATCACCACTCAGCCTGCCTACAAGGCCTTGGTGCTGTCTGGAGCGGGCGGCAGCTGGCTGCACAACATCGTCTACAAGCAGAAGCCGCTCAATGTGCGCCCGCTGGCCGAGACGATGCTTCAGTACGGGGACTATGGCCGCGAGCTGCATCCTCACGATCCGGCCCTGATGATGCTGCAGTGGGCGGGGGAGTCGGCAGATCCGCCGGTCTATGCCAAGGTCACCCGCGAGACGCGCATGGTCGATGTGCTGATGCACCAGGGAATCGTGGACCGATACATCCTGCCTCCCATCGCCAATGCGACCAGCCTGGCCTATGGCCTCGATCTCGCAGGGGGATCCCTCGACGCACAGACCGACGAGATCGCCCATCTCGAGTCCCTCGAGCAGATGCTGCAGTTCAGTGGCGGCGAACCGGTGGACTTCCCTGTGCAGGGGAACCGCGGTGAGCAGACTGCCGTGGTGGTGCAGCACATCGAAGACGAGGTCGAGGACGGTCACGAGGTGATGTTTCAGCTGCAGGCGCCCAAGCGGCAGTACCGCTGCTTTCTGCAGACGCGATTGGTGGGGCCGGCTGTGTTGGTGGACCGCGGTGCCGAAGATGCCGCCTGCGACTAGCGGCGTCGGTCACAGCGCCAGGAACAACACGGCGGCCAACCCTGCCAAGACCAGCATGCCCGCTGCTGCGAACGCGAGTACCGGAGGCTCCGACCCGGGTTGGGTCTGGGCGGCTGCGACTTTGGCGTCTGGCTTTTTGGGCGCTGTCGAGTCTCTGGCGGCTGCTCTTTCGGGCACTGGTGCGCCATCGAGCACAGCGAGGATCTCTTCGCACGACTGAAGGCGCGTCTCCGGTTTCTTGGTCAGCAAGGCACCAATGGTGGCGATGATCTCCGGCGGCAGGTTCGGAACCAGCTCTTCGGGTGGCGTGTAGGCGCCGACCATCACCACGTTGAGCACGGCCACCATGTTGGGGCCGTCAAATGGCCGCTTGTGGCAGACCAGCTCGTACAGAATCACGCCGAGCGAGAACAGATCGGCTCTCTGGTCGACGGAGCTGGCATCGCGGACCTGTTCGGGAGCCATGTATTGAGGCGTTCCCATGGCCTCGCCAGGTCGCGTGCCCAGGCCCTTGCCCTGCAGGGTCTTGACCAGTCCGAAGTCGGACACCTTGGGCACGATCTCGTCGTCGCCGATGGCCAGCAGGATGTTCGCCGGCTTCAGGTCTCGGTGGATGATGCCCTTTGCGTGGGCGGCTGCGACTCCGGCCACGATGGCCCGAAACATATAGACGGCCTCGTCGTGCGGCATGGGGGTCTGCATCAGCTCGTGCAGCGAGGGCCCATCGACGAACTCCATGACCAAGACGGGGTTGTCTTCGTATTTGAGAATGTGGTGAACCGCGACGACGTTGGGGTGCTTCAGCTTGGACTGGGTCTTGCCTTCGGCGACCAGTCTGCGCTGCACGTCCGCGCTGCGGACGGCCAGAACCTTGATCGCGTAGTTCTTTCCATCGTCGGCGTGTCGGACCTTGTACACGATGGCCATGCCACCCTGGCCGAGCACCGATTCGACTCTGTATCGACCCATGTAGTCGCCGGGAGCGAGCACGTGTTTTCCCTCAACGCGCAACGGCGCGGCTGGGAGCGTAATTTGGCCGATATGGGCGAGCAAGCGCAACCTGGAACGCGTTGTGTCCAGGTGCGTGGTATCTTGGCGCTTCCAATGGGACGGAATGGGGGCCCGAGTCTGTGGCTGAGCGCAAGCGGCGAAGACTGTTCGGAGGCGGAAAGACGCCATCCGCGGGCATGCCTGACAAACCCAGTGCTCCAAAGGAGCAACCGGTCCCGCCGCCGCCGCCCCCCGCGCCGGCGCCACTTGTACCGCCGGTGCCGCCTGTCACGGCCGCACCGCCGGTTGTGGCATCGAAAGAGCCGCCGGCTCCTTCCGTACCGCCCACCCAGGCCCCACCCGTCGAGGCCGCGCCCCCCGAAGCCAGCGCCGATTTTCGCGAGGCCGACAACGAATCGGCGGTGACGCAGCTTGTGCGCAAGCAGCCACGGCCCGATTCCGAGCCCGCACCAGGGCCTAGTCCCGACGCCTTTGAAGATGACATTGCCACCCAGATGGCGCCGGGGCCGTCGGCCGCTAGTCGATTGCGGGAGCGCGTCGAGAAGCTGCAAGCGAGTGGTGTTGGCACCGGGGATGCGTCGCCGCGCAGCATCATCGACTTCGGAGGCATGGACTCCCAGGTCAGCATTCCGGCAGCTGTGCGCGACCCTATTCTCGGTGAACTTCCACCGGTTTCGCAGCCGACTCTCGATACAAGCGGTGTGGACATCGCAGACGAGGCCACCGGCGAAGGCAAGATTGGGGTGTCGTCGATGGTCGCCGTCGCGGGTCTCGGCGTAGGCGGCGTTGCGATTGCGGGGGGCTTTGTCGTGGTGCTGGCCATCGCAGTTGGCGTGGCGGTGGTGGGCATGACCTCGGGGTCTTCGGTGGCAGTCGAAGAGCCTATTGTTGACGTCGTGCCTGCGGTGGTGGAGCCCGAGCCCGAGCCCGAGCCCGCGCCCGTTGAACTGGTGGAAGAACCGGTGCTCGAAGAACCTGTCGAGGTCGAAGAGGTCGTCGAAGAGGCCCCAAGGCCGCGCAAAGTGGTCAAGAAGAAGGCCGCACCGCCTCCAGAACCCGAGCCGGAGCCGGAGCCCGAACCGGAGCCCGTTGCTGCACCGCCTCCGCCACCTGTGGCGACTCCCGAGCCCGAGGCGCCCAAGAAGGGCAAGCGAGGCAAACGAGGCAAGCGCAAGTAGCGCCGCAGATTAGCTGCTGCGGACCATGGGCACGTGATCGCCGATGTCCCAGATGCGCGCCACCCAGTCCAGAATGACGGCCTCTTCATAGACGTAGTCGTCGCCCTCGGCGAGCTTCATGAGCGCTTCGTAGATCAGCTCACGTGACTCGGCTTTCTCGAGGGCTTTGGCGGCATCGCGCACATCTTGGGCCTCGGTGAATTGCTCTTGTGCGTCCTTGATGCCTTGGCGCCAGCGGTCGATGCCGACGCGCTCTGCGGTGTCGCTGAGCCACTGCTTTTCGTCGTCACTGACGACTTGGTCGGCTCGGATGACCTGTTTGGCCAAGCCAATGAACACGATCAGTTCGCTGTTGTCCAGTTCTGCCGGGGTCATTTGGTGAGCCCTCGCTTGCTGCGGCGCCGGGTGCCGGGGAGTCCTGGCAGCTTGGCCAGGTCGGCGATGGGAAGCGTCCACAGCTTGGATAGTGTGTTCAGGATGGCCCGTTCTTCGGCACTGGTCTTGTCTGATGCCGCCACGGTGGCCAGGGTGCGGTGGATGATGCCCCGGGATTCAGGACGCGTCACCATGCCCGCGAGCTCTGGGATGTCCGAGGCTTGCTTCCACTGTCCCTTCACGCCCGCAAAGGCGACCTTCCAGCGTTCTTCGCCGATGACGCTGCCCAGGGCGGACAGGTGGTCGATCTCGCTGTCCGAGAGCTCGCCGTCAGCTCGAATCAACTGCTTGAGCAGCGCCATGAAAGCGGTGAGCTCCTGCTCGTCAAGATCGTTGAGCTTCATTGGCTGGGACCTTAGCATGTGTTCCGTGCGAACACGCAATACCATGCTGATCGGAGTCCTGCTGACCGCAACAGCCCCTTGGGCGCTCGCGGCCGAGGGCACATTTGCCCAGATCGCCGCTGACCAGGGGTTTGGGGCCGTGTATGAAGAGATCGAGCAGATCTCTGCGGTGGCAAAGAATGAAAAAAAGCGGGACAAGGATCTCGCGGCGCGGGGGCTCGCTGAGGTGGTCATGCCGGTATCGCCCTTTCTGGGTGCCGAACTGACCCTGCAGCATCCGAGTCCGCTCACGCAATGCAGCTTTGATGGGCACGTGTCGTGCGCGTTCAGTGCCACGGCACCCCAAACGGCCAGCGCCGATAATTTCGCTGTGTCTTGCAAGACCCAGTACGGCGGCAGTTTGCCGCTGGAATCGACTGGACAGCGTGATGGCGAGCGCCTGACCTGGACAGTCACCGAAGTCGAGGCCTGTTGGAAGCTTGGCGGCGTTGGGGTCGTGGTGCGGCCGGTGGCCATCGGTGGACTCGATGGAGTTGGCCAAGGGGACGAGTTTCATGCTCCTGAGCTTGTGCAGTTGTCTCAAGATCAGGTCGAATCCACGATCGAGAGCAACCTGACCGCCTTTCGCTACTGCTTCAAGAAGCATGCGTCGCCGACGTCCTCGGGCAAGTTGCTGGTCGAATACACAATCGCTGAAGACGGGTCTGTGGCGAGCTCAGGGTTCAAGCTGAACACATTGCAAGATGCGGCGGTCGAGACCTGCGTGCTCGAACGATTCAACCGTCTGCAGTTCCCCAAGCCCATGGGTGGGTTCAGCGGAGGCACCTGGCCATTTACGTTCCTGCGATAGCGGGCTACAAGTTTCGCGCCTCTCACTTGCGCCCTGATCGCCATTACGGCCATGGCCAAAGCGGAGAGAGCCATGACGGACGGCATGCCCGGAGACAGTGACAACCCAATCGACGCCACGGACGCACGCGTGCCCAAGGCCATTGCGCCCGAAGAATCACCCAAGCCCGAGCTGACAGTGGCGCCGGTTGCGGCCGAGCCTACTCCGGCGGCCGAGCCCGTGAAGCCGCCCCAGAACGACGTTCCACAGCCAACGCTCGTGCCTGACCCCAACGTCGTGGACGCGCCACAGGCGACCGTGGCTCCCCTGCCTGTCGCAGAGCCCGACGAGCCCGACGCGCCGGCTTCTGAACCTGCTGTCTCGGGTGGCTG
>Ga0114932_10005001_pt1 | contig 11990 bp, 10 predicted proteins | sample 2SBtaG_2_FD_87286 | JGI IMG/M metagenome (GOLD analysis project Ga0114932, IMG submission 87286) | Deep subsurface microbial communities from Kolumbo volcano to uncover new lineages of life (NeLLi) - 2SBTROV12_ACTIVE470 metaG | ecosystem: Environmental > Aquatic > Marine > Volcanic ... | reverse complement strand
GGTTCCGCGAAGTGGAGGACGGGAGGTCGCTGTGTGCCATGACTTGGGCCCACAGACCCAGTTGCGTGAACACTCTGCTCCTCACCTTCGCGGTACCTGACACCTGCACTACTGACAGATGCCCGACTTCAGAAGACTCGGGCGCCTAGTCCATCCCGGACGGTCCGATTGGGACCAGCGCGACTTGGACGCGTGGTGACGGAAGTCAGCCGAACGAACCACAGAAGCCTCGTTTTCGGTTGGCTCGTCCCTTGCACTGGCGTTCGCCGGAGGGATCAAAGCATGCCACCAGACATCGATGTCATCAGCAAACGAATCATTGGTGCCGCGATTCGCGTGCACCGAACACTGGGACCCGGCCTACTTGAGAAGACTTACCTGCGGTGCTTGGCCCACGAGCTGACACTTGCTGGTCACACCGTTGAACTGCAGAAGTCCCTGCCTGTCGTCTACAAGGGAATCACCGTGAGCGACGCGTACCACATCGACCTCCTGGTCGACGGCCTCGTGATCATCGAGTTGAAGGCAGTCGCTGCCGTCAACGACATCCATCGAGCACAGCTCCTCACGTACCTGAAGCTCTCGAACAAGCCGCTGGGGTTGCTGCTGAACTTCAACGGACGCCGATTGAGCGACGGCATCATCCGCGTCATCAACACGCCATGACCCAACGCCGATCAGCGAACCTCGCCCGTGTACAGCCCGACATTCAGCCCACCGTTCTTGAAGCTGGCCTGCTCTTCGAGGTCCATAGCAAGCGCTCCCAGCAGCTTTGGGGCCGGGACCAGAATCGCCAAGCCCCAGCCTTGCCAGTTGGCCTTGAGCACGTCGCCGATGCCCTTGAAGATGCGGCCCGCGTCGGAGTTCTTGCCGACGCGGTTTCCGTATGGCGGGTTGAGGATCAGCAAGCCCCTGTCCCCTGGAGGCATGAGCTCTGCGAATGCAATCTGACGGAAGCTCAGGCGTCGATCGACATTTGCGCGCTGGGCGTTGCTGCGAGAGGCCTTGATGGCCCCCTCGTCGCGGTCTGCTCCCAGAATTGTGGCGTTCGAATCGTCAAGCGGGCGGCTCTTTTTGGCGGCGGAGAGCGCCTTTTTCCAAGGGGCTGCCTCGAAGCAGGGCCAGCGCTCGAATCCGTAGCTGCGTCGGCCGCCGGGCGCATGGCCCATGGCAATGCCCGCAGCCTCGATGGCAAAGGTGCCCGCACCGCACATGGGGTCCACCAAGGCCTCGCCGGGGTTCCAGTCGGCCAGGCGCAGGCAGCTGGCCGCGAGGTTCTCGCGCAGAGGAGCCTTGGCAGTGGCCTTGCGCCAGCCGCGCCGGTGCAGCAGCTCGCCGCTGGCGTTGATGGACAGAATCGCGTGGTCGTCGATGATGCGGACAATCACCGAGGCCGCTTCGCGAGGAGGGCGCGGGCCGGGCAGTCGCGGACCGCGCAAGGAGTCGGCGATCGCGTGCTGGACCTTCTTTTGCACCGATGAGCCGTGGCGAAGCTTGCTGCCACGCAGGGTGGACTTCACTTCAAAGGGCTGGCCGGGCCAGATGTACTTCTTCCACGCGGCCTTGCGGACTCCCTGACCCAGACCGTCGAGGGTCTTTGCGCGAACCCGACACACCTCGACGGTGACCCGACCGGCCAAGCGGCTGTGCAGATGCACTGCGTACAAGCCTGTCACATTGCCCTTGAAGCGCACTCCACCGGGCTCGACTCGGCCGCGTACGCCGATGTCGGCCAGCTCGTCAGCCAGTGCCTCTTCGAGGCCCGGCGCAATGCTCGCAAAGCAGTCCATCGCAGCGGGCTATATGCGCGTGGGCGAGACGAAGCTCGCCCCTCCTTGGCCTCATGTTCAAGGAGCGAGTGGGCGAAGACAGCACTCGCCCCCCTTGGAGGTTTCATGGCCGTTTACCTGATCACCGGTGGTTCGAGCGGAATCGGACGAGGTCTCGCCATCGAGATGGCCAAGCGCGGGCACGCGGTCGGCATCATCGCGCGACGCGAAGAGCTGCTCAAAGAGGTCGCGGACGAGATTGCCGCCACTGGCGCAAAGGTGGCATGGGCCAAAGCGGACGTCACCGACGCGCCGCAGATGACCGAGGCCGTGCGCTCCATTGAGGCCGAGCTCGGGGTCGTTGACGTGGTGCTGGCCAACGCAGGCGGCGGAGGCCCCATGCCCGTCAAGAAGTGGAGCGGCGAGACCGCCAAGTGGGTCATGAAGCTGAACTACGAGGGCACCATCAACACCATCGACCCGGTGCTGCCAGCCATGATCGAGCGCGGCTCGGGCCACATTGCGGTGGTTTCATCAGTGGCTGGCTACCGCGGCATTCCTCCAGGAGGCCCGTACTCAGCGGCAAAGTCCGCCGTCAGCGTGCTGTTCGAGGCCCTGTCGGTCGAGCTATGGCCCAGAGGAATCGCCGTGACCTCGATTCATCCTGGGTTCATCGACACCCCAATTCACGGGCCGGATGGGGCCAAACACCCGACTCCCTTCATGATCTCGACGGACAAGGCGGTGCAGATCATCGCGAACGGTCTGGAGCGTCGCCGCCGCTTCATCAACTTCCCGTTTCCCATGGCGGCGTTCATGCAGTTTGTACGGCTGATCCCCTCGTTCATCTTTGAGCCGTTGATGTATCGCACCATTCCTCCGAAACTTCGCAGCTGACGTCTGTTCCGCAGCGCTCAGATGTGCGACCATGCGCTCGTGGCCAGCAACATCTCAGCAGCAGGTAGGAACGCACTCATCGCGGGAATCGCGGTCGGTACCATCGGCATGGGCGGCACCCTGGCCGTGGTGCATTCGATGGGGGCTCCTCCGCCTGCAATGCCCGAGCAGCCAACGCCCACCGACGTCCCCGACGCTCCGGTCGAGCCCGTGGCGCCACCCGAGCCCGAAGGTCCAAAACCCGGCGAACCACTGCTCATCGCCACACACGAAGACGGCCACGCCACTGCAGCAACCTTCTCTCCCGATGGCACCCGACTCGCTTGGGAGGTCCAGGGCCGGGCCAACACCAAGACCGCCTTTACGGCAACGTGGAGCCCCAAGGGCCCCGACACAGCCACCGAAGTGCTCGCTGCGACGACCGCGTTCACCATGGCCGACATCGGCACGCCAGTCTGGATTCCAGACGGTCGCCTGATGTTCGAGGTCTGGGAGCGCGGCGCACGCAACAGCCGTCTGTTCGCCATCGATCCAACCGCGGGCACCGGCGGCATGCCCTTCGCTCCCGAAGTCGAGGCACACCCAAGTGCCGCAGGAGCCGCCGTATCGCCCGATGGCAAGCAGTTGGCCTGGATCGCCGACGGCGACATCTACCTGTGGACGATCGGCGCTGCGGCCCCGGCCCCTCTCACCGCCACTCCAGAGCGCGAAGACAACCTATCGTTCTCGCCCGATGGCAGCCGGTTGCTGTTCTCACGCGGGGCCATGGGCCAACGGGATCTCATGACCCTGCCCACGGCGCCTGTTGAACCGGGACCCGACGACCCCAAGCCCAAGAAGGGCGAAGAAGACAAGCCCGTGCTGCCGCAAGCCACACCACTTGCGGCCGGGGACGGCGACCAGAGCCAGGGCGCATGGTTGAGCAAGGGCGTGGCCCTGCTGCAGTCGAGTGGGCGTGGCTCACACACGGGCATCTTCTTGCAGGACGGCGAGGACCGCGACGTGATCGAGGCGGACGTGCGTGCCGATGCCACAGCACTCGTCGTTGTGTCTCCAGAGCGGGACTACCTGTTGTACACGCCGACACGCGCCACCGACAAGCTCGTCATGTACCGCATCGCCGACGGCAAGCGCATTGAGATCGTGACCAATGTGCTGCAGATCGACCGCCCCACGCTCGGCACCGCGAACGGCCGACGGTACATCGCGTACAGCGGTGTCAGCCGCGACAGCACCAGCAAGTGGAAGGAACTGTGGGTGCTCGACGTCACCGATCAGCTGTGATGCCCGCATCGGCGATCCGCCACCCCGTCGGCCGCTCCAATTGCTCAAACCAACGGAACCGCGTGTTCAATGGTACAGTCAATACGACTGTGGAGCCTGATTGAGCAAGGCGAACCGGGCGGGAATGGAACTGCCAGTCGAGTCGGTTGTGGCTGGCCGATACAAGGTCATGCGCCTCTTGGCGCGTGGCGGCATGGCAGAAGTGTACGTTGCCAAGCACATCAAGCTGAACCGCGAAATCGCCCTAAAGCTGCTTAAGCCGCCGCCTGACGCTGAGGACCCCGAGTCCTTCGAGAAGCGCTTTCAGCTCGAAGCCGAGGTCCTCGCCAGCCTCGACCACGCCAACATCGTCACCTTGCACGACTTCGGCGACACCGACGACGGACGCTTCTTTCTGGCCATGGAATTCATCGACGGGCCACGCCTGTCCGACGTGCTCAAGGCCGGCCCACTGCCCTACCAGCGGGCGGTTCGCCTGTTGCTGCAGGTCTGTGCAGCACTGCGCTACGCCCACAAACGCGGCGTGATCCACCGCGACCTCAAGCCGAGCAACCTGCTGGTCAAGAACACCGAAGAGGGCGAAGAAAACGAGCACATGAAGGTCGTGGACTTTGGCCTGGTCAAGCTCACCGAGGGCGACCAGTCCATCACCCGTGCCGGCTTGATTCTCGGTTCGCCTCACTGCATGGCTCCCGAACAGGTCAAGGGCACCGACGTCGACCACACCGCGGACATCTATGCGCTCGGCGTGCTGTTGTTCCGCAGCATCACTGGGCACTACCCGTTCCATGGCTCGACCAGCACCGCGACCATGATCGCGCACCTCAATCAGCCGATTCCCACCTTCGACAGCGTGGCGCCACATATTGGTGTGCCCAACGGGCTCGAAGACATCGTGCGCAAGTGCCTGGCCAAGGCCCCAAAGGACCGGTATCCGGACATGGAAGCGCTGATGTGGGACCTGGCCACCTGCGTGAACCTGCCCGCCGACCAGTTCGGCTCACTCTCGCTGACACACAGCAGCATTCAACGCCGGGTCGCTCCCGACAACGGCACCGCACCCGCATCGGGCAGCTCCGCCGGCATGGGCTTGGCCATCGCCGCCGTCGCAGGCATCGCCGTGCTCATCGGCGTGACCTTCCTGGGCGGCGGATTGTTGATTGCCAGCCAGTCCGGCGGCGACGACCAGACGGCCGCCAGGCCAGCTCCGCCCAACGTCGAGAGCACCATCGCCACCATCCCGGTCCCCGAGCTGATCACGACCGAGGTCGAGACGCCACCCAGCACCGAAGAAGGCACCGACGCCGACCCCGAGGTCGTCGAGCCAGAGGTCCCAGTCGAGCCCGTCGTTGAGCCTGTGAAGGTGGTCAAGCCCCCCACGGTCAAGAAGAAGGTCGTCAAGCCGACCCCACCCCCGGTTGCCGACAAGCCCGACGAGCCCGAAAAGCCCGCAGAAGAAGAGAAGAAGGACGATGAGAAGGCGCCCGACGGCTACATGGGCCTTCCCGACGATCTGTTCTGATTCGGCCCGAATCCGCTTCGCCCCTAGGGTACGATGCGGCCGATGTCATCTACAGCTCGCCTAGGCCTCGCAGCCCTTCTCGCACTCCTGCTGCCACAGATTGCCCTCGCCGATCCCAAAGACGATGCCCGACGCCACTTCATGGCTGGCCTCGAAGCGGCACAGGAGGGCAGCTACGAGATTTCGCTGCAGCACTTTCTGGCCGCCCAAGAGGCGTTTCCGCACCCGGCCACGCTGTACAACATCGCGCGGACCTATACCGACCTCGATGACCTCGACAACGCGCTGACCTACTACCGCCTGTTCCGCGATTCTTCGCCGGACAAGGCCGCCGATGTCGACCCCATCGTCGCTGTGCTCGAGGCCAAGATTCAGGCGCGCAACTCGCCGACCATTCAGCCGGCTGCCAATCCCGGCGTGGTGGGAACAAGCGTCGCCGGTCCAACCATTGAAGAAATTGCTCGCTTGCAGGCCATCGCAGCCGAGCTCGAAGCGCTGTCCGCCATCATCGCCGAACGCACCGTCGAGCCCGTCGTCGTCGATGCCGGCACCGAGGGCACCGAGAGCGGTGAAGGAACCGAAGGCACCGAGGGAAGCGAAGGCACCGAGGGAACCGAAGGCACTGCCGACAATCTCGACATCCCCGAGCTTCCGGGCGGCTTCATCTCCGAGGCCTACAACCGCGTTGTCGTCACCGCGTCACGCTACGGGCAAGAGCCCATCGACTCCCCGTCAACCATCACCGTGCTCACTAACGAGGACATCCGCCTGTCTGGCGTGACCAACATCCCCGACCTGCTGCGCAGGGTGGTTGGCGCCGAGGTCATGAGCCAGGCGGCCGGGCACAGCGATGTCTCGATTCGTGGCTTCAACCGCGAGCTCGCAAACAAGGTGCTCATCCTCATCGACGGACGCAGCACCTACCTAGACTTCATCGGTTCAACCATCTGGGCCAGCTTGCCCATCTCTCTCGAAGAGGTGGAACGCATCGAGGTCATTCGCGGCCCGGGTTCTGCGGTCTATGGCGCCAACGCCGTGACAGGCGTGATCAACATCATCACGCGCACCCCAGGCGAAGGCAGCAACATCGTCAAGGTCAGCACCGGACAGCCGGGACTGATTCAGGGCACCGCGATTGTGACCGGTCGAAAAGACAAGACCAGCTATCGCTTCAGTGCGGGCGTGGACCGACAGGGCCGCTGGTCCAAAGACTACGATGCCGACGCATTCGAGTCCCGCGACGCGTTTGGCACGGACGATGACCTGGGCCTCGAGGCGTTTCGGGCGAACGGACGCCTCGACGTGTCCTTCGACAACGGCTTTGCTTCGGTCAGCGGCGGCTGGTCCAACGCGTTTGGCGAGTTCTACAACATCGGTGTGCTCGGCGACTACGGCATCGACGTCCAGCACTTCTACGGCCGCGGTGATGTGGCCTACGGACCCGTCCACTTGCGTGCATTCTGGAACAGCATCGACGGAGCCGTCGGTCCCTGGACCGAGGCGAAAGATGCCGCTCAGTCGGTCAATTCCGGGCTCGACAGCGACACCATCGACCTCGAGCTCGAGTCCAGCGGCGAGCTGCAGACCGGCCCCATCATGCACCGCGTCAACGGCGGCATCGGCTTCCGCTACAAGAGCATCGCGAACTTCGCCTTCTTGGGCCAAGACTTCGACGAAGAGGGCATCTTCATCGTCGAGAACCACGCCAACGCCTTCTTGAACGAAGAAGCGACCATCAACAAGGTCAAGCTGGTCGTCAGCCTGCGCGCTGACAAGGACCCGAAGCTGCCGCTGTCGCAGACCCTGTCTCCGCGTGGTTCTGCGATCCTTAGAGTGCGCGAAGACACCAGCGTTCGCGTCACCGGCGGTACGGCGTTCCGCGCCCCCAACATGGTCGAGCGCTACATGAACTTCGACTTGCCGACGGGTCGAGACGGTGCATTCATCCGCGATTTTGGCGACGAGACACTAAGCCCAGAGCGCATCGTGACCGCCGAGCTCGGCCTGCACGACGAGTCCTCGCTGTTCCACACGGCCGACGTGACCCTGTACGTCAACCAGCTGACCGACGTGATGGGGCTGACTCCAGTCGAGCCGTCGCTCACCCCCTATGACCCGGCCGGTGGCTACTTCGCCGGCACATCGGGCTGGACCAATCTGCCCGAGGTCTTCACGGGCTACGGCGCCGAGGCCGACCTGAAGCTCTTCCCCGTCGACGGTGTCGACGTCTACTTGAACTCCAACCTGCAGCAGGTTCGCGAGTCCAGTCGCGACGCCAACGGCGATGTGGTCCACACCAACAAGGGCTCGGGCACATCGCTGGTGCGCAGCAACCTCGGCTTCGCCTACCGCACCCCCTACCGCTTCGACCTGTCCAGCTCGCTGGGCTTTGCGAGCGGACAGACCTGGACCCTGCGCGAGTTCGACGATGCCGGCCAGATCGTCGGCAACCAGTACGGCGTGCCACCGCGGGCGCTGGTCTCGGCACGCGCCGCATACCGGCCGATGAACGACGAGAATCTCGAATTCGCCGCCACCCTCTGGAACGCGACCGCACTGAGCGAGTCGGGACGATTCCGCGAGCACCCCTCGGGTCAGCTCGTGGGCTCCCGCCTGTTCGGCTCCGTCTCGTACAAGTTCTAGGTGATGACCATGCGCTCCTCCCTCCCCGCTCTGATTCTGACCCTCGCCATTGGCTGCGACTATGAAGCACCCACGCTGCCGCCAGACGGTTTCGAAGGGCTGCCCAACGTCATCTCAGGCACGGTGGTCGCCAACGGCGTCGAAGCCGACGAGCTGGCCAACGTCATTCTGCTGCTGACCGAAGCCAGCAATCCGGGCCCTCCCGCAGGCACGGGCCGTCCCCTGACCTTCGCGGCGGTCAATGCCGAGGACTTCACCGGCTCAGGCGGCGGCTTGCAGTCGGCCTCCTTCACCATCTCCAACGTGCCGGACGGTGAGTACATCCTGACCGGCTTCATGGACATGGACAACGACTTCCATCCGTTGGTCGACGCCTTCTCTGGCGCCACCTGCGGCGACCTGCTCGGCGGACACCTCGCCGACGTCACCAGCACAGACTTCGCGGTCATCAGCGTCTCTGGGGGCGAGCTTCTCGACGACGTCACGGTCGCGCTGGCACTTGAGCTGACCACCGAGCGGCCTGCCTTCTGGCTTCCCGAGGTCCTGCCCATTGTCAGCCGCCAAGCCGCCATCGATACCCCGGCAATCCCGCAGACCTTCCGCATCGAAGCGGCTCCGGTCCACGCCCAGCTCTCGGACCTCAGCTACTCGCTCGAGGGTCCATACGATCCCGAAGCCCCCGCGGCCTGCCAGACCTCGTTCCTGACCATCGTCGCCGACAACGACCTCGATGGCCTGCCCGACCCGCACCCGGAATACGGCGACCTCGGCTTCTTCGATGTCGGTCCCAGCGTCTTCCTCACCTATTTGGGCGAGGTCATCTTCGACGAGACCACCGGTGCACCCATCGGTTTCGACGACAGCGCCCTCGCCGTTGGCGAGTCTTGGAACGCCCAGGCACTGGTCCATCCCCAGATGATGGCCTTTGGTCAGCTGCCTCCGCCCAATGTGCCCGCCCCGCTCTCGGCGCTCGATCTGATTTGGCTGCCTGGCGCCCTGCACAACAACCCCGACGGCACGGTGGATACGGTCCTCGATCCTCTCGCGATCCCGGCGGGAGGCTGGTCCATCAGCGTCATCATGGCGACTGGTCAGACCTGGACTGTTCCGAACAGCCTGCTGTACTCGGCGCCGACCGAAGACGACTTCTATCCGCTGACCCAGGGCGGCTTCCTGTACGTCCAGTAGCCTACCTGGCGTACAGACCCAGCGCGTTCAGTCCAAGCAGCACACCGACGTTGTAGATGCCTTCGGGCGGGGTGCCGTCGTCGATATCGGCATTCGAGACATTGAAACCGGTGGGTGCCATGTCTGCATCGACCTGCTGCCCATAGGCATAGTTCCAACGCATGAGCCCGTTGGGAATCTCGGGGTTGGCAGCCATCGCATCCCAATAGATGCCGGCTCCCACGACAACCGGCGCGTAGGTGTCGTCCCACACCGACTGCCCAAACTCTGCCGTGACTCCAGTCTGAAGCAGCTGCTGCACGTCGGTTCCGTCGGGCGCCACACCCCAGGGGCCCAGCGCAGCGCCCCAGGTCGCGGCTCCTAGCAAGGCTGCGGCGTCGGCATAGCCGTGGTCCCCGACGTTGCAGTCGATGTCCTCGAAGGTGGAGTCCGCGGGCATCTCGAAGGCAAAGTACTGACCTGCGTCTGCGGTCCATGTGGCGCGAGAAATCGGCCCGGGGGCCCTCATGACGATGGTGCACTTGTACTGCGGATCGAAGGCCGCCACGTACTCCTCAGTGCCCAGGGTAAAGGCCAGCCAGATCTGCTGGGGCAGCCCGTTCTCGTCGATGAAGTTCACGGCCGCATCAAGGACCGGGTCGTAGCCAAACCGAGCCTCGACAAAGAACACGGTCCACGGCGGCAGCGGAGGCTCCACGCATGCGGGGCCATCGATGCAGTCGAAGTCGAGGCAGTCGACGAGGTCGTCGAGGTCGTTGTCTACGCCGTCATCGCAGACTTCGAGCTCGGGCTGCAGGCACTCGAGCAGGGTTGGGTCGTCCTCGCAGGGGTCGGAGTCGGCGTTGTCGCACGACGTCATCAAGGCGATGAGCAGTATGGTGGCGGACAATGAACGCATGAGGTCTCCGCGCCCACTGTAGCACTCAGGCGGGCACGACCCGAGCCCTGACCCTGGCCCATGCGGAGTGCACTTCGTCGGGAGTAAAGAAGCAGGCGAAGTAGGCCATGCTGGCGAACGAGAACGGACCGACGTTCATGAACGCCGTCACCGACAGGTGGAAGACAAGGCCGATGACCACAAACCAGCTGCGTACATCGACGCGGTTGAACCACGCCCGCACTCGGCCTGGACTGTCCGCGGTGTAGCGGAAGTAGTAGGCGAGTACCCAAAGTGGAATGAGAACCTCCCAGAACCACGTCATCGCCGTCGCGAACTGCGAGAGCGGGTAGACATAGGCAACCCACTCCATGTCGAAGCGCTGCCAGCTCGGCTGCTGAAAGATGTAGTACAACGCGGAAAAGTCGCCGCCTGGAGTCCAATAGACGCTCAGCTTCTGCAGGCCGGTGGTCCAGTAGCAGGTCAAGATCTGAAACACCGCCAGGTAGCGGACCCACGCCGGCACCTTGGCGTCGCTGGTCCACTGGCCGGTCTGCAGGTAACAATCGACCGACAGGGTCTTTGTGCTGGGCGCCAAGACCAGCAGCCACAGGGCATTGGTCATCAGCTCGTCGTAGCTGCCGCCGGCGTGCGTGTTCAGCGTCACCAATGCGATGAGCAGCTGCAGGGTGATGAAGTTCGTCACCCGGCCGCCGATGCCCGCGGCCGAGGCCAGGGCAAAGAACATGGTGCCGACGATGACGCGCCCGACGACGTCGGGAGTGGCGCCACCCATCCAATGGATGAGCCCAGCGCGCGGACGAATGGGCCGGTAGCCCGACAAACCCATGTCCACCCAGGTCATCAGATGCACGTCGCGCATCCACATCTCGAACAGGGTGGTGAACACCGTCAGCGCCATGGCAATGCGGAACAGTGCTAGGCACGTGGCCGCTTCACGCGTGTCGAGCAGCGTGACAAGGGCCTTCCATGCGCGCAAGACCATCATTTGAGGCGCACCACACGGTTGGACTTGAAGGTGCCGGTCGGTTGGGTCCCGTCTCTGACTTGCTGAGGCGAGGGGCTCTGGTAGTTGTAATACCGGCACCGCAGCCGATCGGCCGTCGGAAAGTCGACCCGGGCCTGCTTGGCCAGCCAGTCACACAGTTGATAGTAGGTGGGCCGGTAGTGCCCCCAGGCGTAGCGAAACAACGCCGAGCGCATGCGGTCGTGGTCGAGCACATGGCCCTGCCAATCGAGCTGTGGGTCGCGCATGACGTAGACGGCCTGCCACTCGCCGTCGCGACGAATGTCGACGTTCAGCTTGGAGGGGAAGCGGTGGGGAGCCACGAACATGCGCCATGACTGCCAGGTGCCGAGCCGGTTGTAGTACGGCTTGAACGGCGTCAGCACCTTTCCGCGAACGACCATGTAGCCACTGGCAAAGGTCCACAGGTGGTCTTCGAGCTCGCCTTGCTCGATGTCGACCCCGACGGCATTTAGGCGACCGGTCCACGCCGCAAACTCACCCTGCACCGTTGGATTGCGCCAGGACGAACGCCGCATGCCGCCGCCAGGCGCCGGAAAGGCCATGGCAAAGATGGCGAACAGGTGGACGACGACGAATACCGCACGAAGCTGCGGCCAGATGGTCTTTTGGAAGTTCTCCATCGAAGGCGGATTACCCCGGCGAGACGAAGCTCGCCGCTCCTTGTCGGCTTGTCGGCGAGACGAAGCTCGCCGCTCCTTGTCGGCTTGTCGGCGAGACGAAGCTCGCCGCTCCTTGTCGGCTTGTCGGCGAGACGAAGCT
>Ga0114932_10005000_pt1 | contig 11991 bp, 9 predicted proteins | sample 2SBtaG_2_FD_87286 | JGI IMG/M metagenome (GOLD analysis project Ga0114932, IMG submission 87286) | Deep subsurface microbial communities from Kolumbo volcano to uncover new lineages of life (NeLLi) - 2SBTROV12_ACTIVE470 metaG | ecosystem: Environmental > Aquatic > Marine > Volcanic ... | reverse complement strand
TGAATTTAATTTAAATGTAATTAAAAACAGATACTATAGCAACAATAACGAAGATGATTTCTACAATTATTTATCAGAAGTTGGTGATAGCACCATAAATTTAAATTCAAATATTTCATTTAATTTTAAAGATGATTCTGAAATAAAATTAAATAAAGATATTGTTTTAAAAGATATACAACCTGTTTATAAATTAAACGTAAAAGAACTTCAGTTCCTCTCTGATGTGTTTAATTTACACTTAAGGGGTGATGCTATTGTTAACAAAATCCAGATCTTACCATATTTTGATATAGATTTAAAAATAGGTAATCTTTCCGAATTAGTTGATTTTTATTTAAAATTTTATAATAAAATTATTGTAAATTCAGCTGTAATGAAAATGTTATCACTTAAAGAAGTTAAAAATGAAGAAAGAGAAGCTCTACTAAAAACATTTGAGAAAATTGCAATCCCTTCTGAGAAAAAAGAGTATGCACTAAAAATTGTTAATTTAACTGATAAAAAAATAAAAATTAACAATTTTCTCATGGATAATGTAATAGACATATATAATTCATACTTAGCTGATTATGATAAGAAAAAAGATGCAATTTTAACACCTCAAAATTGATTGATGAAATTTTATATTTTCCTTATACGTAATTAAATGAATATTTTGGATTTTATATCGCATCAACAATATCAAGACATTTTATATGTTATAAAGATAGCGCAATATATTTACAAAGGTGTTTTTACCACATTAATTTATTCTGTTTTAGCAGCATTTTTAGGCATTATATTGGGAACCATCTTGGCTATCTTTAGATACTCAAACAATAGAATTTTACTTATTTCTGTTAAAGTGTATGTATCCATAATGCGCGGCACACCATTTCTTTTGCAATTGTTTTTTATTTACTTTGCTCTCCCTGGTATACTCAAAATCAATATCCCAATATTTGCTGCAGGTATTTTAGCACTTTCTCTAAATTCAGCAGCATATGTTGCTGAAATTATCAGAGGCGGCATTGAATCTGTGGATAAAGGGCAGTTTGAAGCTGCAGAATCATTATCCATACCTTATTTAGAAATGATGCTTAACATTATCTTACCTCAAGCTTTAAAAAGTATTCTACCTTCACTGATTAACGAAATAGTAAGCTTAATCAAAGAATCTGCAGTAATAGGTATAATAGGGGTAGCTGATTTAATGAGAAGGGCTCAGATCATTGCCGCAGAAAAATATGATTTTATAACACCCTTATGCGTTGCTGCTATATTTTATTATATAATCATTAGTATTATTGCATATATTGGAACAACTGTTGAAAAAAAATTAGATGATAAAAGTAATTAATATAACAAAAAAGTATGGAGATACTGAAGTAGTAAATAATGTTTCTTTTGCTTTTAATATAGGGCAAGTCTATTCAATAATTGGCTCTTCAGGAAGCGGTAAATCAACTTTTTTAAAATGCATCGCAGGCTTAGAAAAATTAGATGCTGGTGATATAAAGTATGGCAACATTACAAAACAAAAAATTGGCTTCATTTTTCAACATTTCAATCTTTTTGCTAACATGACTGTGTTAGAAAATATAACTTATGCTCCACAAAAAGTATTAAAAGTAAAAAAACAAGACGCTATTAATGACGCTAAAAGATTTTTAAAAAAGGTTAACCTTGATTCATCGATTGAAAATCAATATCCCGCAAATATTTCAGGTGGGCAAAAACAAAGTGTAGCAATTGCAAGAACTTTGTGCATGAAACCTAAAATCATATTATATGATGAACCAACCTCTGCATTAGATCCAGAGAATACAGCTGAGGTTCTAAACGTAATAAAAAATCTATCTAAATCAGAAAATTTACTAAGTATTATTGTTACGCATCACATGAAATTTGCTCAAAATATTTCTGATAAAATTCTTTTTTTTGATAAAGGTCAAATTGTTGAAGAAAATTCTTCAAAAAATTTTTTTACAAACCCTAAAAGCGCAAGATTGAAAGAATTTTTATCAAAAGTGAGAAAAATTGATGAAAATTAATAAATATCAAATCTATTTATTCCTATTTTTTATTATATTTTTATCTGCTGATGCCTGTTTTATTTTTATGGCAAATAATACCTATGAAAAAAAACTACCTTTTAATAGTTTAAAAAAAACTACTACTAAAGTCATCAATCATACACAATCAAATGATAAAACTTTACCAAATTTTTTTAAAATTAATATCATCTCCCTTAATAATAACAATGATTTTATAATCTCTCTTGAGTTGGATAAAAAAATAAATTTCAAAAAGCTAGCAATTCAGATCCATGCTACAGAAAACAAAAAGATGGTTAAAAATTTTGTGTTTGATTTTACTAAACAAAATTTATATAAAATAAAGCTCAATTCCTCTGATTATAATAGATGTTTATTAAAGGTGAATTTAATTGATCATATGAATCATCATTATTTCTCAGCTTATAGGATTATTTTTGATAAAACTGATTATAAAGTTATACAAATAAATTAAAATGTTTAAATATTCGAATAGTAAAAGCATTGACCATAATGTAAATAAAGTTTTTGAAGTGGTAACTGAAGTTGAAAATTACCCCAAATTTATTCCATGGTGCCATGGAGCAAGAGTCATTTCTAAATCTGAAAATGAAATTATTGCCGACTTAATCATATTGTTTAAAGCTATAAATTTAAAATACACATCGAGAGTTACAATAGAAAATAATATAAAAAACGATGGTATAGCTCTTATTAAAACTAAAATGATCAAAGGTCCCTTTAAATTTCTTGAATCATGTTGGAAGTTAAAAAAAATTGATGATGCATCTACAGATGTTGATTTTAATATAGAATTTTTATTAAAATCTAAATTATTAGAAAAATTGTTAACTCCATTGTTTAATAAAGCATGTTCAAAAATTCTAAATTCGTTTAATGAATATATAAAAAATTCACCTTAATTGATCAAAGTTATAATTAAAAGAAGAAAAGTACAGAAAAACGTGTTATAAGGTTAGAATTTGATTTTTAACATATTGTTTCGCTTATGACGAAAATTGTTGGTATATTAAACTACAATGCAAATTCTTTTTCTGATGGTGGAAAATATAATGATCTTCAAGATGCAAAACATCGAATAGACGAATTATTCAAAGAGGGTGCTGATATAGTGGATATTGGTGCATGTGCAACCTCTTATGAAGCACCCTTAATATCTGAATCCGAGGAATTAGAAAAATTAAAACCGTTACTAGAAGAAATAAATCCCAAAAATATTAGTATTGATAGCTATCATTACACAACTATGAAGTATGCTGTAGATAAAGGTGTTGCATATATAAATGATGTAAATGGCGGGAAAGACCCTAGAGTATTAGAATTAGTTGCTGCAAACCCTAACTTAAACTATATATGCATGAATAGTATTGTTTTGCCCGCTGATAAGGAAGTAAGAATTGAGTCAATTAACGAAATTTATGATTGGGTTGGTAAAAAAATAGAAGAATGCGAAAAATTTGGAATTCAAAAAGATCGCCTTATAATTGATCCAGGCTTAGGATTTTCTACTGATTCAAATCAATCAATAGGTATATTAAAAAATATCAGACGCTTAAAAGAATTTGGGGTTAAAATATGCATTGGCCATTCAAGAAAATCTTTTTTTGAAGCCATTCCTGATTATGAAATATATGATAGAGATATTGACACTTTAACCGCTTCACTTTACTTATTATTTCATGAAGTGGATTATGTTAGAATCCATAATGTTAAGATGCATAAAAGATCTTTTATTATTTTTTCTAACTTGTTGAATAAAATTGATTAATTATGCCAGAATTGCTCTTTGAAATTTACTCTGAAGAAATACCAAGCGAAGTACAAGATTTTAGTGCCAGCAAGATTTTTAATACTATGCTTGATAGACTACATAAATTATTTCAAAAAGAGTTTAAAGGAGAATATTTTTTTACTCCAAAAAGAATCGGATTTTATATATCGGACATCCCTAAAGTAGTTGATAGCACTTCTTTAGAGATTAGGGGACCAAAAATAACTGCTCCAAAAAAAGCAATTGAAGGGTTTTTAAAAAAATATAGTCTGAAAGATATTTCTTATCTTATAGAAAAAGAAGACTATTATTATTATATTGAAAGATCAGAAAAAAAGTGTGTCAAAGAGGTTATAAAATCAGTCATTGAAGAAATAATTAAGACATTTGTATGGCCAAAATCAATGAGATGGGGAAAATACGATATAAAATGGATACGACCAATTCATTCAATATTATGCTCATTTGACAAAGAGATTATCCCAGTGAATTTTGGTCACATTACTGCAAGTAATCAAACACCTGGCAAAAACAAGATCATAACTGTTGATTCTTTTGCAACATATAAGCAAAATTTAGAAGAACTTGATATATGCATTTTTCAAGCAAAAAGATTAGAAATAATTGAAACACAAGCTAATAGTATTTGTGAATCATTAAACATTTCTATGATAAAAGATGATGCACTAATAAGAGAAATTGCCAATTTAGTTGAATCTCCTCATGTTACTATTGGTAAGATTGAAGAAAAATTCATGAAATTGCCAAAAGAAATTTTAATATCAATGCTTAAATTTCATCAAAAATATTTGATGACAAAAGATAGCAATGGTAACTTAGCACCCTATTTTATTATTGTTTCAAATGTTATGACAATTGATAATTTACAAACTGTTATTACTGGAAATGAAAAAGTTTTAAGATCTAGGCTTTCAGATGCTGAATATTTTTACAATCAAGACCTTAAAACAAAACTCATTGATAAATTTGTGAAGCTTAAAAAAATTACCTTTCATCATGAAATAGGTAGTTACTATGATAAAATACAGATAGTAAAAAAAGTTGCTTTAGATATTGCTAAACAAATTCAACTTGATAGCAAGGATAAAATTGAACGAACATCACTATTAATAAAATCAGATCTAGTTACAGAAATAGTAAATGAATTACCTGAATTGCAAGGTATTGCAGGTTATTATTATGCATTAAATGATAATGAAGGAGATGATGTTGCAAACGCGATCAAAGAACATTATCTACCACAAGGCCCAAGTGATCCAGTGCCTAAAAAAGTTTTAAGTATAATCATGGCGTTAGCGGATAAAATAGTCACTCTAAATTCAATGTTTGAGATTAATATTAAGCCAACAGGCTCTAAAGATCCCTACGCACTAAGAAGAGCTGCTATTGGTATTATAAGAATAATATGTTCAAATGAATTGGAAATTAAATTAAGTCATTTGCTCAATAAAGACGTGATAGATTTTATCAAAGAAAGAATTAGTATTTTATCAAATAATGGAAAGAATATTTATTCTATTGATTTAAAGTATATTAATAATTCTCTATAAATATATTTCAAATTCACGAAAAATATATTGGATCAGTACCAACCAATAAGTTTCCACCATATACTACAAGTGCTTAGCCATATTAATATGTTAATCGTAGAAATAAAAAATCCAATTTTGCACCATTTTTGCACCTTTACTCCACTTATCGAAAAATACCCAGGTGCTGTACCTATTGTATAGTGAGTTAATCCCCCAGATAATATTGCAAGTATTGCTAAAACCATAACTGATATTTTTTCTGAAATACTAAAACTCAACAAAATAATTAAAAATGGAGCAAATAAAGTCGAAACATATGCTGTTGTACTCACAAATAAGTAATGTAAATAAAAAAATAAAAACAGTGCTACCGGTATTACAATGGTTCTATCAATATCACTAATAAAGTATTTAATTTCTTCATTAATCCAACCTATAGCATTAAATTTTACTAAATAATCTGAAAGCATTAATAAAGTACTAAACCATATAAAAATTCCCCAAGCTTTCTTATTAGTTATTACATCATCCCAAGGTATGACTCCTGTTATGAGTAAAACTGAAAATCCTATCAATATGGTTTTGGTTGCATTTATCTCCAAATAATCTCCAAATATCCATAATGTAATTAGCCCTATTAATGTGGATGTGATTAGTATTTCTTCTTTTGTGAATGATTTAAGTGAATCAAGCTGCTTTCTAGCAAATTGTTTAACTTGGCTAATATCTATATCACTTGGTTTTAAAATATAATATAAAATTATGGGCATTAGGATTAAGTTCAACAATCCTGGGATTATCGCTGCTATAAACCATGTACTCCATGAAATATCGATGCCAAATGTACTGGCAATACTGATAACAAGCGGATTTGCTGCCATTGCAGTTAATGTTATAGCGCTAGTAATCACCGTTGAATGAAAACAGACTTGTATTAAATAAAAATTTATATCCTCTTTTTTCCCTTTTCTATTAAGAACTTCTATCAAAGATGCAAGAATAGGATAAATAATTCCTCCACCTCTTGCGACTATACTTGGTATTGCAGGCGACAATATTAATTCACAAATCACTAATGTATAGGATAAACTGATTAGATTATTTCTTGATTTGCAAATCAAATAGTATGCAATTCTTTTCCCTAATCCTGATTTAGAAATACTCTCTGAAACAAATAATGCTAAAAGTACCAACCATGAAATATTTGAATTAAAACCTGATAATGCCTCAGAAGTATTTAAGGTTCCTGTTACTACTGTTGCAGTTAAGCTCAAAATTGCAAGCGCACCAAGAGGCAGCGGTGCAGAAATAATTGTTATAATTGTTGCTATAAATATTATAAGTAAATGCCACCCGTCTTCAGATATCCCATCTGGCTTAAATTTCCACAAAATTGCAGCAAGTAAAGTCAGTATTATCAATACTTTTGGAACTTTTTTTAAAATACTTAGCATGCTATGTAAAAAATATATCTAATTTATAATTTAGTAACTTTTAAATAAAAACTGCCTGATTCAATTATTATATTCTGTTTCTCAGATGATTCTTCAAAGCCATTTTTTATTTCAGACACTAAAGTTTGCTCTTTGATATATTCTGCCCAATTTTCTATACTTTGATTAATTATTTCATCATCACTCGCAATCTCTAAAACTATCCTATCTGTAATTTCTAAATCCATATCCTTTCTTGTTTGCTGAATAGCTCTTACAATATCTCGAGCAATACCTTCAAGCTCTAGCTCTTTACTGATATCTAAATTAACTAGCACAAGAGCATCATTTGTTGAAAGAGCCCCAATATTATTTTTATATTGCTCTTTTGCCTTTAATTTCAAATCAAACTCATTATGATTTAATAAACTGCCTGCTATCTCAATTTCATCTTCTACAATTTTCCAATCTCCTGATTTATTGGCACTAATTATGTCTTTTATTTTTTCTGGTAATCTTTTTGCAAGCACTGAGAAATTAATTTTTATTTTATAATCAGCATATTTAACAATCTCTTCTTTTCCTAAATTAGCCCAACTTTTTACATTTATCTCATTTAGCACTAATTGTTTTAGTTCTTCTGAAAGACTATTATCTGCCACACCAATAAATGTAACTTTTGAAAGAGGTTGCCTTATACGTATTTTTTGATCATTTCTAATTCTAAGAGCTGTAGTACAAGCATCTCTCACTTTTTCCATGTTAAGTATAAGAGATTTATTGTAAGAATAGGTATCCAAATTTGGAAATTTTTCTAAATGCACACTTGATGAATTAGTATTTAAATTAGAAAATATAGCCTCAGAAACCATAGGTAACAATGGTGCTATTGCCCTGACAAAAATATGTAAAACAGAGTACAATGTGTTGTAAGCATATATTTTATCTTGATCTTTTTGATGACGCCAAAATCTTTCTCTAGAACGTCTTATATACCAATTGTTGAGTATTTCCAAAAACTCTTCCGCAGATTTAGTGGCACAAACAGTATCGTATTCATCCAAAGACGCTTTTATTGTTTCTATTACATCAACCAATTTTGAAATTATATATTTATCCAATATGTTTGTGGAATTTAAGTCTAGTTCGGCTTGAATTTTATCCGCTTTAGAATAAATTGAAAAAAAGTGAAATGCATTCCATAGTGGTTTTAGAGTGGATTTCACAGCTTCTTTTATTCCATCTGCATTTTTATCAATTACTAATTCTTGCCCTCTCATCACTGGTGAAGCCATCATAAACCAACGCATAGCATCCGCCCCATATTGCTCAAACACCTCCTTAGGATCAGGGTAATTTTTAAGACGTTTAGATAATTTTTGCCCACCATCACCAAGAATAACACCATGGCATATACAATTTAAAAACGGTGGTTTGTCAAATAAAGCAGTAGAAAGAACAATAAGGGTGTAAAACCAACCCCTAGTTTGGGCTAAATATTCAACTATAAAATCAGCTGGAAAATGATTTTCGAACCGCTCTTTATTTTCAAAAGGATAATGCATTTGAGCATATGGCATTGAGCCACTTTCAAACCAACAATCAAGAATTTCTGGAACACGCCTTAATTTTGATTTTCCTGTAGGATCCTTTGGATTAGGCTTTGTAAGTGAATCAATATACGGCCTATGCAAATCCTTTACCTTAGTATCAAATGCTTCTTCAATTTCTTTTATAGAACCATACACCTCGATATGAGGATATTCTGGATCATCACTTTGCCAAACTGGAATTGGACAACCCCAAAATCTATTTCTAGAAATAGACCAATCTCTCGCATTTTCTAACCATTTGCCAAATAATCCTGATTTAATATGACCTGGTATCCAATTAATTTCCTGATTATTTTTTATCATTTTATCTTTAATTGCCGTTACCTTAACATACCAAGATGGAACAGCTTTATAGATAAGTGGTGTATCTGTCCTCCAACAATGAGGGTAATTATGAATATATTGTTCAGTTTTTATCCATAAATTTTGGTTTTTTAGACTAATTATTATATCTTCATTTGTTTCAAAAACTTGCTTCCCTATATATTCTTCAACTGGGTAAGTAAATTTTCCAGCACTATCAACAGGACACACTAATTCTATATTATTTTTTTCACATAGAATCTGATCATCTTCTCCAAAACCAGGTGCAACATGCACTATGCCAGTACCATCTTCTGTTGTAACAAAATCTGCATGGAATATGGAAAAAGCATTTTGGTGATCTTTAAAATAACTAAATAGTGGGATATATTTTAATCCTACTAAATCAGCACCCTTTATTTTTTCTATAATATAATTTCCCAATTCTTTTTCATACTTTGGAAGTAAATTTTCAGCAATAATAATTGCTATCCCCTCCTTCTCCACCACTACATAATCAATATTTTCCCCTACTGCTATTGCCAAATTAGATGGTAATGTCCATGGAGTCGTAGTCCAAACGGCAAGAAGAACTGATTTATACCCCTTAACAATCTTATCTCCTTCAACAAGCTCAAATCCAAGAGTAACTGCTTTGCTATGCTTTTCCCTATAAGAATTATCAATCCTTGTTTCAAAATCTGAAACGGGGGTTTCACATGCCCACGAGTATGGCATCACCTTCATTGATTGATAAACAAGATCTTTATTATGAAGTTCTTTAAATGCCCAGATTACACTTTCCATGTAATTCTTATCCATGGTTTTATAATCGTTATCAAAATCCACCCAGCGTGCCTGTCTAGTAACATATTCTTGCCACTCATTGGTATATTTTAAAACCGATTCTTTGCAATAATTATTAAATTTTTCAATGCCATAATCTTCTATGGCAATTTTTCCAGATATATTAAGTTTTTTTTCCGCATACATTTCCGCAGGAAGTCCATGACAATCCCAACCGAATCTTCTATCAACTCTCTTGCCACGCATAGTTTGATATCTAGCAAATAAATCTTTGATAAAACCAGTTAATAAATGACCATAATGCGGCAATCCATTAGCAAAAGGAGGGCCATCATAAAAAATGAATTCTTCATTTCCTTTTAAAGTATTTAAGAACGTATTTTCTTCCTGCCATTTCTTCAAAACACTCTTTTCTATTTTACTAAAATCATCTGTATCTAATTTTATTGGGCCTTTAGAATTTATGGACATGAGATAAATTTACTAAAATGATTTGCAAATGTTATAACTAAAAAATGTCCAATAAGCAATTACTAGTTCTTGATTAGCTATATCTTAAGTGTAGCAATATCATTATTTACAATCTCAGTTTTTGGTAAGAAATTTAAAAATAGCTAAATACAATGCGTATAAAAAACAAACTCTTTCCCGTTAATGACTAAAGCTTTGGGATTTAGTATGTTTTAATACTTCTGTATTCGCTTTGCAATACTCAATAGCTTTCTTCATATCTTTTAATAGTAAATCCGCCATTTCATAACTAAAACCTTCTCGTATCACTATTCTCATCACAACAACATCCGTAAGATTTTCTGGCAACGTGTATGCAGGAACCTGCCACCCAGTATAACCCAGCCTTTCAGATAATAAAAACAAATTAAATTTAATATTATCTTTTACCTTCCAGGATACAACTGGTATATCATTTCCTTCGCTAATGATATCAAACAGATTGTATTTTTGTAAATTTTTAGCAATATTATTCGCAATTTCTCTAGATTCTTCATGAATTTTTTTATAACCCTCAAATCCTAATCTAACAAAATTATAATATTGTCCAATGACCTGACTTGCAGATTTGGAAAAATTTAAAGTAAAGGTTGGCATTTTACCACCTAAATAATTAACATTAAAAACTAGTTCTTCCGGCAAATCTTTTTTATCTTTCCAAACAATCCAACCAACACCTGGGTATACTAACCCAAATTTATGACCTGAAACATTAATAGACTTTACCCATTTCAACCTAAAATCCCATTTCAAACTTTTCTGTAAAAATGGAGCCACAAATCCGCCACTTGCTGCATCAACGTGTATTGGTATCTCTAGTCCATTTTTTTTGTTAAATTTATCAATTTCTTTATTTAATCGTTCAATAGGCTCATATTCACCCGTAAATGTACTTCCTAATATACCTACAACACCTATAGTGTTTTCATCACAAAGCTTTACAGCCTCTACTGGATCAATTATATAACGACCTTTTTCTAAAGGTACTTGCCTCATTTCCACGTCCCAATAATTACAGAATTTTTCCCAACAAATTTGCGTATTAACTCCTGTAATTAAATTTGGAACAAATGGTTTATTTCCTTTTTTTAGTTGCATTTGCCTCTTCATTGCAAGACCCGCAAGCATACATGCTTCACTTGAACCCGTCGTAGAGCATCCTATTATATTTTCTATATCTGGGGCATTCCATAAATTAGCAATAATTTCAACACACTTATTTTCTATATCTGCAGTTTGAGGATATTCATCCTTATCAATCATATTTTTATTGGCAACTTCACCCATTAATTTTGAAACTTCCGGCTCCATATGGGTCGTTACGAAAGTTGCTAGATTTTGTTTTGCATTGCCATCCAATATTAATTGATCGCTTATTGTATTATATACCAACCTTGCTGGTAATCCTTTTTCTGGTATTGTGTTACTATAATGTTTTTGAGCTATTTCTCTATTGGTATGATAATTTTTCATTTGCCCCTTTTTTATTTTATTAGAGCATAAATTATGTTTCGGTACAAAATTTATTATAAATTATATGTTAAATGTTAGGTTTTAACACCATTTTAAAAGTCAAATAAAAATCATACCGGAGAAGTAGCAAAAATTAATTAACTTACGCAAATAAATGATTGACCCAAACTCCAGGGATTATATGCGTAACTAAACACTATTGGAATTACACTTCCATTGATTATTCTATAGATCAACATGAGATTCTTCAATTTTATGGTACATACCTATGTGATCTATATCTTTGATATTACGATCTTCTGTATACTCTTCTAATACTGAGTTAGTTCTAAAGCCCGTTCCATATACTATTATATCTTTTATACTAACTAACATCTCACCAACATAAGCAGCACTTATTATACTTGCTACATATTGATAATAGGTTCCTATTCCTGCATAATAAGCACCTGCTAACCCTACTACACC
>Ga0114932_10004998_pt1 | contig 11993 bp, 6 predicted proteins | sample 2SBtaG_2_FD_87286 | JGI IMG/M metagenome (GOLD analysis project Ga0114932, IMG submission 87286) | Deep subsurface microbial communities from Kolumbo volcano to uncover new lineages of life (NeLLi) - 2SBTROV12_ACTIVE470 metaG | ecosystem: Environmental > Aquatic > Marine > Volcanic ... | reverse complement strand
TGTGTACCATTGAAACACCGGAAGGACCGAACATCGGTCTGATCTCTACACTGTGCGTACACGCTGCCATCAACGATATGGGCTTCATTGAAACGCCGTATCGCAAGGTAGACAACGGTAAAGTGAACATGAAAGAACTCACTTTCCTGAGCGCAGAAGAAGAAGATACCGCCAAGATCGCCCAGAGTAACTCTCCTTTGAATGAAAAAGGACAGTTCGTGGAAGATAAAGTGGTTTCCCGCCAGACTGGTGATTTCCCCATATTGGACAAAGAAGAAGTAGAATATATGGACGTAGCGCCCAACCAGATCGTTGGTTTGAGTGCTTCGCTGATCCCCTTCCTCGAGCACGATGACGCCAACCGTGCGCTGATGGGATCGAACATGCAACGCCAGGCTGTACCGCTGATCCGCCCCGAGGCGCCGATCGTAGGTACCGGACTGGAAGGCAAAGCTGCCCGCGATGCACGTATCCAGATACACGCAGAAGGTAATGGTGTGGTTGAATTTGTAGACGCCAACGAGATCCATGTTCGTTACGACAGGAACGATATGGACCGCCTGATCAGCTTCAATGATGACCTGCAGGTGTACAAGCTCACCAAGTTCATCAAAACCAACCAGGCTACCTGTATCAACCTGCGCCCGGCTGTGAGGAAAGGACAGAAAGTGAAGAAAGGTGATTTCCTTACCGAAGGTTATGCAACCAAAGACGGAGAACTCGCACTGGGTCGTAACCTGCAAGTGGCATTCATGCCCTGGAAGGGTTACAACTTCGAGGATGCCATCGTGATCAGTGAGAAAGTAGTGCGTGAAGACCTGTTTACTTCTGTACATATTGAAGAATATGAACTGGAAGTACGCGATACCAAACTGGGTGAAGAAGAGCTCACACCCGATATCCCGAACGTTTCGGAAGAAGCTACCAAAGACCTCGACGAAAATGGTATCATCCGTATCGGCGCTACTATCAAAGAAGGCGATATCCTCATTGGTAAGATCACCCCTAAAGGAGAATCAGATCCTACACCGGAAGAAAAACTGCTGCGCGCCATCTTTGGTGATAAAGCAGGTGATGCCAAAGATGCTTCACTGAAAGCGCCGAACGGTACCGAAGGTGTGGTGATCGATAAAAAGCTGTTCCAGCGTGCGAAGAAAGACAAGAATGGCAAGATCCGTGAGAAAGCACAACTGGAGAAAGTAGAAAAAGTACACCAGCAGAACGAAGAGAGCATCAAAGAATTGCTGCTCGATAAATTACAAACCCTGTTGAAAGACAAAGCTTCTACAGGCGTGAGCAACAATTTCGGCGAAATGCTCATTGGTAAAGGCGCTAAGTTCAACCAAAAGAACCTGGCAGCCATCGACTACCAGAACGTGAATCCGCTGGGCTGGACTGGTGACGCTAAAACAGACGACCAGATCAATACACTGTTGCACAACTACAGCATCCGTTTCAACGAAGAACTCGGACGTTACAAGCGTGAGAAATTCAACATCTCTATTGGTGATGAATTACCCGCAGGTGTATTGAAACTGGCTAAAGTTTACCTGGCTGTGAAGCGTAAGCTGAAAGTGGGAGATAAGATGGCGGGCCGTCACGGTAACAAAGGTATCGTTGCCAAGATCGTTCGTGCAGAAGATATGCCGTTCATGGAAGACGGTACACCGGTGGATATTGTACTGAACCCGCTGGGGGTACCTTCCCGTATGAACCTCGGACAGATTTATGAAACCATTCTGGGCTGGACAGGCAAGCGCCTGGGCGTGAAATTCGCTACGCCGATCTTCGATGGCGCTTCTACAGATGAAATCGAAGAATACTGCAAACAAGCAAGTATACCCAGGAACGGACACACTTACCTGTACGATGGTGAGACCGGAGAGCGTTTCCACCAGAAAGCCACTGTGGGTGTGATCTATATGATCAAACTGCACCACATGGTAGATGATAAGATGCACGCCCGTTCAATCGGACCATACAGCTTGATCACACAACAGCCGTTGGGTGGTAAGGCGCAGTTCGGCGGACAGCGTTTCGGTGAGATGGAGGTATGGGCACTGGAAGCTTATGGTGCATCCAACATCCTGCAGGAATTGCTGACACTGAAATCAGATGATATCATTGGAAGGGCCAAGACCTACGAAGCCATCGTGAAAGGTGAAAACATTCCACGTGCCGGTGTTCCAGAATCATTCAACGTATTGGTTCATGAACTGAGAGGTTTGGGTCTGGATCTGAAATTTGAATAATCTTTTTGATATACGATGTGTGTTGAACGCACATCGTATATCACTTGAATCAAATCAGCAGATCAATCAACTAACAAAGAATTTCAACAAGCTTAGATATGGCCATCAAAAAAGACAATCGCCCCAGATCAACTTTTTCACAGATCACGATCAGTCTGGCATCGCCCGACAGCATCCTGGAAAGAAGTTTTGGCGAAGTGCTGAAGCCTGAAACCATTAACTATCGTACCTATAAACCGGAGCGCGACGGTTTGTTCTGCGAAAGGATATTCGGACCCGTAAAGGATTACGAATGTGCCTGCGGAAAATATAAGCGTATTCGTTACAAAGGCATCGTGTGCGACCGCTGCGGTGTGGAAGTAACAGAAAAGAAAGTACGCCGTGAGCGCATGGGCCACATCAAACTGGTGGTGCCCGTAGTGCACATCTGGTACTTCAAGAGTCTGCCCAACAAGATCGGTTACCTGCTGGGTATGAGCTCCAAGAAATTAGAGACCATCATTTATTATGAGCGTTACGTAGTGATCCAGGGTGGTGTGAAAGAAAGCCTGAACTCCGGCGACCTGCTCACGGAAGAAGAATACCTGGATATCCTGGACAATTTGCCCAAGGACAACCAGTACCTGCCCGATGAAGATCCGCAGAAATTCATTGCCAAAATGGGCGCTGAAGCAGTGCACGCACTGTTGGAAAGAATCGACCTCGACGGCCTGAGCTTCTCGCTCCGTAATGCCGCTGCTACCGAAACTTCACAGCAGCGTAAAGCAGATGCACTGAAGCGCCTGAGCGTAGTGGAATCTTTCCGCGACGCAGGCACACGCATTACCAACCGCCCCGAGTGGATGGTGATGCAATACATCCCCGTAATTCCTCCGGAACTGCGTCCGCTGGTTCCATTGGACGGCGGCCGTTTCGCTTCATCAGACCTGAACGACCTTTACCGTCGTGTGATCATCCGTAACAACCGTTTGAAGCGTTTGTTGGAGATCAAAGCGCCTGAAGTGATCCTGCGTAACGAAAAACGTATGCTACAGGAAGCGATCGATTCACTGTTCGACAACAGCCGTAAATCCAATGCGGTGAAAGCCGAAGGTGGCCGTGCACTGAAATCGCTTTCCGATGTACTGAAAGGTAAGCAGGGACGTTTCCGTCAGAACCTGTTGGGTAAACGTGTGGACTACTCAGGTCGTTCTGTGATCGTGGTAGGTCCTGAAATGAAAATACACGAGTGCGGTCTGCCTAAAGACATGGCAGCCGAGCTGTTCAAGCCATTCGTGATCCGTAAACTGATTGAAAGAGGTATCGTGAAAACGGTGAAGTCGGCCAAGAAACTGGTAGACCGCAAAGAAGCCGTGATCTGGGATATCCTCGAAAATATATTGAAAGGGCACCCTGTAATGCTGAACCGTGCCCCGACACTGCACCGTTTGTCAATCCAGGCTTTCCAGCCCAAACTGGTAGAAGGTAAAGCTATCCAGCTGCACCCGCTGGTTACTTCTTCCTTCAACGCCGACTTCGACGGTGACCAGATGGCGGTACACGTGCCTTTGAGCAATGCAGCCATCCTGGAAGCGCAATTGCTGATGCTGTCTTCACACAACATCCTCAACCCGCAGAACGGTACGCCCATCACCCTGCCTTCACAGGACATGGTACTGGGACTGTACTACATCACCAAAGGTAAGAAGACCATGGGCGATGAAGTGATCAGGGGAGAAGGCAAGGCTTTCTACAGCATGGATGAAGTGCTCATTGCTTACAACGAAGGTGCGGTTGACCTGCATGCCCATATCAAAGTGAAAACGAATGTGCGTGTGAACGGACAACTGGTGAAAAAACTGATCGATACTACTGTAGGTCGCGTACTGTTCAACCAGCACGTACCGCATGAAGTAGGATTCGTGAATGCACTGCTCACCAAGAAAAGTCTTCGTGAGATCATCGGCGACATCATCAAGATCACCGATGTTCCTAAGACAGCGAAATTCCTCGACGATATCAAGACCCTCGGTTTCCGTATGGCCTTCCGTGGTGGATTGTCGTTCAACGTGAACGACCTGATCGTGCCCGACCAGCGTAATGAACTGCTGGAGAATGCCAAGACAGAAGTGGAAGAAGTGTGGGAGAACTATAACATGGGTCTGATTACCAATAACGAGCGATACAACCAGGTAATCGATATCTGGAGCCGTGTGGATACCCGTATCACTGAAACGCTGATCCGTGAAATGCAGAACGATAAGCAGGGCTTCAACTCTGTTTACATGATGCTGGATTCCGGAGCGCGTGGTAGTAAAACGCAGGTAAAACAGCTGGTGGGTATCCGTGGTCTGATGGCCAAGCCCCGTAAGAGCGGCAGCACAGGCAGCGAGGTAATTGAAAACCCCATCTTGTCGAACTTCAAGAACGGACTGAACGTATTGGATTACTTCATCTCTACACACGGTGCCCGTAAAGGTCTTGCCGATACGGCCCTGAAAACAGCCGATGCCGGCTACCTGACCCGTCGTCTCGTAGACGTGGCCCAGGATGTGGTGATCGGCGAAGAGGATTGCGGTACCCTGCGCGGAAACGCTACCACAGCGCTGAAAGACAATGAAGACATCATTGAACCGCTGGCAGACAGGATCGAAGGCCGTACCTCATTACACAATATCTATCATCCCGTTACCGATGAACTGATCATCGCTGCGGGTGAAGAAATATCTTCAGACATTGCGAAAGCAATTGAAGAAGCAGGCATTGAAACCGTAGAAATACGTTCTGTGCTCACCTGCGAAAGCAAGCGCGGTGTGTGCGTAAAATGTTACGGACGTAATCTGGCAACAGGCTACCTGACACAGCAAGGAGATGCCGTAGGTATCATCGCTGCACAGTCAATCGGTGAGCCCGGTACACAGCTGACACTGCGTACGTTCCACGTGGGTGGTGTTGCGGGATCTGCTTCGGTTGAATCGAGCCTGAACGCGAAATTCGACGGTACCATCCAGTTCGATGGTCTGAGAACAGTAGATGCACTGAACAATGAAGGTGATAAAGTGAAGATCGTTATCGGCCGTACCGGTGAGGTAAGGATCATGGACGTGAAGAACGACAGGCTGATGATTACCAACAACGTTCCTTATGGTGCTACCTTGGCTGTGAAAGACGGGCAGCAGGTGAAGAAAGGAGATGTGATCTGTACCTGGGATCCGTTCAACAACGTAATCGTAGCAGAGCAGAACGGTAAGATCAAATTTGAAAATGTACTCGATGGTATCACATACCGCGATGAGGCCGATGAACAAACCGGTCACCGCGAGAAAGTGGTTATCGAAACAAAAGATAAGACCAAGATACCTACCGTTATTGTAGAAGGAAAAGAAAACAAACAATACAACCTGCCCGTTGGATCGCATATTGTGATCGAAGAAGGAGATGATGTGAAAGCCGGACAGGTACTGGTTAAGATACCGCGTGTACTGGGTAAACTCAGGGATATCACCGGAGGTCTGCCCCGTGTAACAGAATTGTTCGAAGCACGTAACCCGGGCAACCCTGCGATCGTTTGTGAGATCGATGGCGTGGTAGCATTCGGTAATGTAAAACGTGGTAACCGCGAGATCATTGTTGAATCGAAAGACGGTATGGTGAAGAAATACCTGGTTCCGTTGACACGCCAGATCCTGGTACAGGACGGCGACTTCGTGAAAGCCGGTACACCGCTGTCAGACGGACAGATCGCGCCCGCCGATATACTTGCTATCAAAGGACCTTTCGCCGTACAGGAATACGTAGTGAACGAGATCCAGGAAGTATACCGTTTACAGGGTGTGAAGATCAACGACAAGCACATTGAAGTGATCGTTCGCCAGATGATGAAGAAAGTAGAGATCGTAGACGCAGGAGATACCAAGTTCCTCGAAGAAGATCTCGAAGACAGGTTCGACTTTATCGAAGAGAACGACAGGATCTTCGATAAGAAAGTAGTAACCGAAGCAGGTGAAAGCGCTAAGATGAAAGCCGGACAGATCATTACCCTCCGTGAACTGCGTGAAGAGAATTCCATCCTCCGCAGGAGCGACAAGAAATTGGTAGAAGTAAGGGATGCCAAGCCCGCCACTGCAACACCGGTGTTGCTGGGTATCACCAAAGCTTCACTGGGTGTACAGAGCTGGATCTCTGCCGCATCATTCCAGGAAACTACCAAAGTGTTGAGCCAGGCGGCTATCCAGGGTAAGACCGATGCGATGCTCGGACTGAAAGAGAACGTGATCACTGGTCACCTGATACCTGCCGGTACCGGACAGAAAGAGTTCGAGAACATGATCGTAGGTAGCAAGGAAGAGTACGAAGTACTGGCCACTACACGTGAAGCGATGAGCTTTGATGATGATGAATAATGCCTTGTCTGTCAATGCAGACAGGTTAAATGATAAAAAGTAGGAAGTCAATACACTTCCTACTTTTTTACATAGGTCGCTACCTGCAAAGGTCTTGTTAATCTTGCTCTGCAAAAGGCCAGAGCCATTGAATGATTCTAATTTTACAGCACAAAAAGAGTTCGAATGAAAAATGTTTCACTGGGTTTGAATGTAGTACTGGTACTGGCGGTAGCTGTTTTGTTTTACCTGCATTTCTCCGGCAAGAAAGCCACTGTACAGGCAGTCGACACCAAATCAATTCCTGCCGGTAGCTTCAAGATTGCCTATTTCGAAATAGATTCCATACAAACACAATTCGAATATTACAAAGAGATACAGAAAGGGCTGGAAGCCAAAGACCAGGAAGTGACGCGCCAGCTGAATGCCCTGAAAAATGCTTTTGCTGCCAAATACCAGGAATTGCAGCGCAGCGCCCAAAGCCTTACGCAGGCTGAATTAGCCAGCAGGCAACAGGAACTGCAGCAGATGGATAAAACCTACCAGGGCAAAGAGCAAATGCTCACCAGCGAATTGCAGGAAGAGAGTATTCGCAAAAGACAGGACGTGCAAAAGAAGATCAAGGAATTCCTGGAAGCGTACAACAAAGACAAAGGCTATTCTTATATCTTCTCTAATCTCTCCGACCTTTTATACTTCAAGGATACGGCTTACGACATCACCAAAGACGTGGTCAATGGCCTGAACCAGAAATACAAGAAGAAATAGGAACTTCCACCATATTTATTATCTTCAAATCCCGTTTATAAACAACGGGATTTTTTATGAGTACACAGCAAACAGGCTTCAGGCCTTCACTCAGTCTTTTCGATGCTACCATGATCGTAGCCGGCGGCATGATCGGTTCGGGTATCTTCATCGTAAGCTCGGATATTACCAGGAACGTGGGCAGCGCCGGCTGGCTGGTGCTGGTATGGCTGATCACCGGCTTCATGACCATTACGGCGGCAGTAAGCTATGGCGAACTGAGCGCCATGTATCCGAAAGCGGGCGGTCAGTATATATATCTCAAAGAGGCATATAATTCTCTCGTGGCTTTTCTTTTTGGATGGAGCTTTTTCTCCGTGATACAAACCGCTACCATTGCAGCGGTGGCGGTGGCGTTCAGTCGCTTTACCGCTTACCTGATCCCGGCAGTAGGAGAAGACAATATCATAGCCAACCTGGGCTTTATGAAGATATCGGCGGCGCAGGTGCTCGCCATCGTCATGATCTGTTTCCTCACCTACACCAATACAAAGGGTGTGAGGGGAGGCAAGATCATACAAAGCACATTTACTGTTACCAAACTGCTTTCTTTATTCGGACTCATTGTATTCGGGTTCCTGTTGGTAAAGCAAAGCCACTGGGCCGAAAACTGGCATACAGGCTTTAATGCTATGCAGGATCTGGGTGTGAAAGACGATAAAGGCATGCTGCAACCCACTGCCTGGAAGCCCATCTCGGGCGCGGTATTGGTAGGCGCTATTGCTGCTGCGATGGTAGGCTCTATCTTCAGCAGTGACTCCTGGAACAACGTCACTTTTATAGCAGGCGAGATCAAGAACCCGCAAAGGAATATAGGCCTCAGTCTTTTCCTGGGTACCCTCATTGTTACGATCATCTACATTACGGCTAATCTCATGTACCTGCATGTGCTGCCTTTGCAGTCCATCGCCTATGCCAAGAACGACCGGGTGGCCGTTACCGCTGCCAATGCCATTTTTGGCAATGCAGGCACTATTGTGATCGCTGTTATGATCATGATTTCTACGTTTGGTTGCAATAACGGACTCATCCTGGCAGGGGCCAGGGTTTATTATACGATGGCCAACGATGGATTGTTTTTCAAAAAAACGGGAGAACTGAATAAGAATGCCGTGCCCGAATATGCTTTGTGGATACAGTGCGTTGTGGCTTCTTTATTGTGTTTGAGCGGACATTATGGCGATCTGCTCACCATGGTGTCGTTCATTGTGGTGATATTTTATGTGCTTACGATCATCGGAATTTTTATCCTGCGCAAGAAGCGCCCCGATATGCCAAGACCTTATAAGGCATTCGGATACCCGGTAATGCCCATGATATACATTGTGCTGGCGGCACTGTTTTGTGTGGCGCTGGTATGGGCTTCTCCTACTTATTCGTTGTGGGGACTCGGCGTTACATTGATCGGACTTCCTTTGTATTATCTTGCAGGGCGAAAGCAGCAATGAGCGGTTCGCGGAACTGAACAGATGAAAAAAAGAAGAGATGGACTTTGAACAACTTTTTAAAAATTTGAGCAACAGCAAAGTATTGGTGGTAGGAGATATTATGCTTGATACTTACTGGTGGGGTAATGTAGACAGGATATCGCCCGAAGCGCCGGTGCCGGTGGTTGCATTGAAGAAAAAAGAACTGAGGGTGGGAGGGGCAGCCAATGTAGCGCTGAATACCGCGTCGCTGGGAGCAGCCACTTCAGTGATTTCGGTACTGGGAAATGATGAGAATGGCGCTTTGCTGAAACAACTATTACAGCAAAGCGGTATCAATACCGATTACCTGGTTACAGATTCTAGCAGGGTTACTACCAACAAAACCCGTGTTATGAGCCGCAACCAGCAGATGATGCGCTTGGATGCGGAAGAAACGGAAGATATCGGCAAAGCAACAGAAGATATGTTGCTGCAACACGTGGCAGATTTTTTCATCAAACACAAACCGGATGTGCTCATCCTGGAAGATTACAATAAAGGGGTACTCACACCCAGGGTCATCAAAGAACTGATAGCGCTTTGTCAGTCGGCAGGCGTGACCACTGCTGTAGACCCCAAGCGGAAAAACTTTTTATCGTTCCAGGGAGTTGATATTTTCAAACCCAACCTCAAGGAAGTAAGAGAGGGATTGAACCTGGTAACCGATGCAGTTGATGAAGAAGCACTCAAGCACATACACCAGGCTTTGCAAAAAAAATTACAGCACAGGATATCACTCATCACTTTATCGGAAAAAGGAGTGTTTTACCAGGTCGATGGCGAAGCCAGGATCATCCCTACCCATGTACGGAATATAGCCGATGTGAGTGGCGCCGGCGATACGGTGATAGCAGTAGCGGCATTGGTGTATGCTGCAACCAAAAACATGCACCTGGCAGCGGATATGGCCAATATTGCGGGCGGACTGGTATGCGAAGAAGTAGGTACTGCGGCCATTGATAAAGAAAAGTTGTACAACGAATGTTGTCTGTTGCTGGATTGAATATGAAGAAATATGCAGTGATAGTAGCCGGAGGCAATGGCCAGCGAATGGGCACTGAAGTGCCCAAGCAGTTCCTGCTGCTAAAAAACAAACCGGTATTGTGGCATACGATCCATACCTTTTTGGAGTCTTATCCCGATATGCAAATTATCCTGGTGGTGCCGGGAGAACATCAACAGGCAGGGGAAAAGATTATTGCCGATTTGCAGGCAAGTGCAAGAACAACCATTGTACACGGCGGCTCCACCCGTTTTCATTCAGTACAAAATGGATTGAAAAAAATACAGGAACCTGCTGTTGTGTTTGTGCACGATGGTGTGCGGTGTTTGGTGAGCAAAGCATTGATCCATCGCTGCTACGAAGCGGCGCTGGCGCATGGTTCAGCTATACCAGCTGTAGCCGCAACAGATAGTATCCGGATAGCAGAGGGTGCATCGAGCAAAGTAGCGGACCGTAATAAGGTACGCATTGTGCAAACTCCGCAGACATTCTTAAGTGAAGTATTACTTCCCGCATTCAACACCCCATACAACGAAGTGTTTACCGATGAAGCCACTGTAGTGGAAGCCAGTGGTAAAACTGTTCATCTCGTGGAGGGTGAACACAGTAATATTAAAATTACAAGGCCGGTTGACCTGCTCATAGCAGAGAGCATTATGGTGGATCGTTGACTTGTTTTCAAACGTCATCCCGAGCGCAGCCGAGGGATCTCATGAAGTCTTCAGCAGCTCCCTCGACTCGCTTCGCTCGCTCGGGATGACGGTAGCAGTTAAACTAATATGCTGGTACTGCTAATCTTCTCCAGTATCTGATGCGCCACTTCCATAGCCAGGAACCCATCGATCTCACTAACCACTACGGGCTTGTTGTTTACAATGGAATCCACGAAAGATTCGAGTTCCAGTTTGATGGAATTCACGGTATCAATTGACGGGTTGGCAATAGCCAGGGTTTTCTTGCCATGCTGTGTTTCAATATCGAAAGAAAAAACGTTCTTGTCCTCGGGTTGCTTGAGTTTGATGATCTCTGTTTTCTTCTCCAGGAAATCGATACCGATATAAGCATCTTTCTGAAAGAGGCGCATTTTGCGCATTTTCTTCATGCTGATGCGACTGCTGGTTAAATTGGCAACGCAGCCGTTGTTGAACTCGATGCGTACGTTGGCAATATCGGGTGTCTCGGTCATCACCGCCACACCACTTGCCGAAAGATGTTTGACATCACTCTTCACCAGGTTGAGGATAATGTCGATATCATGTATCATCAGGTCCAGGATCACGCTTACTTCGGTTCCCCTGGGATTGAACTGTGCCAGGCGATGCACTTCAATGAACATGGGGTTCAGGTTCATGTCCTTGATGGCGAGAAAAGCAGGGTTGAAACGCTCCACATGTCCCACCTGCATTTTTACATTGGCTTCACGGACCATATTTACGAGATCGCGCCCTTCCGGTATGGTATGGGCAAGGGGTTTCTCCACAAACACGTGTTTGCCCTTGCGGATGGCCTGCATGCAGACACTGAAATGGTGATCGGTAGGGGTGATCACATCAATGATATCGCAGGAGTCGATGAGTTTTTCCTCATCCATGAAACGTTTCAGGCCGTACTGCTCTGCCACGGCTTTGGCGTTTTCATTGTTCGGGTCGAAAAAGCCTACCAGCTTGATACCTTCAATTTCTTTCCAGTTATTCAGGTGAAATTTTCCCAGGTGGCCTACACCGAAAACACCAACTTTAAGCATAACAATGAACAGATTAATTCGCGGTAAAGATAACCATTCGTTAATGTGAAACGAGCATAGCGGAGGACGATGTGGATATTCTTGCTTCTTTGCTGCTCCTGTATTGCACCGTTACGTTCAATCCCAGGCTGTTCAGCCGCATGCTACCCACGCCCAGCCCTGCAAGTGGCAGTTTTATGTAAGGTTCCAACTGCATGGACACCTTCTTGCTAATGGGCTTTTCAAACCCCGCAGAAAGATGTACAACGGAGAACCAGTAGGAGCTTCCCGTATTGTAATACCCCGATTTTTTTACGATCGCTCCTGTAGTGGGCGCGGGGTAATAGTAATCGTAATTTTCGTCGTTCATGAAATAGG
>Ga0114932_10004996_pt1 | contig 12001 bp, 9 predicted proteins | sample 2SBtaG_2_FD_87286 | JGI IMG/M metagenome (GOLD analysis project Ga0114932, IMG submission 87286) | Deep subsurface microbial communities from Kolumbo volcano to uncover new lineages of life (NeLLi) - 2SBTROV12_ACTIVE470 metaG | ecosystem: Environmental > Aquatic > Marine > Volcanic ... | reverse complement strand
TCTTCTCCGTGCCTGTCTTATTCGAGAATTTGGATCGTTACGCGTTTTTGCAGATGACCTTTTTAATTGTCCTAATGATCTAGCGCAGTATGATTTTCTGCGATTTGCAGCTTTTGACCCTTTTTTCACTTTTCCAGTCACGGCTGTTTTTAGTTTTGAACCGGGATTTGCTCTTCTATAGGCAGCGACACCGGCTCGTGTCATACCTGCTCCAGACTTTGTAGATCTGTAGTTCTTTTTATTTCTAGGAATTGGTTTATCCCTGTTTCGTCTCATTACTGACTCTTTCTAATAGCTTCAGCAGTTGGTGCTCCTTTTGCACCTTTCTTTCTCATCTTCTTACCTTTTTTTCTTTTTTGATGAATGTTGTACCACAAACCTTTTTTGGCAGTGCGTCCGTCTTTAGTTTTATGAGTGTCTCCACCTTTTCTAAAACCTGCTCTTCCACCTTTAGACATTAATTTAAAATCTTCACCAGATATTGTACCATCTTTATTTTTATCTAGTTTTTTTTGACCACCAACTAATTGTCCTGAATTATATTTTTTTCTCATTTATTTTTCTTTTTTTTAAATGGATCTTCTTCCATAAATTTTTTATATTTGGGAAATTTCTTTTTAGCAACACCATGAGCTGTTGCACCCCCAACACCTGTAGCTAAAGCAGCTGTAATTCCTTTAGTTTGATCTTTTTTTATTTTTATTTTTCTAGCTTTAACAGCTTTATCATATTGATCGTTAGCTGCAGAAGTTGATTTAACAGAAGACGCTACTTTATTAGTAGAACTAGCTTTAGTACCAAATTGTTGTCTTATTTTAAGAAGATCATCAGTATTTTTTCTTCGCTCAGTTAATCTATTTGCAATTTTTACTGATTTAATTGTTTTAGGTAATTTACTTGCTTTATATCCGTATCCTAAAATTCCCATTATTTTTTACCTGCTCCGTTTCTAAATATTTGTGTTCCTTTTATACCATAAATACTTGCAACGACAAGTATCCATAAATTTGTAAACCAGCTCGGCAGTTGCTGGAATTGATCAAAGAACTCTTTTATCTTGGCAGAAGCGCCCGGATCGTCTGAGAAGACCCCGTACGCAATAACTAATATCGGGAGCGTCAACACGATAAGGACGAACTCGTCTTTCCAGTCCGATTGCCTTGCTTCTAAAAGTTTACCCTGGTACTGCTCCTCACCGGAAGCCATACGAGCAGCATGCATGTGCTGTGCGTCCGCCATAGCCATTTTCGTCTCTTGACGTTTTTTAAATATGTGCGTACCAGCTTGTAAAGCAACTTTTGCTAAACTAAACCACGCCATATTAGTACCAAGTAGCTATTTTATTTTTGTTAGCAAGCATTCTCTTAGTACCTTTAACCTTTTCCTTGTCTCCAGTAGGAATATAGTTAAAAGAACCATTCGAAGTAGTCTTAGATCTAGGGTCTATCTCTAGATTTTGACTAGGAACCTTGATAACTTTTTCTTTTTTGTAGTTTATCATGATTTTTTCCTTTTATTAGTTTCTTTTATTAACGTCAATCGTTTCTTTTTTGTTAGCTGTAGCTAATTTAACATCTGCAGCCAATAAAGCTTTGTCCATAGTCGTTTCATCTCTCATTTCAGCTAATTCTTCGTTCTGATCGATTTTATCTTCATGAATTTCTTTGCCTTGGACTAATTTAGCTCTATCTAAATCAGATTTAGCTTCATCATAACGTTTTTTACGATAATTTTCTTCTGCTCTTAAGTCAACTTCTCTAGATTTTAGTTTTAAAAGAGGGTCATGGTCGTATTGAGAAGTAATTTTCTTTTCTTCCTTCATAAAATCTTCTGTCATCTCTGCAATCAACACTGCTTTTCTTGCTTCTATCTGTTGAGTCATCTGTTGTAGCTGTTGTGCAACTTGTTGATTTTGTGCAGCCATAGCTTGCATCTGTTGCATCTGCTGTAATTGTTCTCTAAATTCTAATTGTATTTGTTCTTGAGCCATTAAACTTATGTGTTCTAAAATATTTTTTTGTAATGCAGCCATAACTGGTGGATTATTTCTAACCATGTTAGTTGACATAAAGTTTAAGTGAGCTGTAATGTGTGCTTGATGATCTTGTCCAGGGAAAGCTTGGAAAGGTTTCATACCTAAAGCATCAATATGTTCAATCGATGGATCTTTAGGTGCATTTGGTGGAGGCGGAGGTAATACCGCATCTATATTTTTTACACCTATTGCTTCATACATACTTCTATATACTTGGTACAAGTTATGAATTTGTGGTTGTGATGTTGCAAGTTGTAATTGTGTTTGAGCTAATGTAATTCTTTGTGACATAGAAAAAATATTTGGATCAGCTATTGGTACAACATCTATTCTGTCATCAAAATCAGCTTGCTTAATTGTTCTTGCACCACCGACCACGTCGTATGGATATTCTGGTGGTAAATATTGTGAAATAATTTTAGATAATAATTTAAATTCTTGTTTCATTGCTGCATACAGTCTTTTGTGTATTGCAGACATAACTCTTGAACCTCTTTCAAGTAATGCAATAGTAGTTCCTACAGCTGCATTTTGTTTTGTGTCTCCAACTTGCATATCAGCAATCGCTGCAAATCTTTGACCAGCTTGTACAACAACACCTAATAATTGTAATAATGTTGGTGATGGTTCTTTGTATGGTAATGGAAAGAAAGCTTCTCTTAAATTACCACCCGGTGCATCTACATCTTTAAATTCACCTGGTTGTATTGGAGACGCTTCATCTCTAACTCTAACACCTCTTTGTTTAAACCCTGCAGGTAAGTTTGCTAACGTTCCTGCGTCTAATAATTGACGGAGAGCAGACGTTGCCGTTCTGCTCAATCCGCCAATCATGTGAATGAGACCAAATCCATAAAATCCTAGTCCTGGCAGAAATTTGAAGTGGACAAAGTATTGGATTTTATTTTTTTTAGGCTCATTGGGCGCAAAGTTCCTTCTAATAGAAAGAACTGTTCGGCTGCCTTCTTCTACAGTTACTATGTAGGGCAATTTTATTCCAGTCGGTTCTCCATCTTCACCGACTTCTTCAAAACCTTCTAAATCTAAGTTAACGTGGCACTCTAATAAGTTATAAACTGGTTCTGCTTTTCCAGTTTTCTTTGTACCTTCTAATTCACGTTCTTTACTTTTTAATTCGTCATTTGTTGTAATACCTGGAGGCCCTAAATCTACATCTCTATAAAAACCACCTACTTGTTGTTTTCTTAATTCATTTTCAGAAATTTTAACAACATGTATTACAGATTCCGCATCATCTAAACTTGTTGCAGTGTATGGCACTACTAATTCATCAGCTGGTACAAACTTAGACACAACTCTTCCAATAGCTGTATCATAATAAACTTTTTTAAATGTTGATCCTGCTAGTGGTAAATGAAATAACATAGAATCAAACTCTGGTTCGTATTCTTTCATTTGATCCATTATTAAATAATTCATATAATCTTTTACACGTTGTGATTGTTGTTCTGTTGCTGGAGTCTTAGCTCCTATCACTTGTGTTCTAACTGGTCCATCAGCTGGTAATAATTCTTTGTATGCTTGTGCTTGGAATTGTGTAACTGCTTCTGCTAACACTGGGTGTGTTGCACCTGAAGCTCCTTGAAATGGTTCTGATCTATTTTCATATTTAAATCCTAAAAGATCTAAACCTTGTGTATATGATTGTTCCCATTCCTTTCTTGAATTTTTATAATCCATAAAATTATTAACCATGTCTCCACCAATTGGTGATAAAACATCGTCTGGTAAAATATCTGCTAGATTATCAAAATGTGATTCTGTTCCCGGTATATTTATAGCTCCCGGTTCAAAGTCAATTGTTGCACCACCATCTTCTTCTGGTGTAACTTCTACTGGTCCTTTTTCTGTGACTTCTTCCTGAACACTAACTTGCATTTCTTCTTCTGAAGGAAGATCAACTTGTTTACGTGTGTTAGGGAGTCCTTTATCTATATCTGCCATTTATACTCCTATATCTTCTTAACATTATTATACACATAAGGCAACCCCTGTGGTTTTGGTCCTGACTCAGGGGCAATAGTCTTTGTTAAACCTGCAATACCACCATCTGCAAACATCCTTGGTGGTAGCATTTTTTCATCTACAGGTTCTTTTGTAAAGCCATCTGTTTTTTGATATTCTTCATATATTTCATCTAATTCATTACCGCTATATGAATAATTATATGGTTTATCTCTTTTATTATAATTACCATCAAATTTTTTTGTAAACATAATATTAAAATTAGGTTCTAACTCATTGTTTAATGAACCACCTATTTCTATTATACCTCTATTTTTTTTCAAAATTGATTGATCTTCAGGATCATATGTATTTAAATCAAATTTTTTGCCGTATTTTAAAAAATTTTGTTTATCTATAGTTAAACCATCTAATATTCCATCATTAAATTCAACACCATAATTAAGATTAGTTCCTTTATCTCCTTCTTTTCTATTTGCAAATAATTTTGAATTATCTAAGTATTTTTCAAATTCATATTTTTTTACATCCTCACCTTTAGTGTTATCTCTCTCAAAAGTTGCTCCTATAGTTGTTGAGCCATCAGGAAAAGTATATGTTATTCCAGAATCAGTTTTATCTTTATTGTCAGAAGTTTCTGTTGTAGTTTGTAATGAAATATTTCCAAAATCAAGGTTTTTAGTATTAATAGGGCTTCCAAATGAAATACCTACTTTGTTAAGATTATTTTCTTCACCTTGTGCAATATTTAAACCAATAACACCTTCATCTCCAACAGTTTTAGCTACATCAAGACTTTTAGTTATAAAATTTTTATCATCTTTTGTAATAGCAGGTTTAAATTTTAAACCTTGTTCATCAAACTTAAGCATTCCACTAGCTTCTATAGTGCTTCCACTACCTTCCTCTTCGTTAAAAGAAATTCCAAAAATATTGTTTTTAATTGTAAGATCTAATATATCATCGCCTGCTAAATTTTGTGCCGCACTCATTTTAGCTTGAAAATCTTGGGGTAAGTCTAAAGATGCTATAACTTCTACAACAGAATTTTCATCTATTCTTGTTGGAAGAGCATTTTCTAAACCTATTTTATTTGATAAGTATTCAGCACCTTTTGTTTCTACACCGGTTGCCATGTTTGTTAAATTAATACTTACATTTCCCATTTTTGTTTCCCACTGTTTTATTATATTTTCTTTTTCTTCTTTTTCTGCATTTTCAAATGCCCAAAGAAAAGATTTAACAAAGCTTGTTTTGTTTTGTTTAATTACTTCTGTACTTCTTCTTTGAGCCAACTGTTGTATATCTTTCATTCCTGCAGTAGAGCCTACACCACTTTCTCTTAATTCTGAATTATCAGATGGTTCTCTTACACCAACTATGTTTTTTACAATTTCATCTAAATTTATTTTTTCTTTATTAATATCTGTACCATCTGAAAGAGGAATTCTTGCAATACCGCCAAATGCAAATCTAGGACTAAAACCTTCGTATCTTGAAGATGTAGGTCCTTCTAATTTAGACATATCTAATTCAATAGGCACCCCTGCATGACCCTGTGCTCCATAAAGCTGTTCTGCACCAAACATATTATCACTAGCTAAATTATTAATATCATAGCCTGATTGTAATGCTTTTTTATATTGAAGATATATTTCAGGATCTTGATTATTTTCAATTGCAAAATTTATTAAATCTTCATCTTTAACATTCATAAGATTAATATCATCTCTAACTTCTGGTTTTTTCATAAACTCTCTAAAATTAGGAAACATATCAGTATCAATAATTTTTTCTGGAGCTTTTAATTGTTCAATATTATAAATGTCATCATCCCTTGCCATATCTTTAGCTAATTTTTTAGTTTTAGTTAATAAACTATTAGATGTTCTTATGTCCGTAGCTTCGTCTTTCATTCTTTTTGCATAAATTTCTTCTGTTTCTGGTCTTTTAAATTTTTCTACTAAATCTTCTTGTTTTTTAATTAAAGGGTTATAATATTTGTCAACATCTTTTTGAGTTTGAGTAAAGTAATCAAACTCACCTGTTGTAGTAAGATTAGATGCATTATCTTTTTGTGATTTTAAACTATCTAATTTGTTTAATTCTTTTTTGTAATTATTAACTCGTTCTATAATATTTGCAGAATTTTCATTTAACAATCTTGTATACATAGATCTATCTGCTATTTTTTCTTGATCTCCAGGTAAAAGATATTGCGATGCCCTTAACAAAGCTTCTTTTGGATTATCACCTAAACCTAGTCTAATTAAAGACTCACCGGTTAAAAAAAGTGCTTCTGGTATAATTCCATATTTTGTAATATTTCTTCCTACCTTTAATAATTTTTCAAAGTTTTTAGCTTGTGATGGTGTTTTAATTTTATTGTTGTTTATTGCGTCAATACCTTTTTTAAAACAAGCTGTTCCACTGTTATATCCAACACGTCCACCGCTTGCTTTAGGATCACAACCAATAGCTTCTATTAATTGTTTGTCTAATTCTGTAATTTTTTTAAATGTTCCTTTTGGAATTGTAGCTCCAAGTTCTTTTGCTTTTTTAACGGCGCTTTTTAAATCTAATTCTTTACCAAAAAATCTGTCTCTTTTTACCATTGATGGTGAAGACTGTATGTTTAGTTTTTCTAAATCTTTTTTAAAAACGTTAAATGCTTCCTTTTTATTTTTTAATGGTTTACTTGTGTTAGAAGCTTTTGCCCAAGCTTTTTCAAAATCAGTTCTAATTTTAAATTCTTTTACGTTATCATCATAAAAAGCTAAACTTACTTTTAAAGGATTATTGTGTCTACCAAAATCATGTTGAATAGTAAATGCGTTTGAACTCATACCAGTATTGTATCCTGGTATTAAAACTTCATTAATAATATTTCTTAAACCTAAATCATTAATAAAAAATTTTTGTTTATATGGTTTTATTACTTCATTAAAATTTTTAAGATTAAAAGATGCAGCGTTTCTATTAATATAATTTTTAAACGTATTAAAAGTAAATGTTTTATTAGTTTTGTTATCTTTAATTTTTATTTTTCCACTATAAAAATTTTTAGAATTCATAGATTTTTCATAACCTGAAACAATACTAAATCTACCTTCACCAGGATTTTCTTTTGCAGTTTTAACAATATCTTTCCAAAGAGCTTCTTCTGCTTTTGTAGCCGGTGGATCCATACCTTTAAGTTGATATTCTTTTGCTTTAGCTCTTACTCTTGTTTCTTTAAGTTTAGCTCTACCTTCTTCAGTAGACATCATATCATAATATCTAGCTTTTTGTGCCTTACGTCTATTTGCTTTAGATTCTTCACTTCTGCCTTTAGGTTCTTCTCTTTCAAGAGTTCCTAAAAGATTATAAGAATTCATTCTGTCAGCAATTATTTGTTTTGTAAATTTTTTACCATCTTTAGTTTTGTATGATTTAAGTATTTCAAGAAATTCATTGTAAGTCTTTCCCTTATTTTCTTTTAAAAGTTTAATAAAGCCATCTTTGCTCAACATATTTTTTTTAAGCTTGCCACCAGGAACTCCACCATAACCTCCTGTTGTATGTCCTTCAACAATGTTTGATCTTTCAAATTGTTTTAATGATCTCCAAAGTTCTATACCTTTTTTACCCTTGTACTCTGGTTTGTTACCATGAACTTTTTCAGCTATTTGTAATTCTTTTTTTGTTGGATTACCTGCACTTAAAGGTATTCGTCCACCATCAGCTTTTTCTACAGGATTACGTTTCATAAAAGCATTAATAGCTTCCATATCTATAACGTCTTTTCTTTTTGCTGGTTGTTTTATGTCAGATGCAATTTTTAATTGACCTGATTTAAGAAGTTTTTGTGCTTCTGGGTTATTGTCAAAAACAGCAGAAGCAAATTTAATTCTATTAAATAAATTCATTATTCGCCTAACATGTAAGCAACGCCACCAGCGTTATTTTTCTTACGACCTTTAGGATCAAAGTTCATAAGCTCTACAGTCTGTTCAACTTTTTTAGCATTACCTGGTGATGTTTCTTTCATAAATCTTGCAAACTCTTCTGCAACCGCTGGATCAGATATATTTATCGTACCTGTTTTTTCTATGCCTTCCAAAGTTTTAGTAGGCTTACTTGCTTTTTTCATTTTAGATGCCATCAAATTATTTTTTTGTACTTGGTTAATAACAGCACCATAAATATCAATTCTAGTTCTGTCATCAAGATCTTCATAAAGTTTATTGCCAAATACTTTTGGATTTAATTCTACTAAAGACTCAGCTGCCATTTCTGCATCCATTTTATAATCTCCTGTTGAAAATATATTATCAACAGCTTGGTCAATTTTCTTTTTATTTTTTAATAGTTGCGCAAGTTTAACAAATTTTCCTGCTGCTAAACCAACACGTCCGCCGGATGCTTTTTTAATTACATTTTTACCAGCTTCTTCTATAATTTCTTTTTGAACAACTTCATCTATAGCATCAGCTCCTGCTTCTGTTCCGTCTTGGTCAAACTCTACTTTGTATTCATCATACTCGGAAGATTCGTTAATGCCTTTACGGTTTTCTACATCAACATCTTTTCTAGGTGCTTTGTATTCTAAAACAGTTCTGTCTTCTATAGTGTCAAAAGATTTATCACCATAAGACCCTATACCTGTTTTATCTTTTGTAATTTGCATATCACCTGTTGTAATATCTTCTGTTAATGTATACTCATCACCATTCTTACCTCTATAATTATATTCATTCATTCTTTCTTGAGGTTTTACTTTTGATTCTTTACCAAGTTGTTTAATTTTTTCTGCAAGCTTAAAAAAATATGGAGGAGGTGTAACAACTGTAGACCCTACTACTTTTTCTGCAACAGGGGCTGCTTTGCTTGCAACTTTTGCACCTTTAAAAAATTTACCAAATATAGGTAGTGTTGCAAGACCACCCATAATTTTCATAAATGTTCTTCTGTCCATGCCGTCTTTTAAACCAATACGACCACCTTGTGCCATACCTTCTATTAATGGTTTACCTTCTTTTAATGTATCTAATACATCAGTATAACTCATACCATAGTTATCCATAACGTATGGAATTTGACCTGACTTACCAGAAGACATTATTAATTGAATGTCTTTGTCTGTTGCCTTACCATATTTTCTAAAATCAGATATTAATTTTTCAGCGCTGTAATCTCTATCTGGTAAACTTTTTATACCCATCTCATCATCAAACTTAGCTCTCATTGCAAGAGGTATTGCTTCTTCTCCCTCTGCAGTTCTAGTAGGAAATTTTTTTTCTAATGCAAACTCTTTCATAATGTCTGAGTACTCAGGATCATTTTGCATTGCTTTAAATACACCTTCAGGGCTTCCTCGTTTACTAGCTTGCTCTACTGTTTCTTTTAATTCTTTACCACCCATGATTGTTGCACCATCCGGAATTACATTTCCTTCCATATCAACCACATTATCTTTTCGTAAAAATCTATTTTTGTTTGGATCGTTAAGTCCAAGTTTAGTAGCCATTTCATTTAAGTCTACATTACTTAAACTTTTAATTTTTTCTCTTTCTGCTTCGATTAAATTAATTAAGTTAGCATCAATAGGACCATCATAGCCAGATTTTTGTAAACCACTTGCTATAATTTCTGCTCTTTTGTCTAACTCTACTGCATCAAGACCAACGGGAATAGCTTTATTAGTCTTAGCCCATCTTGTTCGTAAATGTTTTAATATTTGCGCCTTCATTAATAATACGCCCTTTTAGTTTTCTCTGTTTTTTCATCCACATAATCTTCTGGGTGTTTAAGTAGACCTGCCTGTCTAAAACGCATTATCGCTTGTGTCGTGGAGTCCACAAGGTCATCATGATCGCCAAACGGAAACGCAGCGCATTCTTCAATGACTTCTTCTGCAAATTTCTGTTCAGGAGCCCATATCATACCAGATTCAAACAAAGGTGCAACAGCATTTACACGGGCATGCTTATCGTTTCCTTTGCTCGGTGTAAAGTTTACAACCGGTATATCCATCTGTCTTAACTCGTACGTTAGAGGCAAACCACTAGCTTTTGCTTCAACAATTACAGATTCAGGCTGCCAGTATTTATATTGCTCTAGTGCTAATCTTCTTAATTCAGGGAACTCATACCTTCCTTTTATTGCATCTAGTAATAATAATTGTGGTCCTGAGTCTTCATTTGGATAGAAAACTCCCCATGTCGTTATTGCACTGTAATCAGCTGTCTCCTTTTTTAAAAATGCGGTATCATAAGATTGTATGACGTGATGTAGTGGTGGTATGGTATCTTCGTCATATTTCATCCACCATTCACGTTTGATCAATGCTCCTTCTTCAGATGTTGGGTTTTGCATCCATTGAGCATTCCATTTACCAACTGGTAAGGTTGCTTGAACCTTTTCTAATTCTTCTATCTTCCAATATTGTGGCCATACAGGAGAAGCTTTTTTTGTTCCATGGTCCATGATCGCTGGAAATTCGACCAAGTCCCATTGATCAGATTTAGCTTCTTTCTGATGCGCTATAAGTTTTCCTGTTAAATCTTTTGTACTCCACCTAGTCATAACGAGTACGATCTTTGCTCCTGGCTGAAGTCTTTGACGTGGACCTGATGTATACCATTCATAAGCTGACTCCATTGCGGTAGGTGATAAAGCATCTTGCTCAGAGTGAGGGTCATCAATTATTAATAGATCGGCACCACGACCGGTAATTGCTCCACCAACACCAGCTGCAAAGTATTCTCCACCCTGAGCGGTTTCCCACCTTCCTGCAGCTTGGGAATCTTCTCTTAATCTTGTTTCAAAAATTTTATGATAATCACCACTATCAATTAATGTTTTTGCTTTACGACCAAATCTAATTGCTAATTCTCCAGTGTGGGTTGCTTGAATAATCTTTAACCTTGGCTCACGGCCCACCATCCATGCTGGCAAAAGATAAGATGCAAATTCTGATTTTGTATGCCTAGGAGGCATGTTTACTATCAAACGAGTTATCTCGCCTGATGCAAGTTTATTAAATTTTTCTGCTATGTGCCTGTGATGGGGCCCCTCAACAAATTCTGGCCACACACATTTAACAAAACTTAAGAAATCATTTTTAGCTTTATTCTGTATTTTTTTTTCTGCATGCATTACCTGCAATTTTCTAAATGTCTTTCTTACATCTGCAGGTAGCTTACTTATATCTACTTGATTCAAATCCATAAAATTTTTTTAAAATTTTTTCGCACCCTACTTTAAGTGTTCAATATGTTTTTACCACCTTAAACTGTCTAAATCAAGCATTACAACCTGAAGTAGTGGGACCCCTTTTTAAAAGTTTGGGGGGTGGGTATCGATGTTTAATGGATATTGGATATGGCTCGGGGCCCGATGTTATACTTGGCGCGTTAGCGCCAAGTATTTATGGTTGTCAGTTATATTTCTTCTTACGTGCTTGTAAGTAGTCTTTGTATTCTGTTGTGTCCTGTGTTTTCTCAATAAGAAAAGGCAGTACTAACATAGACATAGCATATGTCATCGCCTCGTCTCCTATTTGTTTGGCGCAGTACTCTACTCTTGCAACCATTTCTTCTTTGTCCTTTGCATTATGTATGAACAATGCAGTATGTATAATCTCGGGTGTAAGATGTTTAGGAAAGTTTATCTCTCCATTTGAAAAATCTTTGCCGAAATGTTTTGTAGTTTTATCTTTCATAATAACTATCCTACATTATCCATTGTCATTGTCAACTGATTTGATTGTAGTTCTTGTTGCCATATATGGTACTCGTTGTGGTCTATTCTCAATACCACTATTATAATCATATCTATAACTCTCGTACTTTTCTTTTACAACCTTGATCGGTGTTTCAAGAGCCTCGCGCCTTGGTGCAATAGCCACGATACTAGTTAAATGTAATCTAATAAAATCCATTAGACAAGATTGATTACAGAAGTAATCCCACATTGATACATTGTTTTCACCTCTAT
>Ga0114932_10004995_pt1 | contig 12001 bp, 20 predicted proteins | sample 2SBtaG_2_FD_87286 | JGI IMG/M metagenome (GOLD analysis project Ga0114932, IMG submission 87286) | Deep subsurface microbial communities from Kolumbo volcano to uncover new lineages of life (NeLLi) - 2SBTROV12_ACTIVE470 metaG | ecosystem: Environmental > Aquatic > Marine > Volcanic ... | reverse complement strand
TCGGTAAGGTGATGGGTACGGCGTCCGCTTTGGGTCTCAGTTTCGAGGACTTGGGCGCGTTCGTCGCGACCTACACGCGTCTCGGTGTCAACGCACGCGTAGCGACAACATCACTAAACGGTGCGCTCAACTTGATGCTTAGGCCGTCATTCCTCAGCACGTCACGCAAGTATTCGACCGGGATGCCCAACTCTGACATCTTCTGCCGGGCTTCCTTTGACGGCTTGAGCAACATGTTCAGCGCACCGTTTAGTGATGTTGTCGCTACGCGTGCGTTGACGTTGAGACGTGTATAGGTCGCAACGAAGCCGCCCAAGTCCTCGAAGCTGACGCCCATAGCCGCGGCTGTACCCATAACCCGACCAAGCGACCCGGCCAGTTCTTCGGCCTCTAGGTTACCGGCCCGGACTGTGGCGAGCATGACGTCGATAGCTTTCTCTGCTGTCAGGCCAGTATCCCCGAACGCTTGCAGGGCACCGGTCGCGACACGACCGATTTCTGTCATGTCACCAAGTCCGACCGCCGACGCCTTTGATGCTTGTTCTAAGATGGACATAGCTTCAGCGCCGCGTGCACCACCTGACGTTATCGCGAACATGGCACGGGCTAGATCGGCGGGGGTCTGCCCGACCTCAGTAGCTAGGCCCGTCATGGCCTCGGCGTACTGGTCTATCTGGTCGGCCCCTAACCCTACGAGAGTGTTCAGCTTTATCAGTTCGGTCTGGAACTCTTTGGCCGCGGCGATGCCTTCACCTATAGCCTTACCTGATAAGATCGCGAGCGCGGCGGCGGCGAGCTTGGCGCCAGTTGCGAACACTCCGAGGCCAGCCGTACCTGCCGCCATAGCCGACACAAAGCCGCCAGTGTTGGCGGTTACCTTTGCGGCAATCGGAAAAATGGTCATCCTAGTCTCTCGGCCATTTCGTTAAGCATCGCTTCCTCTCCTGCGGTTACTCCCTCACTCGACAACCTCAACAATCTTTGGCCCTCACTCAGGGCATCCAACTCGAAAAAGGTCACGCCGTAGAGGTTGCCCGGTCCGGTGTATTTGTAACCAAGGCTGTGAAGCCATGCCTCAACCTCCAAAAGCTGATCACGAAAACTCCTTCTCGGGCCTACCCTTTTCCCTTTCTTTCCCTGACAGGGCCGCCAGCTTGCACTGCCGCGATCAAGAGCATGTCGAGGTCCCACATTGTCAGGTTGTCGAACATCTCTGCCGCGGTCACGCTACTCAAATCAGGCTCCCTCACGTGGTCCTGCACGTATCTGATTTTTTCTTCTATAGGCCACTCTGTCGCTGACTTCTCTATCGCAGTGAAACCCTTCAGGGAACCGATAGTCGTAGGCAAAACTTTGATCGTTCTGTTTATGCCCGGCACACTGGTCTCAATCAGTTCGAGGTTTCCTTCTGCGTCCCGGCGGACGAAGAGTTCATCGGCTGTTAGCGGCGCGTCCGATGAGCCCTTCGTCCTCCCGTTCTTGCTGTTCTTCTTTTTAGCCATCCGTCGTGTCTCCCCTATTACGGAGCAATGGTTAAGTCTGTCGCTGTGAACGTGTTGTCTCTCTGCATAGTAGCAGAGCCTTTCGTGTAGACCCTAGCGCCCGGACCGGTTAAGACTGCCCCGGTCAGGGTCACCGTCTGGCCTGAGCCAAACGTCCAAACAATATCCCCGGCTGTGGCTTTGAGGTGATCCACTGCCGCGTCGTGCGAACCTGATGCACTGAACACTGTCGCGGTCGCTGTGAGGGTACGCATGCCCTCGTTTAGGACTTTGGTCTTCTGGCGGGTTACTGCGTCGGCTTGGATGTTGTTCTCGACGCTCATAGCCAGCGTCATCACGTTGGTATCTATGGCCGAGCCACCCTTGGTGATCGTGTCGCCGAGGATGTGGTAGAATGATTCCGACAGCGCCGACTCGTAGGAGCCGGAACCCAAGAGCGGCAGACCGAGGTCGCCCTCAATACTGCCGTTGCTCGTTGAGCCTAAGATGACCGTGCAGGTTGCCCCGCCGGTCGTGAACGTCACCGTGATGTCACCAACACAGGCCGCGCTCAACCGGACAGATCCGATGTCTGCGAACGAAGTCGAGCCCGTTACGACAGTGGTGCCGTTTAGGGTTAGCGTCTCGCTTGTCGCTACGCCATCACGCTCAATCGTTACCGTCGGGCCACTGTGGTCAGATGCGCTCGACGACACGACCTTCATCGTGGTGGCTGATGCGGGCTGAGATACCGTATACGAGCGAACCTTCTCGAACGCATACGTTCCCTCAACTAGCACCGGCTCGGAGTCGCTAGGATCGCCTGAGAGGCTCGCCGAGCTAAACTTGCCACCCGTGCCATAGGTATATACGTGCTTATCCTTACCGGACCCCGCCGCGCTCTCTCCTGTTAGCACCTGACGGAGCAGGACGGAGTGAGTGTTGGGTAGGTATCCGTTTGTGTCCCGCAACAAGCCATCCGCGATGGCGTCGCTCGGTTGCTCGGTCGCTGTGGTCAGCCATCTCTGCAACCTGTACGAGATACTTAGTTCGTGATCCTCTGCCCCAATGCTGAATCCTTGAACGTCGGGGGAACCGATTGCTGTCCTCGCCGCGATGTTCGTGTTGGGTGACCAACCTCCCGCGCTGTCCAGTTCATTGCTGAACCTTAACCAAGCGGGATTGGTCGGAGTGGTGCCTACGGTCGTCTCTCTTATGAAGTTCGCCCGCAGTGCGCCGATACCGGCCTCGAATGCCATGCTCTACGCTCCTTTTGGTTTGCGGGTCGCCTTCTCGCTGACGACCTCGACGTGATCCGGGTTAGCGGCTACGAGTGCCTCCCCGAGTTCTTTGGTTACCGTCGCGTACCCTTCCTCATCAAACTCCGCTACCTGCCCATTCATCCCCATCTTGCGGGTGGCGGGGTTACTGCACTTGATTCGCATTATGTACTCCTCCACCTGTACCCGATTGTGGTCGCGATCCTGAAGACCATCGGGTTCTCTTGTGGGTCTGGTTCCACCTCGTCGGTGGATACTATGGATAGGAAATCTATGTTGGCGACTTGGTTGTAGTTCGCCAGAATGATACGGCGCACTTCCTCGGCCATATCATAGGTGACCTGCTTCGGGTTAGAGCCTCCCGCACCTTCATCACGGTAGGCCCACGCGTTCGCAAACAGGACGCCATCAGCGATCTGGACAGGTCCACCACCGCCGCCCTCTATAGCGCCGTATCCCGACGCCCCCTGAAACGACTCAGAGCGACCGGTGAAAGTGACCTGTGCAGATATAGACTTGGGATTAAACCATCCCGTGTGGAAGTCGGGCGTCAGGTTGCCGACAACATTGGCCGCGACCCAGTTGGACGAGACTAGGTTCTTAATCGAAACCTTGGGGTCTACGGTTGGGACAGACATCAGGTGGCTTGCCTCACGCAAAGGATGCGGGAAGCGCCGACCGGTGTCGATGCCTCGTGGCCTAGCCCGACCATCTTGTAGATACGGCCACCCGCATCAGTAAGGGTGGCGGCCCTGTCGGTCATGTCATCCTGTAGAGTGACCGCGCTACCCGCTGAATCAAGCAGTGGAGAGGCGACGAGTACGGAGATGTCGACCTTGCGCTCCTCGCCTGTCTGCGTGAACACCACCTCGTGCGCCCTGTCCGACCGTATCCCGCGTATCGTGGGTGGTGAGGCGTCTACGGTATAGGCGACGTCCCCGTAGTCGTCTCTGGACCCCTCAGAGAAAGTCTTATAAACGAAGTTTTCACCCTTGCGAGTGACCAAGCTCCTCATCGCGTCGACGCTCATCAACCGACTCCCTTAAAGGCTTGAGCCGATGACTTGCTATAAGCGTCATATTCTCCGGTGCCGCTTGCTATGGATGCTCTATAGTTGCCGGTATCTATGATCTTCTTCGACGTTATGATTTTCTTGACTTTGCGTTCAATCATCAACGCTATCGCCAGCGGCGCATTGTCCCCGGCGTCGACCTCCATCTCCTTGAAGGTTTCGCCGGACGCCTCGCGTGCCATAAGGGCGTCGATTACTTGGTTTTGGAGTTTTTGGTTACCGCCGACCTCTGCGATGACTTGCGGTATAGCTACACGCCAATGTGGCCGCTCCATCATGTACTGGGTGCCGAACTCTTGATACGGTCCGTAGTGGACAGCGGACCCGACCCACGCCTCGCCCGGATTGCGGCCAGCCTTAGCCGCAACCATGAAAGCGGTCTGTAGAGCGCGGAGTCCTAGCATCTGGAGCGCCACTAATCAGTCCTCCTGTTCGCCGCGCAACTGTGAGCGCGATGGGAGGTCATCGTCGTAGTCTATGTTGGTACGCTCTGAACCGGCGCGAGCTATCCAAGGTATACGGTCATCAGCACCGAGCGAGCCGAGCGTCCCGGTCGTGTCGAGTGTCTGGGCTGTCTGGCCGTATGTCGAAGAGTCGAGGCCCTGCCCTATGTCGCCCTCATAGGCAAAGCTGACGCCGTCAGCGGACTCGCTCGCAGACCTTCGATCTCGAAGGGTTACAAGGTGGGCGGCGACATAGGTCTCGATCTGGGTGAGCAACGTGTCCGAGAGACCCTTGCCATCAAGATATGCGTCGACCATAGCGTTCGCCGTGGTTATAAACGCGGTTATCTGTGCATCCGTCAGAGATGTCTCCATGACATTCTTGACGTCTGATATACTTGTCCTAATAGCCATTTATCCCCTTCTATCCTGACCGGCGAACGTAGCACGGCAGGATGCCCATTTGTGCGCCGGTCGTTGGCGCTTGGTCCTTCAATATAAGATACCCGCCAGAGGTGTCCATGAACCGTGGCCGCACGCCCATCGGCTTCACTTGGCGGGGTGTCAGGGAATCAGGCGACGGCTCCTGACTTTAGCCCCTTCCACAAGATCACTCTACTTCATCACCGCCCTCCGTCAGATCTTCGATGCGGTCCTGTATAGCTCCCATAGCCCCCTTCCTGTTGCGACCTGCCTCCTCCTCTAGTGCGTACTCATCCAAGAGGGCGAGGTCTTCGGTCTTCAGGACTAGAGCCTTTATCAAGTTGACGGACTTATCGCGCAGTCCGTGGGCTTCTCCCGCGGCGGTCGCCGGTGTACCGTCAGCCGACGCGTACACATCGGGCATGTTCAATACCTGACGCTCTGATGGCGAGCAAGGCGTCCCGGCTGGCATAAAGCGCCGGGTCCCGTACTCGTCAGTCATCTTGTGCGGCCTCGTCAGCACATGGGTGTGTTTTGCCATCTCGTTTCTCCTACCGTCGTTATTTGAAAAAGGAACCGGGGGCAGGGGTGACCCCCCACCCCCGGCGTACCTATTCACCCCTGATTAGTTATCAGGAGTAGTGAACCAGACCCGTCTTGGCGTTCGTAGTCGCCGGGATCTTGATTCTTGGAGCCGACGCGGCCATGACCTTAAAGTTCTGGATCATGCCACCCTGCTCGTCCCACTGAACTGTGGTGATACCGGAAGCCTCCGAATAGTCGACCACGTCACGGCGCAGATGCACACCGATCACTTCGGTCGTCAGAGACGTAGTACCACGCACACCTGCGAACGCATCAATCTCTTCGAGACGCTGTAGAATTGTCTTGTCAGAGTTTGCCTTCAAGTCGTTGCGCAGGACCTGCATGTAAGACACCGGAACGTAGAACTGCATCTCTCCGAAATAGTTCTCGTCCTCTGCGTCTGCGATCATGTCGAGCACATCCCCAAGGATTTGCTCTCCCGTCACGCTTGGATGTGTTGCCCAGTTACCTGTCAGCGAGCCAGTGATACGGCTTGATGCTGTCGTGTAACCGGCCACGGTGTTACCACCGATAGCAACGGTCGAACCGTTGAACAACTGATCCTCCAACTTCTCCGCTACGCGTGACGCGCAGAGTTCGGCGTTGGTAGTGTCGATCCCGCTCCCGCTCCGACGCGAGGCTTCCAGATGCCTCAAGTGGACTTGGAAGTCACGGAACGTGATAGGAATCGGCACAGAGTTAAGCGTGAAGGTGGCGAGGTCACGCTGACCGGGAGCCACTCCCGACATGTTCTGCTCTGCGGCGTCAATGTCGCTGAGTGCTTCGTACTCGTCGATGAGTACACCAAGGGTGCCAAGGTTGCGAACGAGTCCCGCGGCGCGGAGATCCTCGATAGCGCCAAGCTGGCGACGTGCAACTGGCACAACTGCCTCATCCAATGCCTTCCACTCGTCCTTGCGGAGCAAGTCATTGGCACGGATGACACCATTGTCCCGAAGGACGGGGCGCAGGACACGGATGTCCCACCCGTTAGCGGCAAGTAGTTTACCCGGCGAAGTCGCAAGGAAGTTACCCATTGCCTGTTGGTTCACGTTGCTCATCACGCCACCTCCATTGGGACAAGGTCGTCCGCAGACGATGAAGTGACTGAGGTAAGAGCATAACCGATGGGGTCAACCCCTGATCCGGCTACGTCCGTGACTTGACCACTGGCCGCCGCATAAAGCGGGGCACCTACTACCCACGTGAGCCCGGTCTTGGCTCGCGCTTGTACTTCGTCGCCTTTGTTGCAGACGACGTATTTGACTTGAGAGTTATCGGCATACGCGTCTGTCGCGTCTGCTCCAATCTCAGAGTTCTCAACAGCAAACGCCCGGCGCTTGCTATCGGTTGCTGTCGCCACCGCACCAACGCCAACCTCTAAAACGGTTCCGTTGATGGATAGGTCCAGCCTGTGACCCGGCTTGATCCCGGCGGCGGCGGCAACCGCTTCCTTGATCATGCCCGAGCCTTTTAGGAAGATCACATTAGCCATAGATCACTCCCTCCTTTTCGCCCCAGCTAGGAAGCGGCATATAGCCGTCCTCTTCGCTGTTCGCTGAGATAGTCGACCGGGGGCCTCCACGGCCTGAATAGTCAACAGCCTCAAACGACTTCGACAGGCTACGCAGGGCTGATGTCGTCATGCCCTGCAAGTCTGCCTCGGATACGGCGCACTGACTATTTGCAGTCAGTGATACGACCATAGTCTCGCGTTCGGCGGTTACGGCAGACTGTGCCGTATTCGCCGCGTCGATGAGCGCGGGTGCTTGGCTGATGAACTGCTTAATCATAAGCAGATCCTCGGCACTCAGCGATTCCGCTTCACCCTCTTCACCGGCATCAAACTCATTGACTGACTCAACGGCAGGGGCCGCCGTGATGTCTGAGTTAACTACGGGCGCATCTTCGCACCCACAGTCGATACCGGCGAGAGTCGCGAGGCTGGTCAGCTTCTCATCGTCCATCACCTCAAGCTCATCCTGTACGAATGGCACTGCGGCGGCGGCGACGAGTGACGCGATCAGCTTCTCTCGCTCCATGTCTCGCTCCGAAAGTTGTGAGTCCGGGGTGCCACCTGTACTCCCCGGTTCTAAGTCATCCCCGATAGCCGGGGGGTCGGTGGCAGTGTCACCATCAACCGCGCCCACGTTGGCGGTCACGTCATCCCCTGATTCTTCGACGCCCGACGCAAGTGCGTTTGCGATGGTTACTTGTTCCTCAATGTCTGCTCCGTTGAGCTTGAGGATACTCTTGACCAAGTCCATGATGGCCTTGGGGTTCATTTTATCGCCTCCTGCCGCGGCAGTAGCGGCTCTCCTGCGTGCGGCCCTTGCGGCCCCACATCCGTCCTCGACCGAACACGCGCCTACCGTCCCTATTGGGAGCAGTGCGAGGTGGTCAGGCTCTATATCTTTCTGTGCGAACGAGTACCGATTCCCGTCGTGGATACCCGTCCGGCTCTCTAGCTCCATGCCGTAGCCGGTGCTGACCTCTACATCGACCTTTCCAGTTAGTAGTGCGTCGATGATGCCCTGACCGGCGACACTGCGCGAGGCTAGGGTCTTGTTTAGTTGTGCATCAACCCAGAGGAAGCCGTCAAGGAATCTCGGGTTGGTGATCTCGCCGACCTTGACCGAGTTCAGGAAAGTCTCATCGCGGTTGGCGAACTCCAACTCTCCCGACTCGTTGACCGGATGGTCTATGGTTAGCGGCTTGCCGTCCCACTCGCTCAACGCCTTAGTTATCTCCGATGCAGGAACGAACTCACCGCTCGGCATACAGTTAAGACATTCGAGGATCTTCTCGCGCAGAGCCTTGACGGGGAACGTGAGTATCTCCGTTCCATCGTCTAGTGCTTCGACGGTGACGAGTTCGGGATTGACGACCCCGTTCACTCGCATGCGCCCAACGCTGAGATCCATATTAATCGACGGCTAGGGTTTTGCCGTCGGGGTTCCTAGTCGTGGGTTCCCGATGGTCGGATTATACAATGGCAGGGGCATGGGGTTCCTGTCAACACCTACATCACAATACAAAAAAAGGGGCAGGGCCTTTCGGCCCCACCCCTTGCGATGTGCTACCCCTGCATCACCGCACTTCGGCAGACCTGCGCCGCGCCCCGCTCAATGCGTGGCACGTAGGTAGACACCCACTGGTCGGCGGACATTGCCGCCTCGGGCGTATACTCAGGCTTGCGCGTGTAGACTATCGTGCTCGGGGCGAGCGTCTGCTTCTTGGTCGGGGTGAAAGAGCGCCCCTTGATGGTGCGCGTTTTCCCCGCGAGCGATACCGTGACGCTACCGATTCCAACGTGGACCACTTTGAGCTTGGCCCCATTGAGGAGATAGCAGACCCGTCCGCGGCGCAGGTCCCCGAGTGTCAGCGTGTCGTTCATCCTTCTGTCCTCCCGTTACGAGTTTGACTGTTACCTGTATACATTAACCCCTCAACCCCAACCTGTCAAGACCTCTGGACAGGTAGCCACCCCGAGATGTCCGGCGTCGTGGCCTTGTAGACGGTCCAGTGATTGACGACGCCCTGACACTTGAGGCAGGTGATCTCACCGTCGACCACTCGGTAGCCACCCGCCGGAAGCCGTGCCCCGCACGTGGGCGCGGTATTGGGTGCAGTGACGCGGTGCGTCTTGCCCCCGCTCCGGCCCGTGACGCGGTACTCTCCTGCGCTTACCATGCCCGACCGTCGCCAGTGTTGAACACGACGTAATCGCGCTCGTGACCGTCGCAACCGAAAAAGTTCAGACTGTAGGTGCCCCTGCCGATGTGGGTCGACTTGAGGGGCTTCTCGACGAGGTGTTGGTCCCGCAGGAACTGAAGCGCCTCGCGCTTGGTCTTGAAGGTTTCGCTTCTGACCTCTCCGCTGAAGGGGTTGGCGACTTCCCACATTTTTTTCTCCCTGTTTGGGGTTCGTTTTCTGTTACACCTATATATTACACGATACCCCGAAACATGTCAACACCTTTCGACAAGTTTTTTTGATGCAAAAAAACGGGGGCCGACCCGAGAGCCGACCCCCTTCATGAACTAGTCCACGATACCCTCCTAGTCAGGATGGAACATGGTTAGCGCATCCTTGCGAGTGGGTCCGTCGCGTTCAGGAAATTGTATTCCATGATGAGGCTCTCGTAGTTCGCCGCCGTGAACTCATCAGGCGAGACCGCCCGACAGGTCAGGTCGACGATGTCGTGATACATGACACCCTTATCATAAAGACGGTCGACAAGCTTACCGTAAGCCATCGCGTCATTGCGCTTCACTGCGTCACGCAGTTGCTCGCGGAGATTCATACCCATTACTCCTGTTCCAGTTTGAGGTCATCGTAGTCTGCCTCTATCCAAACTCTCGCCCCACACGACAGAGGCTTATCGTGCGAGTAGACCAGACGTGAAGGGCCGTCTATCGTGACGCCCATCGCGTACTCGTTGCTTTTGTATGTCTTGACCGTTATCACCGGCTTGCGTTCTCCGGTAGATGCGTTGCGCCGAATGATGTGCTGATTGACGTGGACCTTGGCCTTCATCAGTCGTCGCTCTCTATCTTGATGAGGAACGCGGGGGTGCCGTCTCCATGCCATCCGCCGAGTTGGTTGTAGTAGTAGAACTCCTCCGCGCCCTCGTGGTCTTCGATGCCGTTGTCCACAAGTTTCTGGATCACCTTGGCGCGGTCATAGACGACGATGGGCTCGGGTATCCCGAACCGCTCCAAGAGCCCGACTATACAGTCATCAAAGCCATCCATGACGAGGGCGTCCTGTGCGCCGAATGATTCCAGAGCATCAGCGACCTTCGAGTCCTGCGCCATTACAGGATACCGAACTTAGCCAACTGCTCCGGCTTGGCGTCCGCATATCTGACGTGACCCAGAGGGTCGACCATCAACCTGACATCAGTCACCGCGGCCAACGCCTTGCGCTGTTTCTTGGCAATGGTCTCGGGCTTGGGTGGGAGACAGGTGTTGGCCCTCTGCCTATCCTGACCCTTTCCGAGCCATGCCTGAGTCTTACGATTCCGTCCCATTGTACACCTCGTTAAATCTTCGTTCATCTGCCCACCGTGTGAGCACAGGAATGTCTGCCTCGTTGAGGCCGACCAGTTCGCCCGAGCAATACTCATATCGGAGCGCGACTATCGGCCCGACTATATAGTCGAACGGTATATCTCCCACGGTCCTCAGAAGGTTGGGCGTCATTCGTTCATCGAACTTGCCCTCCTCGTTAAAGATCAGGGTGATACCGTTCGAGCAACGCAGTGCTTCTATGTATCCACCGCAATAGCTCTGTAGGTCGCGCAAGTCGGGAACCCCGACGTGATAGACCCACGGTTCATCCGGCTGTTTCACCGCGTGAAGCGGAGCCGTTTTCATCTGACCATCTGGAACACAGTAAGCGCACCCATCGCGTACATAGCGAACACGGCGAACCAAAAAATCAGGCGTCCGACCAAGTCCTCTCTCGACTCGGTTCCATCTGTCACGTTCTTCATGTAAGAATCTCCAGTTGCATCTTTGACCTGTTTCGTGCTTATAATATGCAGAGGATGGAGTCACCTGTCAACAACTTCCGACGGAGGTATAATGGCGCGGGGATGGACTCACGAAGAAGACACTTTCATAAAAGACCTAGCATCACGGCGGACCCCTAACCGAAAGATCGTCACTCGATTCCGTGAGCATTTCGGGGACTACCGCAGTAAGTACGCCATCACCAAACGCCGGGCCGATTTGTATGAGTTGCCCAACGCGACCGATGAGCCGGATGTCACTAGTTGGCGGGAGTTGCCAACGAAGCCGAGCGAACGCCTCGACGTCGATATGGCAGATGAAGGCGGCACCGTCAGCGTCATGGGTTCTATGTCGATAAAGAACCCCGAGGAGTTGTTCATAAAGTCAGAACTAGATCCTGAGATATGGGAGATGGTCGACGCCGCGCCGGTCAGAAAGTGGGACGTGCCGATGAAGCTCGAAGAGGGTCCGGTCGTCGTGCCCTGCTACTACGTATCCATCAAGGTCCGCAAAAAATGGGAACACACTTCCCTGCCCAATCCGGTCATCCTCAACTACAAGCCACCAAAGAAGGCGAAGCGGAAAAAGGATAAGCCGTTCCAGAGTATTCATTACAGCGACCTGCATCTGCCTTACCATGATGAACGGGCGCTCAAGATACTCTACGCCATACTCGAAGATGTTGACCCCGACATCGTTGTCGACCACGGCGACACAATCGACTGCGAGCAGATCTCTAGCTTTAAGAAAGACCCATCTAATAGGATACCCCTGCGGGACGAGATAAGTATGGGCGCGAAACACTTCGCGACCGTGACCGAACTGACGCCCAATGCAGAACATATTTGGTGTGAGGGTAACCACGAGCAGAGACTCAAGCGTTTGATCTGGTCGCTGGCCGAAGGCAGACAGGCGGGGGAGATACTCACCCTGCCCCAAGTCTCCGCCGCGTTATCGTGGCCGTCTCTGCTCGGCCTCGAAGAATTGGGCTGGGAGATGGTCGAATACCCACAGCACAAACTTCTGTTTGATAAGCTCATCCTGACGCACGGCGAAAAGGTGCGCGGCGAATCAGGACAGTCAGAGAAAGCCGAGCTTAATCACTACTCGAAATCAGGACTCAGTGGTCACACTCACCGAGTCGGCTACTACGGAAAGAAAACTTATGATGGTCAAGTTGGATGGTGGGGCCTTGGAT
>Ga0114932_10004994_pt1 | contig 12005 bp, 19 predicted proteins | sample 2SBtaG_2_FD_87286 | JGI IMG/M metagenome (GOLD analysis project Ga0114932, IMG submission 87286) | Deep subsurface microbial communities from Kolumbo volcano to uncover new lineages of life (NeLLi) - 2SBTROV12_ACTIVE470 metaG | ecosystem: Environmental > Aquatic > Marine > Volcanic ... | reverse complement strand
TAGAGCGGCATGCGGCGTTGAACTGTCTTCGACAAGGCCGCCGTGTCCAATTTGGGCTCTCCCGGCAGCGTCAAAAGCTCTTCCGCCATGTTCAGCAAATAACGACCATCACCATCGGCGAGGGCGCGCAAGGCCGCACGGGCATCAACGTCGAGCGGCAAGTCGCGTCCGGATTCGCTTTCCGCACGTATTAAAAGCTCATCAAGGGCGGCATCATCCAGCCTATTGAGAACCAGCACCTGGGCCCGCGACAGCAGTGCTGCATTCAATTCAAACGACGGGTTCTCCGTGGTCGCACCGACCAAGATCACGGTGCCGTCTTCAACGAAGGGCAAGAAGCCATCCTGCTGGGATTTGTTGAACCGATGTATTTCATCAATGAACAATAACGTCCCGCGCCCCACTTGGCGCAGCCGCTTGGCCTCTTCAAAAGCCTTGCGCAGATCAGCCACCCCGGAAAACACCGCCGACAAGGGAACGAATGACAGGTCCGAATCAGCCGCGAGTAACCGCGCGATCGTCGTCTTTCCCGTACCGGGCGGCCCCCAAAGAACCATCGAGGTCAACCGGTCGGCGGCGATCATTCTACCAATGGGAGCATCCGCCGCCAAAAGATGGTTCTGGCCGACGACGGCGGCAAGGCTGTTCGGGCGCAGCCTATCGGCGAGCGGCCGTGGGGCTTGGCTTTCGAATAACGTACTCACGGCTTAGCGGTTAATCACGAGTTCGCGGGCCCGGCCGTTTCTCAGGATTCCAATACGCCACCGGTCGGCTGGTTTTCGCATCTCCGACTTCAAGCCCTCAACGCTGGAAATCTCGCGGTTATTGACCGAGCGAACAAAATCACCACCACGAAACCCGAGGCGATTGGCCGGGGATCCACGGCGGATGTCGAAGACGAAAACGCCGGTCACATAGGGATCGGCACCAATCTGTTCGGCCAGCGCCGGTGACATGTTGCCGACGACGGCACCGGCCAAGGGTTGTTCACCCGACAACAGCGTTTCATCCTTCGGCGGAGTTTTGGGCGCCGGTGACAATTGCAGGCGAATGGCCTGCGTGCCGCCCCCCCGCCATGTCCTGACGACCGCTGTGTCACCGACAGGTAGCGTTGCAATTCGGGCCCTGAGACCGGTTGCATCATTCACTTCGTGGCCGTTAACGGCCAGCACCACGTCGCCAACCTGAATACCGGCCCGTGCCGCGGCGCCCGATCGATGGACCGCATTGATGAGCACGCCGGCCGGACGCTCCAGCCCCAATGAATTGGCAATGTCTTGTGAGACACCCTGCCCCGTTGCCCCCAGCCACGGCCGAACCAAGCGTCCCGACGACGACAGGCCACGAACGACAGCACGCACCATATTGGATGGAACCGCAAACCCAATGCCGTTAGACCCGCCGCTTTTCGAATAAATGGCCGTATTAACGCCGACCAATTGGCCGTCGATGGAAACAAGGGCACCACCGGAGTTGCCCGGATTAATTGCCGCGTCGGTCTGAATATATGAATTGAGGTCAGAATTTCCGATCTGGGTCCGGGCCAGAGCCGACACGATGCCACTGGTCACCGTCTGGCCGACACCGAAGGGATTACCGATGGCAAGGACCAGATCACCGACTTCCAATTCGTCGGAATCGCGCATCTCGACATGCGGCAAAGATTGCTCCCCGGCATTAACCCGCAGAACCGCAAGATCCGTCTTGGCGTCGGAAATGATCACTTCGGCGACAAACTCGCGCCGGTCGGCCAAAATAACCCGGATCTCGTCCGCCCCTTGGATGACATGACGGTTGGTGACGACCGTCCCCTTGGGGTCGACGATGACACCAGACCCCAGAGAGTATTGACGCCGCCGGGCCGGCTGACCTTCGGGAATGCTGAACCCTTGGCCGAAAAATCGTTTGAAAAACGGATCATCAAATAGCGATGGCACGCCGCGCCGCGCCTGGACGGTTTTCTGGGTGTAGATATTGACGACGGCCGGAGCCGTCTTCTTGACCAGTGGCGCGAAGGAAAGCGAAATTTCAGCCTGGGAGGCAGGGATACGTTTCTCCGCAGCGTCAGCCGGGCTGCAACCGAACGCCATGGCCGCAACCAGAATAATAACGACCTGCATATTTCGCGCTGCGTCCATTATCCAATCACCCCGGCTGGCCAGGTAAATGTAACACTTGGCAAAAGAAAAAGGCAGCCATCAAGACTGCCTTTTCGGTGCGTCGGCACCAACTCGATCCCTGACGGCCTTAGACTTCGGCCAAGTCGTCTACCGCTTCCAGTTCGGCTTCATGGCGGGCCTTGTCTTCGGCGCCCTTGGCGTCCGGATCACGATCCACCAATTCAATGATGGCCAAAGGTGCGGCATCTCCGTAACGGAAACCGGCTTTCAACACCCGTGTATACCCGCCGGGGCGTTCCTGATAGCGCTCTGCGAGGGTCGAGAACAGCTTGATGACCGCGGCATCGTCGCGGAGATACGAGGCCGCCCGGCGCCGCGCGTGCAGCGTTCCCTTTTTGCCAAGTGTGATCATGCGATCGGCGATGCGGCGCATCTCCTTGGCTTTCGGCAACGTCGTCTTGATCTGTTCGTGGGTCAGCAGGGATACCGCCATGTTGGCGAACATGGCTTTGCGATGGGATGCGGTTCGATTTAACCGCCGGTAACCGTGACGATGTCTCATAATGTGGCTCCTTCTTTACTTTCCGGGCGTAGCACTTAACCCCCGGCAGAAATTATTTATTATTTTATTATTGGCAGGTCAGCCCCGCATTCGATGGTGTTGGCGCTCAGAAGGGGTCTTCCAGGCGCTTCGCCAAATCTTCGATATTTTCCGGCGGCCAATTGGGAATTTCCATCCCCAGGTGCAGTCCCATCTGTCCAAGTACTTCCTTGATCTCGTTCAGGGATTTACGGCCGAAATTCGGCGTCCGCAACATATCGGCTTCGCTCTTTTGCACCAGATCGCCAATATAGATGATATTGTCGTTCTTCAAGCAATTGGCTGATCTCACCGATAGTTCCAGTTCGTCGACCTTGCGCAACAGATTCTTGTTGAACGGCAAGTCATCGTGAAACTCCTCGACCACATGGACCTGTGGCTCTTCGAAGTTGATGAACAACTGCAACTGATCTTGAAGAATTCGTGCCGCCAGGGCGACCGAATCTTCGGGCGTGACCGCACCGTTGGTCGTTAGACTGACGGAGAGCTTATCGTGGTCGGTGACCTGACCAACGCGGGTGTTATCCACTTTGTAGGAAACCTTGCGGACCGGGGAGAACACCGCATCCACCGGAATTAGGCCGATGGGGCTGTCCTCGGGGCGGTTTTGAGCCGCGGCAACGTAGCCTTTGCCCGATTCCACGGTCAACTCCATGGACAGTTTCGCGCCCTTGTCCAGGTGACAGAGCACCAGTCCCGGGTTCATGATCTCAATATCGGCGCCGGCTTCGATATCGCCGGCTTTCACCTCGCCCGGTCCGGAAACCTTCAAGGTCATCCGTTTCGGACCTTCGGCGTGCATCCGCAGGCCAATCGACTTGATATTGAGAACAATATCCGTGACATCTTCACGGACGCCGGGGACCGACGAAAACTCGTGAAGAACACCGTCAATTTGAACGGCTGTCACGGCGGCGCCGTGCAGCGACGACAGAAGCACCCGACGGAGCGCGTTGCCCAACGTCAGGCCAAATCCCCGCTCAAGGGGCTCCGCCACAATGGTTGCCGTCCGTTCGGGGTCGGAACCCGGAACAATATCCAACTTGGTGGGTTTAATCAGTTGCTGCCAATTTTTCTGAATCACTGAGGTGACCTCGCGTTCGCCACATGAACCAAAAGCCTGTGGAACAGGCTCATTCGAAAAGACGGCGCCGGCGCGAAGCTTGCCGGCCCGTCAGTAAAATTTTCCGCCGTTTAGACCCGACGCCGCTTGCGCGGCCGACAGCCATTGTGCGGAATGGGTGTCACGTCCTGGATCGACGTAATCGTGAAACCAACAGCCTGCAGGGCACGCAGCGCGGATTCACGTCCGGAACCAGGCCCTTTGACCTGAACTTCCAGAGTTTTCATGCCATGCTCCATCGCTTTCTTGCCGGCGTCCTCACCGGCAATCTGGGCGGCATAGGGAGTGGATTTCCGGGACCCTTTGAACCCTTGGGAACCGGCCGACGACCAGGCAATCGTGTTGCCTTGAGCGTCGGTGATGGTGATCATCGTATTGTTGAACGTCGCATTGACGTGCGCCACGCCGGACGTAATGTTCTTGCGCTCGCGGCGGCGCACTCGGGTACTCGCCTTTGCCATAACCGTTCCTTACTTCACTGCTTTTTTCTTGCCGGCGATCGCCTTCGCCGGGCCTTTGCGGGTCCGTGCATTGGTATGCGTACGCTGACCGCGAACCGGCAGTCCGCGGCGATGCCGCAGCCCCCGGTAACACCCCAAATCCATAAGGCGCTTCACGTTCATCGCGTGTTCGCGCCTCAGGTCGCCTTCAACCTGATAGTCCTTGTCGATGGAATCGCGAATACGCGACAACTCATCGTCGGTCAGATCGAAAACACGGCGTTCCGGTGGAATTCCCACCTGTTCGCAAATTTTAGTAGCGGTCGTCCGCCCGATCCCGTGGATGTAGGTCAAAGCGATTTCGACCCTTTTCCCCGTCGGGATATTAACACCAGCAATACGCGCCAAAGCTCGTTCTCCTTAGACTTTGGTTCTTAAAAGAATTCCGCCCGATGGGATGGCAGGGAGGCGCGATTATAGGGCTTGTTTTGCGCAAGTCAACACGCGCGAAACGTCAATTTGCCCCTAAATTCCAGCCACTTGCCGTCATCCGACGATTGTTTCCAACTGCTCCGTCACTTTGTCAATCTCGCCCATTCCATCAATGCTCACCAGCATGCCCAGATCATTGTAATAATCGATGATCGGCGCGGTTTCTCGGTGATATGCCTCAAGACGCGATCGAACTGTTTCCTCATTGTCATCGGCACGGCGCGTAAACTCGCGCCCGCCACATTGATCACAAACGCCTTCCACGGAAGGTTTCTCAAATTCGTCGTGATATCCGCGATGGCAATTTGAACAGGCATAGCGACCGACGACACGGCTCACCAATGCCTCCTCGTCGACCTGAAATTCAATTACTTTATCGACGGATATTTCTTTATCTTTCAAAAGTCCCTCTAATGCCTGCGCTTGCGGAACCGTGCGCGGAAACCCATCGAGGATGAACCCCAATTCACAGTCCGGTTCTTGTATCCGGTTTTCGATCATACCGATGATCAGGTCATCGGGCACCAATCGACCGGCAACAATTAGGTCGTTTGCCTTCTGGCCCACCTCGCTACCCGAAGCGACTTCCGCGCGGAGCATTTCGCCCGTTGAAAGCTGGACCATTCCGTGGCGATCTTGCAATCGCTTGGCCTGAGTGCCCTTGCCGCATCCCGGAGGCCCCAGGAGAACGATATTCATCCCCGACGTCCCCTCAGGCGCGATTTCTTGATCAGGCCTTCATATTGATGCGCCAACAAGTGCGACTGAATCTGAGAGACCGTATCCATGGTGACGGTACATACGATCAGCAGGCTTGTTCCACCAAAATAGAACGGCACCGAATAATTGGAAATCAGCAGTTCCGGCAGCAGGCAGATGAGAGCCAGGTAACTGGCGCCGACGACCGTCAATCGGGTGAGAACCTTATCGAGATATTCGGCCGTATTCTTACCGGGCCGGATTCCGGGCACGAATCCACCGTATTTTTTTAGATTGTCGGCGGTTTCCTCGGGATTGAAGACCACGGCGGTGTAGAAAAACGCGAAAAACACCACCAGGGAAATATAAATCAACAGATACACCGGTTGGCCACGGCCCAAATAGGCGGCCACGGTCGTCATCCATTCGGGCCCCTGCCCAGCCGAGAAACTCATTACCGTGATCGGCATAAGCAAAATCGAACTGGCAAAAATCGGCGGAATGACACCGGCCGTATTGATCTTCAACGGCAGGTGAGAGCTCTCACCGCCCATCATCTTGTTGCCACGCTGGCGCTTCGGATATTGGATAATGATCCGCCGCTGAGCACGTTCGACAAAAACGATGAAGTAGATCGTCACCACCGACATGATCATCAGGAAAATAATAAATCCTGTCGACAGAGCGCCCGTGCGGCCCAGTTCCAGGGTGCCGGCCAGGGCGCTTGGTAGATTGGCGACGATGCCGGCCAGGATGATCAGTGAAATCCCGTTGCCGATGCCGCGGGCCGTAATCTGTTCACCAAGCCACATCAAAAACAGCGTGCCGCCGACAAGGGTGATAATCACGGACATCCGGAAAAACATGCCTGGATTGGCGACGGCGGCACCCTGGCTCGAAGACATCCCTTCGATGCCGACGGAAATGCCATAGGCTTGCAGGGCACAAATGGCCACGGTTAGATAGCGAGTATACTGATTGATACGTTTGCGGCCGCTTTCGCCTTCCTTTTTCAAAGCTTCCATCTGAGGCGATACGGCGGTCATCAATTGCATGATGATGGACGCTGAGATGTAGGGCATGATGTTGAGTGCGAAAATCGACATGCGGCCCAAGGCACCGCCAGCAAACATGTCGAACATACCGAGGATACCACCCTGGTTCTGACGGAAAATATCCGCCAGCACGGCCGGATCGATACCCGGCAACGGAATGAACGTACCCAGCCGGTAAACAATTAGCGCGGCAAGGGTAAACCAAATTCGTTGCTTAAGCTCCGTGGCCTTGGCAAAGGCACCGAAGTTCATGTTGGCAGCCAGTTGTTCCGCAGCAGAAGCCATGCTGTACCCTAAATTCCGTCAAACAGCGAAAAGTTTCGGCAATCAACCCATGACAGGTACCCCGTGAGGGGCTGATCGCGGTTACTCGCCCTTGTTTTCCTCTGCCGCGGCAGCAGCTCTCGCCGCGTGGCGTTCCTTCATTATCCGGTGGCGGGCCTTACCCTTGCCTTCGGGCTTGGGTTTCGGCTCCGGCAGCGTCACGCTGCCGCCGGCCTTCTCGATAGCGGCAATGGCTGCTTTCGACGCCGCCGCCACTTCAATACCTAATTTAGCCGAGATTTCTCCCTTCGCAAGGAGACGGACCCCGTCACGGCTACGTTTGATCAGACCGGCGGCCAAAAGCGTGTCGCCAGTTACAGTCTGGCTCGGATCGATGCTACCCTTGTCGACGGCCTTTTGAATAGCGCCGACGTTGATGATCGCGAAATTTTTACTGAACGGATTGTTGAAGCCGCGTTTCGGCAGGCGTCGATAGAGCGGCATCTGGCCACCTTCGAAACCGACAGGGACATTTCCGCCACTACGCGATTTCTGGCCCTTTTGACCGCGCCCCGACGTCTTGCCGGTGCCCGACCCAATGCCGCGGCCGACGCGCTTTCGCGACTTTTGGGCTTTGGCATTGTCACTAAGTTCGTTCAATCTCATGATCTGAATTCCCAAGCGGTTTCTTGGTTCAGCCGGCGTCTTCGACACGCACCAAGTGGCTGATCTTATTAATCATTCCACGCACCGAAGGGGTGTCTTCCAACTCCCGCGTACGATGCATTTTGTTAAGCCCCAAGCCGATCAATGTCGCGCGCTGATCTCCGCGGCGGCCGATGGGGCTGCCGACTTGAGTAACTTTGATGGTTGCCTTTTGCTCTGCCATGACGCCCTCGCGACCTTAAGATCCGGCCGGCTGATCGCCGCGACGTGCGACAATTTCGCCGATCTTTTTGCCCCGGCGCGCCGCAACGCCGCGCGGTGAGACGCAGTTTTGCAAGGCTTGGAACGTGGCTTTTATCATATTGTGCGGATTGGCCGTACCGATGGATTTCGCCACCACGTCCTGCACCCCCATGGTTTCGAAAACCGCGCGCATGGGACCACCGGCGATAATACCGGTGCCCGGAGGGGCCGCGCGCAGGAAAACCTTGCCGGCACCGAAGCGGCCACGGATATCGTGGTGCAAAGTGCGGCCTTCACGCAGCGGAATGCGAACCATATTGCGTTTCGCCTTTTCCGTAGCCTTGCGGATTGCTTCCGGCACTTCGCGGGCCTTGCCCATGCCATAGCCGACCCGTCCGCGGCCATCACCGACAACCACCAAAGCGCCGAAGGAAAACCGCCGGCCGCCCTTGATCACCTTGGCCACACGGTTGATGTGAACAAGTTTGTCGATCAGTTCATCATCTTCATCGCGGTCGCGCCCGCCGCGGTCACGGCCACCACGCTGTCCGCCGCGGCCTCTGCCTGGGCCCGACTGATTGCGTCCGGGTCCAGATTGATTACGGCCCGGGCCGCGTGGGGTTTGGGTATCCGCCATCTATTCCACTCCTAGAATGCCAGCCCGCCCTCGCGGGCGGCTTCGGCCAGGGCTTTGACACGGCCGTGGTAACGGTAACCACCCCGGTCGAAAACCACTTCTTTAACACCTTGCGCAACGGCACGTTCAGCAACCAACTTGCCAATCTCACCTGCCGCATCCGTGGTGCTTCCATTCTTAAGCTTTCCGCGCATGTCTTTTTCAATAGATGACGCACAGGCCAAGGTTTTGCCGGCACCATCGTCGATCACCTGCGCATAGATGTGTTTGCCTGACCGAAATACCGACAATCGCGGCCTGTCGCCAGCGCGTTTGCGGATGCGAAGGCGCGTACGCCGCGATCGCCGGTCTGAAAGATTTTTTGAGTTCGACATGACTACTTCTTCTTACCTTCCTTACGCAGGATATACTCGTCGTCGTACTTAATTCCTTTACCCTTGTAGGGTTCCGGCGGCCGATAAGCGCGAATTTCCGCGGCAACCTGACCAACCTTCTGTTTGTCGGCGCCGAATACCTCAATATGGGTTTGGTCCGCGCACTTGATCTCGATGCCATCAGGAATTGCAAAGTCGACGTCGTGGCTGAAACCCAATTGCATATTCAAGGTTTTGCCCTGAACCTGGGCACGATAGCCGACGCCGTTGATCTCCAGCTTCCGCGTGAACCCTTCCGTGACGCCGATGACAAGATTGTCGATGACGCTCTTTGATGTGCCCCACATTTTACGGGCACTTTTCGAATCGGAGGCAGGCTTAACCCATACAAGGTTATCTTCTTTGGAAATAACAACGTCATCAGTCAGCCGGGCACTCAATTCCCCCAGCTTACCTTTCGCGGTGACCACAACCCCTGCGACATCGACTGTGACGCCGTCGGGAACATTGACCGGGTTTTTACCAATACGCGACATATCGTCTTCCTATCCTCTACAGCCGAGAAGGCCTAGAACACCTGGCACAGAACTTCGCCGCCGACATTCATGTCGCGTGCTTCCGAATCGGACAGCACGCCACGCGGCGTGGAAAGTATGGCAATACCAAGACCGTTATAGACCCGCTGCAGGTCCTTGATCTTCGAATACACGCGGCGGCCTGGTGTCGATACGCGGCTAATCTCGCGAATGACCGGCTCGCCTTCGTGATACTTCAGCTGGATTTCAACCTCGGCAATGCCGGGGCGGACTTCGTGCTGGGCATAATCGCGTATATAGCCTTCCCGCTTCAGCACATCGAGAACATTACTGCGCAAGCGCGATGCCGGCGTCAAAATGGAATCTTTGTGGGCCCTTTGTCCGTTACGGATACGCGTCAGCATATCACCCAAGGGATCAGTCATGGACATTCAGGTTCTCCCCTACCAACTCGACTTGACCATGCCGGGGACCTGCCCGGACGATGCCAAGTCGCGCAATGCAATGCGGCTCAATTTGAATTTGCGATAATTACCGCGCGGCCGACCGGAAAGGCCGCAGCGCAGGCGAACTCGGCTCGGTGACGAATTGCGCGGAAGTTCCGCCAACTTGAGGCGGGCGTTGAAGCGTTCTTCCGGTGACAAGGATTCGTCCTTGGCCATCGCCTTGAGAAGAGCACGCTTCGACGCGTACTTCTTAGCGAGGCGCTCACGTTTTTGGTTCTTTTGAATGGCGCTTTTCTTAGCCATAGTCGATCTCCATCTACCGCTCAGTTATTGAACGGCATGTTGAAATGCTTGAGCAGGGCTTTCGCTTCCGCGTCGTTCGTCGCTGATGTGCAAATCACGATGTCCATGCCACGGATTTGATCAACCTGATCGTAGTCGATCTCGGGAAAAACAATCTGCTCTTTGAGGCCAAGGGCATAGTTGCCATTGCCGTCAAAGCTTTTCGCCGAAACACCACGGAAATCTCGAACCCGCGGCAGGGCGATATTAATCAGACGTTCCAGAAACTCGTAAGCACGCTCACGGCGAAGCGTCACCTTGCATCCGACGATCATGCCCTCGCGCAATTTGTAGGTCGCGATGGATTTTTTGGCCCGGGTAATCACCGGCTTCTGACCGGAAAGCTTGGTCAGGTCTTCCAAAGCGCCGCCAATTTTCTTCTTGTCCTGGGACGCCTCGCCGACGCCCATGTTGATCACCACCTTATCGAGCTTCGGCACCTGCATAACGGAGCCGTATGAGAACTCCTCCATAAGGGCGGGCTTGATGCGGTTCTGATAGTCTTCTTGAAGCTGTGCCATCTGTCCGGTCCTCAGCTATCGATGACTTCGCCGGAACGCTTTGCGTAGCGAACCTTGCGGCCGTCTTCGAGAAATTTGTATCCAACACGGGTCGCAATATTGTCCTTGGGGTCAACGTGGGCCAGGTTGGAAGCGTGAATGGTCCCTTCCTTTTCGACAATTCCACCCGCCGTGGTGTTCGTCGGGCGGGTATGACGCTTCACCTTGTTGACACCTTGGACGATCACCCGTTGGCGTTTAGGAAACACCTTCAGGACATCGCCAGTTTTGCCCTTGTCGCGACCGGTCGTCACCATGACCCGGTCACCTTTTTTTATTTTCGATTGAGCCGCCATCACAGCACCTCCGGTGCCAAAGATATGATTTTCATGTAGCGCTTGGCGCGAAGTTCGCGCGTCACGGGGCCGAAAATCCGGGTGCCGATAGGCTCCCCTTGCTTGTTGATCAACACAGCCGCATTGCTATCGAAACGGATCGCGGAACCGTCCTGGCGGTGGATATCCTTCGCCGTACGCACGACGACGGCCTGCAAGACCTCGCCTTTTTTCACACGGCCGCGCGGGATTGCCTCTTTGACCGTGACGACGATCACGTCGCCGACGGAAGCATATTTCCGCTTGGAGCCGCCCAGCACCTTGATGCACTGGATACGCCGCGCTCCGGAATTATCGGCAACCTCTAGATTGGTTTCTGCCTGGATCATCGTTTCGTCCTTTTTCGACCGATCATGCCCTCGGGCGTGTCCTTAGGCGCTTTCGCCCACTACTTCCCAGCGCTTACGCTTCGAAAGCGGGCGGCACTCACGGATACTGACGACATCGCCGATTTTGCAATCGTTGGCTTCATCGTGGGCAGCGTACTTCTTCGAACGCCGGATAACCTTCTTGTACAACGGATGGGTGAACCGCCGCTCAACACGGACCGTGACGGTCTTGTCTTCCTTGTCGCTTACAACGACGCCTTGCATCACGCGCTTGGGCATCAAATCAACTCCTTCATTTCCCGGGCGGCACTTACGTGGCGGCCGGCGCCGGGCTGCGTTCCCCGAGGATCGTCTTAATCCGCGCGATATCGCGCCGGACGACTTTCACCCGGGATGTGTTTTCCAATTGCCCGCTCGCTGCCTGGAACCGCAGGTTGAAGGCCTCCTTGCGCAAACCGAGAAGCTCTTCCTTCAGCTCATCGTCGCTTTTTACACGTACATCCGCCGCTTTCATGGCGCTAATCTCCTTCGCCCAAGCGGGTCACGAAACGCGTCCGCAGGGGTAATTTGGCCGCCGCTAATTCCATGGCGCGCTTCGCCACATGAACCGGCACACCGTCCATCTCAAACATGATCCGACCCGGCTTCACCCGACAGACCCAGAATTCCGGTGTGCCCTTGCCCTTGCCCTGACGGACTTCGGCAGGCTTCTGCGAAACGGGAACATCGGGAAATATTCTGAT
>Ga0114932_10004992_pt1 | contig 12005 bp, 14 predicted proteins | sample 2SBtaG_2_FD_87286 | JGI IMG/M metagenome (GOLD analysis project Ga0114932, IMG submission 87286) | Deep subsurface microbial communities from Kolumbo volcano to uncover new lineages of life (NeLLi) - 2SBTROV12_ACTIVE470 metaG | ecosystem: Environmental > Aquatic > Marine > Volcanic ... | reverse complement strand
GCTTTGGTTGAGAAAGGGTATTTTAAAGAGCCGAGAGATGCCTTTGATGAGTATTTGTGCAACGGTGGCTTAGCCTATATTGAAAGAAAGAAAATGACTCCAGTACAGGGTATTCAGATGTTGGCTAAGGTGGGGGGAGCTGCTGTTATCGCTCACCCATCTCAGATATTGGGCCTTGATGATCTGTTAGGGGATCTGAAAGAGCCGGGTTTGGCTGGGCTAGAAGTGTTTTATGCCGAATATTCTCCTGACACAATATCATGGCTTTACGAACTATCAGTCAAGCATGATTTAGTACCGTGTGGAGGGAGTGATTATCACGCTCTAGGAAATACGGGAGAACAAGTTCCGGGTTCCATGGGGCCACCAATGGAGTCGGTAGAGCGTCTAAAGAGGATTGCTGAAGATATACGGAAAGTTTCGGGTTCCGGCAATCTCTCCAAGTAGTTGACACCTTTGGAGCCGTTTTTCCTTTATGTTTATGCGTTTTGTCTGGGATCTGTTCCTAGTGCTTATATCCTTGCTAGAGTTTCGAAAGGAATTGATCTACGTCTAGTTGGGTCAGGAACTCTTGGTGCTAGCAATGTAGGAGTCCAGATTGGCAGGATGTGGATGGTTCCTGTTGTTTTGTTTGATTTAGTAGCGAAAGGTATGTCTCCGGTGTGGCTCGGCCAAACACTGTTAGCATCGAATTTGGATAGTTTCAGTGTTGCTATCGCTCCAGTGCTTGCTCTATTAGGGCATAACTGGTGTCTTTGGCTCAAGTTGGATGGTGGCAGAGGCATATTAGTGGTAATCGGATCCGTTATGGTATTGGCACCAGTTGTATGTGGCGTGCTCTTGGTGTCTTTGTTATGTGTGTGGATAGCAACTAGGAATGTACCGTTTTCGGTATTGGTTAGTTTGATGATGACGCCGTTTGCTGCTTGGGCTTTGAACGGGGATCTCAGAATATTAGTGTTTACGGCTCTAGCTGTGGTATTGGTGCTTGTTAAGAGAGTTTCGGGTAATCGAGGTCGCTCGAAAAAATATGTATCAAGAAGAAGTATGTTAGTTAACAGGATTCTGTTCGATCGGGATATTGCTAATCGCTTAGACTGGATAAATTAGAATGGTGATGTGCTTCAATACTTAGCAAGGAACGTCATGATTCTGAGTGCCCGATATCCATATTAATTTGTCTAACTGTGTCTCGTATTACTGAAGTATTAAAACCGCGTCTATGGAGTAAGCTATGTACTTTTTTATTAAGGATGTCTGGAGGGGTTTCTTTATCTACGAGACGTTGTGCTAGTTTTATACCGGCTTCATAAGCAAGAGTTTGATCGTCAATAGCATCTAACGCAACGGTGATATCCGTGTCTGATATGCCGAGTTTGTATAGTTCTTGTTTGAGAAGTCCTTTTGCTCTTGGTTTGTGTTTGCTACGATTGTCGCACCATTCCTGCGCAAACTTGGTGTCGTCTAGATATCTTTGTTCGATTAATTTTGATATGACGTAGTCAATAATATCGGCACCAAATTTGTCTTTTATGCGACTTCTGATCTCGAAAGTTGTACGCATCCGGTATGACAGCAGGTTTAGGGCTGCTGTCATAGCTTTTGATACTTGGTCGGAATATTCAGAAGGGAAGTCTTGTTCGGCTAGTTGAGATGGCATAGCCTAATTAATATTTTCCTTGTCGATATCTAGAGATAATGTAAGTTCGGCCTCTGGAATTGCGCTATCATGTCCGTTGGTATTTTGTTCTGGTTGGGTCTCTCCTCGGACAAGAGACTCGAGTGTAATCGCGAGTGCTGTGTTTTCTTTTAAGAATTGTTTGGCATTTTCTCTGCCCTGACCCAGTTTGGTCTCCTCGTATGAATAAAAAGCTCCTGCTTTTTTGATTAGGCCTTTGTCGACTCCAATATCAAGGAGATCTCCCATTTTGCTGATTCCTTCGTTGTACATTATATCGAACTCAGCGACCCTGAATGGGGCAGCTACTTTGTTCTTTACGATTCGTGCTCGGACGCGACTACCTATAACCTCTGTGCCCTGTTTGAGAGATTCGGTTCTACGGAGGTCTATCCGGACTGAACTGTAAAATTTTAAGGCTCTCCCGCCGGGAGTTACTTCTGGACTTCCATAGACTATACCGACTTTTTCGCGTAATTGATTTATGAAGATTACTGCTGTTCTAGATTGGTTAATGGTTGAGGTGAGTTTGCGCAGGGCTTGTGACATTAACCTAGCTTGTAATCCAATGTGGGTGTCACCTATGTCGCCTTCCATCTCTGCTTGGGGGACTAAGGCTGCTACGCTGTCTATGATTACTGTATCTACTGCACCGCTACGAACTAGCTGTTCAGTTATATCGAGGCCTTGTTCGGCACTGTCTGGTTGCGCAATATATAGTTCATTTAGGTTTAGTCCACAGTTAGCCGCATAGTTGGGATCCATAGCATGTTCTGCATCAATGTAGGCTGCGACCCCTCCGAGTTTTTGGGTTTCGGCCATGATGTGTACTGCTAGAGTGGATTTACCCGCGGACTCTCCGCCGTAGATTTCTGTTACCCTGCCACGTGGTATGCCTCCCGTCCCTAGAGCTAGGTCAAGGGTCAAGGAACCGGTGGGTATAGATTCCGTGGTTAGTTTGGATGCGACTTCACCGAGTCGCATGACCGCACCTTTGCCATGGTCTTTTTCTATTCTACCGAGAGCGATTTCTAGGGCGGCGGCTTTGTCTTTTGGTGTACTCATAATAGTGTAACTCCCCTCCTCACCAATATACGGAAAGCGTAGCATAAGATGTCGGGAATCAACAAGAACCGATGGTCAGTAGTTCAGTAGCAGGCTAGAAGTATTGTCGTGTTGGTTTGCGGGCGACCAAAATTGGACGCTAAATTAGAAGTCTCAATACTGGCCTTTGAATCCAATGGTTACTTGTCCGCCTTCAACGATTACGGGAGTGATACGTTCACCATTGGTGAGTGCGGTTAAATCAGGAATTTTCTCTGGCTGTTGTCCCAGATCTATCTCAGTATAGATGATCTTATTCCTTCTGTAGTCCATCTTGGCAGCTGCGGAGAACGGACAGTCGGGATGCGTGTACATTACTATCTCTGTTGCTGGTTGAGTCACTTTGAACCCCCCTAATGAAACTGTTCTCGGACCTCAGGTATTGTACGAGTTGTGGACATGGACTTCAACAAATTTAGGATCCATAAGCTAGAATACGGACGTTGAGTTAAGGTTCGTCCGGATAGACTGAACCTGAAGGAGTTTGAAATAATGGCTAGAGTGCCGTATGTAGAACGGGAAGATATGAATATGGATGGGAAGTCAATTTATGACAGGATAAGGCAGGACAGGAACACTGCAGAAGTGGGGCTACAGTTTAGAGCATTGTTACACAGGCCCAAGGCTGCCGGGTACCTGACGTCATTAGGTTCAGAATTGCGTTTCAATAATTCTCTCCCCGGTCGGATTAAAGAATTGGCAATAATATTAGTAGCTCGTGAATGGGACAGCCACATAGAATGGACGGGGCATGCGAAACTAGCTTTGGAAGAAGGAGTAACTGCAGAGAGTATAGAAGCTATTCGTAGTTTGAACAGATCTGATCTGCTCGAAGATGAGCAACTGATAGGTGACTTCGTTGTTCAAATGTTGCATGACAAAAATGTAGATGAAGAATTATTCAGGAGTCTTCAAGTAAAATATGGAGTAGAAGGTATGGTTGATTTGACGTTAACTGTGTGTTACTACACTGCGGTATCTTTGGCACAAATATCTTTGCAACCCGAGATGGAGGGAGCATCGACGTTGTGAAGTCAGATCGCGTTTTCTCTAGTATATACGAGCTATTGATGGAGATAGGGATAGGAGATACGTATATAAACTCGTTTCAGGGCTCCAAAGTTGTCAACGGTGCTCGCATGAGGGCTATGACTGAGCTTTTAAATACGTTGTCTGGAAGCTACTCGGACGATTCTGAATCGCGGAAATTAGTGGTCGGTAATGCATTATTCTCTATTGGTAATTACGAGGCTGCTGCTGAGTTGTATGGGGCTATTGCTGAAGCCTCGCCAACTAATTGGGAAAGCCGATTTAATTTGGCACTTTGTATGGGTAGGATGCAGAAGCCAAAAATGGCGCTCACCGTTTTTGATGAACTTTCTATCGTATTGCCGTCCTTCTGTGAAATATATTATCAACGCGCAAAACTATACGATGATGTCGGTGAATCGGAGCAGGCTTTGGAGAATTATGAGGCTACTCTAGACCTAGATCCGGGTCATGTGAGGGCTAAATTTAACATGGGGTTGTTGCTGGCTAAAATGGAACGCCACGGCGAAGCCGTAGAGCAATTTAGTCAAGTATTGTTTTTGAGGCCGCGTTTAGCAAACGCATATTTGAATCGAGGTGTTTCTAGAGAGGAATTGGGAGATTACGATCTCGCTATTGAAGATTACACAATGGCTCTTGAGATTGACGATGCAAACGAAAATGCAATATTTAATAGGGCGCGTATCAATTACCAACAGGGACGATTGGCTGCAGCTAAATCGGATTACACAGAGTTCCTCCGGTTAGCCCCTAACGACTCTGAAGCATATAACAATCGTGGATTGGTTTATGATGCTTTGGGAGACGAAAAGGCCGCCCTTAGGGATTATGATAAGGCTCTTGAGATTTCACCGCAATTTGGGGATGCCTTGAACAACAAAGGAGCTGTTTTAGAAAGTACAGGGAATTTAAAGGGCGCTCTTAGCCTGTATCTTGAAGCCATTGAATCTAGACCTGATTATAGTACAGCTTATTTTAATGCGGCTAAGATATACCTCGCACAAATGGAACTAGTTTTGGCAGAAGACTATTTGAAGAAAGCTATCGGATTAAATAGAGATTATTTGATGGAAGCTTTGGAAGACGAAGAATTAGGATGGTTGATGGATGTTCAGGGGGTAAAATATAGGATGGATCAGCGTTAGCTATTCCGAATGCGAGTCTTAGTCAGTTGTAGAATCGCTGATCGTATCCAACTCGTCTAGATCATCTTTTGGGGAGTGTCCTGAGATCCGCTTTTTAATAATTAGATTATGAAATAAGACTAAGATTGCGAGCAGTGTTAATCCTATTACTATGTCTTGGTCGATTTGCAGATAAATAGCAAGAAACATCAACAAAGAAAAACAACTAGCTATTCCTGCAGCTGATCTAAATGTAGATTTCCAGGATAGTATCACGGTTGCGAAACCGACTAGAATGCATGGTACTGCTATGGTTGGAGTAAGGGTAAGTGTTACTCCCAATAGTGTAGCCATACCATCACCGCCCTTGAATCCTGTAAACAAAGACTTCCAGTGACCTAATACAGCTGCTGCACCTGCGATAACGATCAATGCAACTGGTATACCTAGAAGGTCTGCTATTAGTACTGAAACTGCTCCTTTTGCGACGTCACATATAAATACTATTAGGCCCGTGCGTCGGCTAATATTCCAGAACACATTTGCAGTGCCTGCTTGAAAATTACCGGTAGTAAAGATGTCTACCCCCTTAAGGCGTGCGGCTATGTGGGCAAAGGGGATTGACCCTAGTAAATATCCTACTACTATGGACGCTATTAACTTTTGTATTAGTAACCAGTCGTCTACTAACATTGTAAATCTTGGGAGAACCTTTTTGTTGGGATAGTTTCATTTATAGAGAAGATTCTTGGGTATATATCCTACGGTTGTTTATAGCGTTTAATCGTTTCTCCACGCAAGGCCATCGGTAATTTTAAGAAAATCGGCGACCACTTGTGGATTCGATGCTATGATGCTCGGAGTGTATAGGTCTGCTGGATTACCTTGTTTGTCGGTAACTATTCCGCCAGCTTCTTTTACTATTAATAACCCGGATGCGATGTCCCAGGGCGATAAGCTATGATGAAAGTATATATCTAGTCTGCCAGCAGCGGAGTAAGCTAGACCCAATGCTGATGATCCCATAAGCCGTATTCCTTGCATATTGGGCCATAGGTGTCGTATCAAATCTATGGCTAGGGTAGCTTTCTCTCCGACATATCCCATGTCGAAGCCTAATAAAGACTCTAGTACCTGTGTCTGTTGTGTGATATGTAACCGGGTGTCATTTAGGAAAGCACCTTTCCCTTGCTCAGCAGTGAAAAGTTCATCTCTGATAGGATCGTAGGTTACTCCGGCAACGATATCTGCGCCTTTAGCTAATGCGACTACTATGCAGAAATGCGGTATTCCTCCAGCGAAATTGCGAGTTCCGTCTATAGGGTCTACGACCCAAGTGTACTCGGAATCGTTTGTAATGGGTTCTGATTCTTCGGCTAATATACTAAATCCCGGGAAATTTGTGTTTAATATATCTACAATTATTTTTTCACTTTCGAGATCGACATCAGTTACTACATTGGCCCAGCCCTTGTAATTTATTTCTTTTTCAGTGAGAAATCTCTCTTTGACTATCTTACCGGCCGTCCTTGCTGCTTGTATGCTTACATCCAGTACACCTAAACCTGAAGTGCCAATGGGTAGCTGTGAGTTTCCAGTTGTCATCTTGTTTTTTGTCCTTAATTGTTATTCTTGCATAGCTTCCGAGTCGTTACGATAATCCCATCTTCTCATAAACTTCTGCGATTGTGGATTGAGCGATCTTTCGGGCGTTTTTCGCTCCTTGGGAAAGGATATCTTTTATGTCGTCGGGTCTTTTACTCAGTTCACTTCGTCGTTCCCGCATTGGGCCAAGGTAGGTGTTAAGATTTTCGGCTAGTTGTCGTTTACAGTCTACACATCCGCGTGTAGCCGATGTGCACTCTTGATTTATTGTACTTACATCTGATTCTTCGGTAAAAATGTTATGAAGGGAATAGACGTTACATACACTCGGTCTTCCGGGTGTGTCACGGGTGGTTCTTTGGGGGTCAGTGAATGCAGTGAGGACGCGTTTCGTTGTGTCTTCATCGCTCGAGGCTAGGTCAATGTGGTTGTCTAGAGATTTACTCATTTTCTGCTGGCCGTCTAACCCTACAATCAATGGAACTTTGGTTAGCTTGGCTTGAGGTTCAGGGAATGTTTCACCAAATCTATTATTGAACCTTCGTACGATTTCTCGGGCTAGCTCTAGATGTGGTAGCTGATCCTGCCCAACTGGAACTGTGTCGGCTTTGTACAGTATTATGTCAGCCGTTTGGAGTATAGGGTAACCAACTAAACCATAATTGACGCTTTCTTCCGTCTGTTCCATTTGGCGGACTTTTTCTTTGAACGTTGGTACTCTCATCAACCAACCCAGAGGAGTTACCATGCTCAGTAGTGTGTTCAAGGTCATCACTTCGGGTATATGTGATTGTATGAAAATTGTGCTCTGATTGGGGTCAATCCCTGCTGCAAGCCAATCCAGTGCCATTTCATATATGTTTGGTCTTATGTTGGCAATATCTTCGGGCGTTTCTATTGTTGTCAATGCATGTATGTCGACAATGGTATATATACATTGATATGAATCTTGTAGCGCTACCCAGTTTTGCAGTGCCCCGAAATAATTACCTAAATGTAATTGTCCCGTCGGTCGCATTCCGGATAATATTGTTCCACTATGGGATACAGGTTCTGTATTAGGCATTCCTATAAATTCCTTATTAAGAGAACTAGTCGCAAAGTTTCGTTCTCATAACTATAATTCGAACGAGTATTATTAGGCGAGTTTATTATCTAATAAATTCGAAATCAGTGGTCGACCGAAGTCTAGCATGACGAGCGTAAAAGCATCAAGAAGGTCAAGATTAGAAATTCGCAAGGAGAAAGTATTTGAGTGCGGGTGATGAAAAACAAAGACCACTAGTGGGTGTAGGGGTAGTATTTATCAGGGACGGATTGATGTTCCTAGCCAAGCGGACTGGCTCGCATGGAGATTCAACATGGGGGTCTGCAGGAGGACATTTGGAATTTGGTGAATCACTGGAAGACTGCGCGCGTCGAGAGGCTAAAGAAGAACTTGGCGTGGATGTGGGTGATATGACCTTCCTTTGTTTGGCAAATATTATTGATTACGGGGTTCATTATTTAGATATCGAATTTATTGGAGATATTGGTGATCAAATACCGCGTGTCGTGGAACAAAAAAGCTTTACAGAAACAGGATGGTTTGCGCTAGATCAACTCCCAGAACCGTTGTTTACGCCTGTTAAATACGCTGCTGACAGCTTGAAACATGGTCTGATCTACTATGATAAAAGAGGGTGGTAGGGGTTTCGTGCACGGGCACATTTGTTCGTAATCTGGTATAATATTATGTGTTAAATACTATAGAAGGTATCGCAGGCAGCTTTACAGCCTGCCTTATGCCGACTGTATCCAATATTTAAAGGACCGCGTACTGGTGAGGAGTGAGTGAGGCAGTTGAGTGGTCATTTTGTCCCCATTGTAAGTCTCTTAATATCTTCTGAAATCTTGCCTTCCATTAGCGCCAATAGGTGTTCCAGAATGGCTGGGAGTAAATAATCATATGCAACAAGAAATGCTCGGCGAATATAGTTCTAAAGATATACAAGTTCTTGAGGGTCTAGAAGCCGTCAGGGTAAGACCTGGAATGTACATAGGTAGTACAGACCAACGTGGTTTGCATCACTTAATATATGAAATCTTAGATAATGCAGTAGATGAGGGAATGGCGGGGTTCTGCTCGCGAGTAGATATCACGATCCATTTAGATGGGCTAGTGACCGTGTCTGATGATGGTCGAGGTATACCTGTAGATGTTCATCCAACTACCGGTAAGTCAGGCCTGGAGACAGTGATGACCACACTGCATGCAGGCGGTAAGTTTGGCGGAGGGGCATATAAGGTCACCGGGGGTCTTCACGGTGTAGGTGCTTCTGTGGTAAACGCATTGTCTGTAAATTTGACGGCTGAAGTAAATCGTGATGGCTGGATATACACACAGGAATACTCGAAAGGTCTTCCCGTGGGGGATATGCTTAAAGGCAAAAAAACCAAACGCCACGGTACAACAATTAGTTTCTATCCAGATCCAGGGATATTTCCAATTATAGAGTACGATTTTGAGCTTCTAGCAGCGCATTTCAAAGAAATTGGTTATCTCAATAAGGGACTTGAAATATGTTTCCAAAGCCCTTGGCATGAAACTCGAAGAAAAGGAGATATTGAAAGGACTTATTTCTTCGATGGTGGAATTGCCAATCTCGTGAGGAATATTAACAGTAAGAGGACACCTATACAAAAAGACCCGTTTTACTATGAAAAAGCCATAGACGACACAGATGTAGAAGTCGCTGTTCAATACAATGATAGTTTCACTGAGACTGTGTTCTCCTTTGCCAACTGTATTAATACCCAAGAAGGAGGAAGTCATCTAACAGGGTTTAGAGCCGCTCTTACTAGGGTGATTAATGATTACACGCGTAAACAAGGGTTCATAAAAGAGGATCAACCTAATCTTACCGGAGAAGATGTCAGAGAAGGTCTTGCAGCGGTGGTGAGTGTTAAACTAACTGATCCTCAATTTGAAGGGCAAACTAAGACGAAACTTGGAAACGCTGAAATCCGTGGAATAGTAGAGTCTGTTGTTAGTGAGGGTTTAAATCGGTATCTAGAGGAAAATCCGATAGCCGGTAGACAAATTATTGATAAATGTTTGACCTCCCAACGTGCTAGAGAGGCGGCTAAGCGGGCTCGAGAATTAGTAATTAGAAAGAATGCGTTAGACGGTACGTCCTTGCCAGGTAAATTGGCTGATTGTTCTGAAAGAGATCCTGCTAAATCCGAACTATACATCGTGGAAGGAGAATCTGCAGGTGGGTCAGCCAAGATGGGCCGAGATAGAAGTTTTCAGGCCATTCTCCCTCTAAAAGGTAAAATACTTAACGTTGAAAGAGTGCTACAGCAGCCAGACAAAATCCTAGGACATGAAGAAATCAGGTCCGTTATAGCAGCACTCGGAGCGGGAGAAGGTGAAGAATTTGATCCATCCAAGATACGTTATCATAAGATAATAATCATGACTGATGCAGATGTAGATGGCTCGCACATTCGTACCCTTATTCTTACGTTTTTCTTCAGGAGGATGCAGTCCCTTATTCAGGAAGGGTACCTGTATATTGCTCAACCACCTTTATATAGAGTCCAGTCTGGACGTAAGATCGAATATGCGTACACTGAAGAAGAAAAGGATACTTTAATAAATAGTTCCTCTTCTAAACGGGCGGCGCAAATACAGAGATATAAGGGTTTGGGAGAGATGAACCCGGATCAATTGTGGGAAACGACAATGGATCCGGAAAGTAGACAAATGCTTCGTGTAAATATCGACGATATGATCGAATCAGAAAATGTATTTTCAACTCTTATGAGCGAAGCTGTAGCTCCTCGTAAGAGTTTTATCCAGTCACACGCTCGGAGCGTTGTAAATCTCGATGTATAAATATGGAATGAACTCTTAGAACTAAAATTGGCACGTGTTGTTATCTTAGTCTATAATAGTGTCAAGAAATAATGGTGGTTACACGAGGAGGCGCAGGTGCCGGCAAAGAAAACCCATAAACAATCTATAAAAAGAAACGAGAGAAACCATAGTGTTCTCAGTAATACAAGATCTACAATCGCCAATGCCCGTAGAGCTTTATCCTCTGGAGATAAAGATGCAGCAGAAGAATCTGTAAGGTTAGCTATTAGAGTTTTGGATAGGGCGGTACAGAAGGGAATATTACATAAGAATAACGCCTCTCGTCGCAAGTCAAGGCTAGCGGTTCATCTAAACAATATGTGATAAGAGTTTCTGAATGTCATAAAAAAGGCCTCACAGAAGTGAGGCCTTTTTTATGACATTCAGTGATTGACACTCGAGACGCCCATTTGTTAGCCTTCTATTAGAACATATGTTTGGAGATGAGCATGACTCAAAAGGATAAATTGCCTAATCGCCGGCAGAGAATTCTAGAGTTTATTCAAGACTTCGTGCAGGATAACGGCATACCACCTACGGTAAGAGATATACAAAAAGCTTGCGACATAAGCTCTACATCAGTGGTTGATTATAATTTAAGACTCCTGGATAGAGATGGGTTCCTCAACCGAAGACCTGATATGGCAAGAGGAATAGAATTATTGGGCGAGAGTGTTACTCACGGTATAAATAGTATGAGGGTGCCTATTGTTGGTAGTATAGCCGCGGGAATTCCGATACCTGTGTTTCCTAACGAAATTGATTCTCAAAATGCAGATTTTGATTTTATAGAAATATCGTCCGAAATTAACAAGAAATATGGGAGTTTATTTGCGTTAGAAGTTAAGGGCACATCGATGATAGATGCTTTGATTGATGATGGTGATGTTGTGCTAGTGCATCCTACTCCCATGGTTGAGGATGGCGAAATGGCGGTTGCTTGGATTTCAGGTAGAGATGAGGCGACATTGAAGAAGTTTTATGTTGAAGGAGACAAAGTGCGTTTGCAACCCGCTAACAGCGCTATGTCACCCATTTACTGTCAGGCTGAAGACGTTGAAGTCCGTGGAAAGGTAGTTGGTGTAATTCGCAAGTTTTAGGATGACCTATCGTCGTGTGTTGAGTAATCCTGACACTGTGGAGACTCCAAACGGTACGAAGTATGTCAAGGGTATCTTCCAGAGCATAGCAGAGCTGAACTGGCCGAAAATGATTAAATCTCCTTGATTGAGTAAAGTAAGCAGAGATCCCACTATTAAACACGTTACCGTCGATCTCTTTATCATTGGCATATGGAGTAGTGAACAAGTAGTGCACTTTAATGCCGTAGAGTGGTCAAGCTTGTTCTGGAAAGTATGGCCTTGAACGCTTGATAGGCTTTTATTACATCTTAAGCAAAAGCTTAGGGAACCAGACTGACTTTGTTGAGGTCCAGGGGCAGTGCTTGGCATGTTATCTCCAGAACGGAAAGTCTGTGGGTGAAAATGACTGCATTAGGGTTCAATTGGGATAGATATTAGGGTGACGTATGTTGAACAGG
>Ga0114932_10004991_pt1 | contig 12006 bp, 11 predicted proteins | sample 2SBtaG_2_FD_87286 | JGI IMG/M metagenome (GOLD analysis project Ga0114932, IMG submission 87286) | Deep subsurface microbial communities from Kolumbo volcano to uncover new lineages of life (NeLLi) - 2SBTROV12_ACTIVE470 metaG | ecosystem: Environmental > Aquatic > Marine > Volcanic ... | reverse complement strand
TACGTGGATCAGGTTCGCCCCGGTCAAAAAGGACATGTGATTGTGTCCGGCTTACCCCAACGAGAGATGCCAAAGTTGAATATCACCGTTATTGCGGTCTCAGCCGAGACAGTGCCGAGCACTAAGACCAACTCCGAAACTTACTTCGCTCACGCCGAATTTGCCCCAGGCGCACTGTCAACGGCCAAAACGGCTATGGGAGAAAAGTTTCAGCTCGTGCTGGACATGCCGGTAACAGTAATTCTCGCAGGTCACCCTACAACTATGGCCCGGTTCTTGTTTGAGCCCATCATTGCCATGCGGGGTACGGTGTTCGAAGACTAGATTGGCCGGACGACTTACGGCGTCCCGTTTCTTACATGCTTTAGCTTTTGAATATAGAATTCTTCAGTGCAACAAATGGTGCACGGCAGCAAAAGCGTGCCTCACTTTGCATCCTAACCGAAGTACGTGGCGGCGTTTCTGGCAAACACGCCGACCGGTGGAAGTCGCTATCTTCGATTTAATCAATGCCTCTATAGCCCGCGCCACAGACACTTATCATTAGACTGGAAAAGCCCTTGGCTTCTGAACGAAAGGTGGCCTAAACGAGCACATGGGGCGGCACCAAAGCGCGACAGGTCCAAACTGCAATCCTCACTTTCCCGCATCTTCGGCAAAGCACCAATTTCAACTTCCAAATTTCCCATCGTTTCCACACAAAGGGATTTTAAATTGGATACCGTTTTACACAATTTTGTCTAATTCCGCGTGATCAAGCATTCCTTTATATCCAAGGCAGACAATTCCGTCTTTAACATTTCCACGGGTGTAAGTGATGGTCCAGCGACGACCAACAACCTGAACAAGCAGTTGTTTACCCTCAAAGGAAGTTGCAAATCCTTTGGCCCGGATTATGCCATGACCACCCTCTGCCAGTTCTTTGGCCAGCTTTTCAACGTCAGAATATCCGCGGGGTTTCAGAGTCAGCATATCAAGATTCGTGGCTTCAATATGCGGGCCGACGGCGCGAACGCGCGCCAGAAAACTATCCATTACGACTTCGGGCGTAACGACGCCATTCTGGCATTCGACCACGCACGCGTGCGGGTTGTTTTGGGTCAGCCACAACTTTGTGGTTGCAAGTTCCTCGCTTCCTATCAGGTCAATTTTGTTCAGCAGGATAATATCAGCGTCGCTCAGCTGGCGCGTCACTGTATCGCCCATATAGGTGTCTTTGGTGCTTTTTCGAATGGTTTCTGCATCTGCAAGCACAACGATTCCTTCCGCAGAAAACCCTTCCAGCAGGCCAACTGAAGCAACAATAACACCAGGGACCGCCACGCCCGATGCTTCGATCAGGATTTGGTCTGGGCGCGGGCGAATTTTTTCCAAATCCACAAGGGCCGCTGTCAGTTCACTGCCAAAAGAGCAGCATATGCAACCTCCGGTGATAGAAATGATATCATCGTCTTTCGCCTCAACAAGGTCGGCGTCAATGGGCAGCTCCCCAAATTCGTTAACCAACACTGCAAGACGCAGGCCATCAGCATTGCGCAGCAAATGGTTGATTAATGTTGTTTTACCTGACCCCAAATAGCCGCCAATAACCGTTACAGGCAGCTTATCGGTCACAAATCTGCCGCGGCGAATATCCGTCCGCCTTGAACGGTGCCCCACACCTTTAAGTCCTTAAGCGCCACAGCGTTGACTGTCTCGGGATCATCTTCCAATACCGCGAAATCAGCCTTTTTGCCAACTTCGATAGAGCCAATCTCATCATCAAGTTTCAATGTATAGGCCGCGCCCAATGTGATTGCATAAAGGGCTTCGGTCACGCTGATTTTTTCGGCTTCGCCCTGCACTCGACCGGACGCCGTTATTCGGTTGACCGCGCACCAAGCAGTGAACAGCGGGCCAAGCGGAGTGACCGGTGCGTCGGAATGAATGGCCGTTGGCACACCACTGTTAAGCGCTGTACGACAGGCATTCATTCGTTCAGCGCGTTCCGGCCCAACGGTCAGTCTGTAGTGCTCATCACCCCAGTAGAAATGGTGGTTCGCGAACAGATTAACGCACATCCCAAGGTTACGCATTCGCCGAAACTGCGCCGCATCTGCCAATTGACAATGTTGTAGTGCAAACCGATGGTCCGAACTTGGTCTCTTTCTGAGTGCGCTTTCAAGCGTATCCAACACCAGATCCGTTGCCTGGTCACCATTTGTGTGGGTATGAACCTGAACGCCCGCTGTCAGAGCAAGTTCATAGATTTCCAACAGCTGCTCTGGTGCGATATACCAAAGACCGTTAGGTGCACCATTGTGATAGCCGGGCCAGCGAAGACGGGCAGAAAACCCTTGAATAGAACCGTCTGCGACAATCTTGATGCCGCCAAGTCGAAGCATGTCCGTGGATTTGTCGGCCAATCTCTTAACCATTTCCAACAGCTCTTTCGGGCTCTGACCCATAAAAAATCGCATTGGAACAATCCGGGCGGGGAAGGTTTCTTCTCCTGTGATCCGCTGAAACATTCCAACGCTTTCGTCCGTTAATTGGGCAGCCAAATCAGTGATTGTGGTCACACCGGCGCGGACGCACAGCTTGGCAAAGTCGCGCAATCCCATCTCGTCACAATCCGTCACGGAACGGTTAAATCCCACGTGCGGGCCGACCGGCGTCATCACCTCCGGACTTTTCAGTTCGCCATTTGGCAACCCATCGTCCCCAAGCGGGATACCGGGATGATTTTGGCCCGGTTTCAACAATCCCGACAGTTTTAACGCCTTTGTATTCACGTTCATGATGTGGCCCGAGGCATGCAGAACCGCGACCGGACGTGTTGTTGATACCCGGTCCAGATCGTGACGCGTCACCCGTTGGTTGTTCATATAAATTGGATCCAGTTGCCAGCCGGATAGCGGCGCATTTGGGTCAGTCAATTGCGCTGAGGCTTCGGCCAAACGAGCGACGACGGCATCTGTGGTTTTTAAGCCTTTCCAGATTTTACCGTTTGGGTCCTCTCTATCAAAGTACCCCACATAAACCTTTTGCCAAAGCGAACCTTCCATGGTGTGGGCATGACCCTCAACCAGCCCTGGCATCAAAACTTTTTCGGCAAATCGGTCGTTCAGATCATAGGCACCCCAAGTGGCGAGTTCTTCCAGACTGCCCACACCCAAAATGCGACCATCGCGCACTGCCACATAGTTCGCATAAGGGCGGCTTGGGTTCATGGTTATGATTTTGCGGGCGCTGTAAATTGTGGTCACAATAATTCCATCTCTGAACCGTTGCCCAATGCTGAATTCAGGCTAGCCCACTTTCGTTGTTGTCAAAAATGGATAATAATAGGCTATACATTCTATTTTATGGTGGAATGCCGATGCTAAATTTTACGTTAAAACAACTGCGGTATGTTGAGGCCGCGGGGCGTTTGGGATCAATCGCGCGTGCTGCCAAAGAACAAAGCATCTCGCAGTCGTCTATAACTGCGGCGATTGACAGTCTTGAAACCGAGTTGGGTTACAGCCTGTTTGTTCGAACTCCCGCCAAAGGGATACGAACCACACCGTCGGGTCGGGAGTCTCTTCATTCGATCCGCAGCTTCATCGATCAAGCCAGGCACTTTGAGGGTGAAATAAAGTCAATTGGTGGTGACACAACCGGTGCCTTGAAAATTGGGTGTTACGCCACAGCCGCGCCTGCCTTTTTGCCGCCGGTGCTAAAGGGATTTACCGAAAAATATCCGGGAATTTCGATAAAACTGCTTGAGGGAAACATGCAGACGATCAACGAGTTTCTTGAGGATGGTAAGGCTGATCTGGCATTCACCTATGGTCAGTCAGTCAGTGAACAGCAGGATTTTTTGCCGCTTTTTACAGCCCCTCCGTTTGCCTTGATCGCAGTCGACAATCCGTTGGCCAATCAGAGCTCGGTGAGCATGGCGCGACTCAGCAAGCAGCCTATGGTAATGTTAGACCTACCTAGGACTCGCGACTATTTTACCAGTCTATTCCAACAATACGAACTGACCCCGAACATTGTGCACACCACCAGATCATCCGAAATAGCCAGAGCTCTTGTGGCGGGTGGATTTGGCTTCTCAATTCTAAATATTCTCCCTACGGACTATGTGAAAGGTAAAAGCAGATACGCGGTCATTCCAATATCGGATAAATTACAGGACCAAAAATTCGGATTGGCGACATTAAAAACTGTTTACCGCCCGCGGATTGTTCAGGCATTTGTAAATCATTGCAAGGATTTAACGGCGTCTGGTGTTTTTGAAAGTCTTGTTGTTAATTGACCCCTCTATTCCCCCAGAAAATGTTTGATTGAGTCGTATTAATACTATTTTTCTAAGCTAAGGGACTGGCTTAGGCTCGGTCTCACGGAATTTCATTGAAACAAACGGGAGGAAAAGTAATGAAACACTTTGTTAAGGGTTTTGTGGCGGCCACGGCGCTTGCGTCAGTGGTTGTTGCGGGCTCGGTATTTGCACAGGAGCCGGTGCGCGGTGGCACGCTGATCACCGTTCTTGGCTCCAACCCCAGAAACCTTAACCCGGCGGTTCAGTCGGGCATTGTTACCGGATATCCGGGCGCACAACTGTTTGCGGCACCGCTTCGTTACGACGAAAACTGGGATCCGCAGCCATATCTGGCCGAAAGCTGGAGCGTGTCTGAGGACGGGCTGAAAGTGACACTGAACCTTGTGAAAGGCGCAACATTCCACGACGGGCACCCGATCACGTCCAGCGACGTGGCTTTTTCTTTGAAGGTCATTCAGGAAAACCACCCGTTCAAATCCATGTTCGCACCGGTCACATCGGTTGACACACCTGACGAGCACACAGCTGTTTTGAACCTCAGCCAACCGCATCCGGGCATTATGCTGGCGATGTCCGGCCAGCTGATGGCGATCATTCCGGAACATATCTACGGCGATGGCCAAAATCCGAAATCCCATCCGCGCAACACAGTTGATGTGGTGGGTTCCGGCCCGTTCAAGCTGGTTGAATTCAAATCAGGCGAGCATATCATTCTTGAACGCTATGACGGGTTCTTCATGGAGGGCCGGCCATATCTGGACAAAATCGTTATGCGGATCATCACCGATCCTGCGGCTCGCGCGATTGCCTATGAAAACGGCGAAGTGCATATGGGCGCGTTTGAATCCCAGCCGCGTATCATCAACCGATTGAAAGAGGCCGAAGGCCTGACGGTTACGGCTGACGGATACGGCGCGATTGGTCCACTTGACTGGTTGGCGATAAACACCTCCAAGGGCCCATTGGCGGACAAACGCGTGCGTCAGGCGATTGCCTACTCAATCGACAAAAACTTCATCCACAACGCGATCATGCAAGGCGCTGCCAAAGATGCCAAAACCGGCATCCACCCTGACAGCCCGTTTTATGAAGCAGACGTCAATGATTATGCACTTGATCTGGACAAGGCAAACGCCCTGCTGGACGAGGCCGGATATCCACGTGGTGACGACGACATGCGCTTTGGTGTGACCATCGATTTTGGTTGGCCGGGTGTTAAACCGAATGTCGAGTATGTAAAGGCCGCTTTGAAAAAGGCGGGTATTGATGTGACGGTACGCGCTTCTGCTGATTTTCCCACTTGGGCGAAACGCATGGGTACGATGGATTTTGATCTAAGCTGGGACACGGTGTTTAACTGGGGCGACCCGGTGATCGGCGTGCACCGGACCTATTTAAGCTCCAACATTGCAAAGGGTGTTTGGTCAAATACCCAAGGCTATTCCAACGCGCGGGTTGACGAGTTGCTGGGCATGGCTGCGGAAGAGCAAGACCCGGCAAAGCGCAAAGCGCTGTACTCTGAGTTTCAGAAAATCGTGAACGACGAGGTGCCGCTGTATTTCACCAACGCTCTGCCATATCACACCGTTTATTCCGATAAAGTGGGCAACCCACCAATCGGTATTTGGGGCACGTCAACACCGATTGACATGACCTACCTGAAGGAGTGAACTTGGTTTCATAATTCGATCTGTGGCGGTGAAATCCGCCACAGATTACTCCAGTTTGAAAGAGCTGCCTTTTGAGCCTTCTTAGAACCATCGTTGTTCGCATCGCTTATGCCACGATCCTGTTAGTCGCAGTTTTGGTGTTGAATTTCTCACTTTTACATCTGGCGCCGGGCGACGTGGCAGATACGATTTCACAGTCCATGGGCGGTGCCGATCAGGAACTGCTGAATGAAATCAGGGCTGATTATGGGCTGGATCAGCCCTTTTTAGTGCAGCTTGGCAGATACATCGGAAACGTTTTGCGGTTCGATCTAGGGCATTCATTTTTTTACAACCAACCGGTTACAAAACTGATCCTTGAACGCATGCCGGCCACATTGCTTTTGGTCGTATGCGCACAATTGTTGGCGTTGTTCGTTGGCGTAATTCTGGGGGTATATTCGGCCCGCCATCCCAACGGCCCGGTCAGCCATTTTGTTACATTCTTCGCGCTGTTTGGCTATTCCGCGCCGGTGTTCTGGACCGGTATCCTGCTGTTGATTGGCTTTTCCCTGAACGTTCACTGGTTCCCGGTGGCAGGCATGCGCGATGTGACCATTGAAGGCGGGTTCTGGGTGCATTTTATTGATATAGCGCGGCATCTGGTGCTGCCGACAATCACGCTGGCTTCGATTTTTCTGGCGCTTTATTCGCGATTGTCCCGCGCCACCATGATGGAGGTGTTGGGGTCCGACTATGTGCGCACCGCCAAGGCCAAGGGATTAAGCGAACGCGAGGTGGTCTATAAACACGCACTGAAAAACTCGCTGTCACCGGTGATCACCCTGGCGGGGCTGCAGTTTTCAGCGGTCATTTCGGGTGCTGTGCTGGTGGAAACCGTTTTCAGCTGGCCCGGCCTTGGCACGCTGGCTTTTCAATCGATCATTGCACGCGACACGCCAACAATTCTGGGCATTCTGTTCTTTTCCGCTTTGGTTGTGATCGTCGGTAATCTGTTGACCGATCTGGCCTTACGGCTGGTGGATCCAAGGGTGGGAAGCAAGGGATGACAGATAAACCGATCCTGCCGGAAGAAGAAATGCAAAAGGCTCGCCATCCTTTTGCCGAGGCTTGGGAAATGTTCCGTCGTAACCACGCGGCTGTGGCGGCCCTAATCGTCCTCATACTGATTGTCTTAGGTGCGATTTTCGGCCCGATCCTGTACGCCACCGATCCGTTTGATATGGTCTGGGCGCCCTTCTCACCGCCTGGGCAGGAAGGGTTTCTATTGGGAACTGATTATCTGGGGCGCGATTTGATGGCGATGATATTAAGTGGTGCGCGCGTGTCTATTGTGATTGGCTTGGCAGCCGCGCTGGTTTCGGTATTCATCGGCGTGTCCATTGGTGCGCTGGCGGGGTTCTACCGCGGCTGGGTAGAGGAAGTCTTGATGCGCATCACCGAATTTTTTCAGGTCCTGCCAACACTGTTGTTTTCCATGGTCATTGTCGCCCTGTTTGGTGCATCCTTGCCGATGATTACGTTCGCAATCGGCGTGGTCAGCTGGACGGCAGTGGCGCGGATCACGCGTTCAGAATTCCTGCGCATCCGCGAGTTGGAATATGTAACCGCCAGCCGGTCTTCCGGTGCCAACAACCTGAAACTGATGTTCCGCATCATTTTACCCAACGCTCTGCCGCCAATCATCGTGCAATCGGCGCTGATGGTTGGCTCAGCTATACTGTTTGAGGCGGGGTTAAGTTTTCTGGGCCTGACCGATCCCAATGTCGTCAGTTGGGGGCAAATCATCGGCTCTAACCGGCAGTATATTTTAGACGCCAGTTTTACTGTAACCATCCCGGGAGTCGCGATTTTCGTTACCGTTCTGGCGATATCACTTGTCGGGGACGGCCTGAATGATGCCCTAAATCCCAAATTGAGGCAGCGCTAATGGAACCGTTGCTGAAAGTTGAGAACCTGCGCATTGAGCTTTCAACCCGTGATGGGATTGCCCCGGTAATCGACGATCTGTCGTTTACGTTAGGCGCCGGGGAAAGCATCAGCTTTGTAGGCGAAAGTGGCTGTGGGAAATCCATGACGGCCCTTGGCATCATGGGCCTGCTACCGGAAAAAATCGGCCGCATCGCGGCTGGAAAGATCACTTTTAATGGTGAGGAACTGACCACAGCCAGTGAAAAACGCCTGCGCGATATTCGCGGCAACGATATTTCCATGATTTTTCAAGAACCCATGACATCGCTTAATCCGGTGTTTACCGTGGGCGAGCAGATTGCGGAAGTTTTGCGTGCACATCAGGGTCTCAGCCGCGCGGCGGCGCGGGGAGCGGCTGTTGATCTGCTGGACGCGGTGCGAATTCCAAACGCCAAACGGCGGGTTTCGGATTATCCATTTCAATTGTCTGGCGGCCAGCGCCAACGGGTTATGATCGCCATGGCCCTGGCGTGTGAACCCAAAATCCTGATTGCCGATGAGCCCACTACCGCGCTGGACGTCACCGTTCAGGCGCAGATTTTTGATCTGCTGCGCGACCTGCGCCGCCAGACTGGCACCGCAATTATCCTGATTACCCACGACATGGGTGCCGTTGCTGAAATGGCGGATCGAATGATTGTGATGTACGCTGGGCGCAATGCTGAGCAGGGACCGGTAGAGAAAATTATTGAACACCCGCGTCACCCCTACACGAAGGGACTGATCTCCTGCGTGCCCCATATTATGGCCCACTTAAGCGTAGAGCGTCACCCGCTGACAGAGGTTCCCGGCATTGTTCCGCCCCTGCGCGATTTCGGCCAAAATAGGTGTTTGTTTGCGTCACGCTGTGGGCAGGTTACACAGGATTGTCTGGACAGCCGGCCGCCCGAAATTGAGTTTGCCAGGGCCCAAAAGTCGGCCTGCTGGCACGCAAGGGCGGTTTAGATGGATGGTTCGTATAAAGAAGATCTGCTGTTGGATGTCAGCAATCTAACGGTTCGCTTTGCGGTCAAACGCGGTGGCGGGTGGCGCAGCAAATCCTATCTTTATGCGGTCGATGACATTTCTTTTGATATCAGAAGAGGAGAGACACTGGCGATTGTCGGCGAAAGTGGCTCTGGTAAGACCACCGCTGCACTAGCGGTTGCGCGGCTGGTCAGTGCCTACACCGGCAAAGTTATGCTGGACGGCGAGGATTTTCTGAAGCTGCAAGACGAGGCACTTCGGCGCGCGCGCGCCAAGATGCAGTTTATATTTCAAGACCCCTATTCCAGCCTGAATCCGCGGGTGCGCGCGGAAAAGATCGTGCGCGAACCGTTGGATAATTTGAACACGGTATCACAAGCAGAGCGTCAGTCTATTGTTGACCGGTTGTTCAAAGCCGTGGGTCTGCATCCGGAGCAACAGCGCTTGTTCCCGCATCAGTTTTCAGGTGGGCAGCGGCAAAGGATCGGTATTGCCCGCGCCTTAGCTACCCAACCCGAGTTGATCATCTGTGACGAACCGGTTTCGGCTCTGGACGTCGCGGTACAGGCGCAAATCTTGAATCTTTTGCGTAAATTGCAGTCTGATTTCGGGCTAACATTCCTGTTCATCAGCCATGATCTGGGCGTGGTCCAACACATGTGTGACAGCATCGTTGTTATGTATATGGGCAAAATCGTCGAACACGCTGACCGATTAAGCCTGTTTAACAACCCGCTGCATCCCTATACCGCAGCACTTTTGTCAGCGGTGCCTTCTGTCGACAAAAAACGCCGCGAGGCCACCAAGCGCATCCTGATCCCGGGTGATCCACCGGACCCCTTGGACTTACCTAAAGGGTGTCGCTTTGCCAACCGCTGCCCGGCGGCGCAAGCACGATGCAGTGAAAGTCAACCGGATCTGATCGAGGTTACAAGGGGCCACAAAGTGGCCTGTCATTTGGTGGATGAACGGGCTGTATTACCTCTTTGACCGGTCAATTTGTGGTCAGATACTCCTGTTCGGTCAACACCATGTCAGAAATACATGCGGGAACAACCAGTAGTCTGCTGACGCGTGCTGTTAACGTCGTTTTGAAGGAGCAGAAAAGACTGGCGCTGATGGTGCGAGAAACCCCATTACATACCGACCACCTGCGAAACCATGACCGGCAATTCGGAAATCGGCGCAACCATAATGCCAACGGTAACCTCTTTTTATTTCAGACCAAAGACGATTGCGGACATGGTTGGTCACACAGTTGGGCGCGCGCTTGATCTGTTTGATATGGATTTCGGTTTGGCTCAGCGCTGGAAAGACGCGGCCGAATGAAATCCGAAAGTCGCCAAAAACACTGCGTCCAGGTGACGTACGGCCAGAGACAGAGTTAAACGATAGTAATGAAATCATTGACGAGGCAGGAATTCTACCTTCTTTACCGCCTTTGGGTTCATGAGACTAAAAAGAGACTAAAACTCCCCATCGCCGCTAAGAAAATCGTGTAAGTCGTTGATTTTGTTGGTGAGCCCGGACAAGATCAAAATGGTATATCAGGCAGAGCAGGATCGAATATTGTTTGGTCAGATTGCGGGCCTTATGGTCAGCAGGGGAGCATTGAACGGGCAATCGGTCGTGGAATTGCCAGATTATATCGATATTGTTGGCAAAGAGGATGTGAGGGCGGTTAAAGCTGATCCCGACAATTTTGAGCGGAAGCTTGGAGCGGCAGGGAAGCGGTATGTATTTATCACGTAGCAAAGATATTTGGTGGTTCTTATGTGGCTAAAATACGACCTTAACTATGAGACCAGCCTGATATGTTGCGGCTGGACCACGATTTCTGAATGGCTATAATTGGCAAAACCGCCGGATGACGGCACCGCGCGTTGCGGCTGGACCACGATTTCTGAATGGCTATAATGGATCAGCGTGTTTATCCAGCAGGATAGAGGTTGCGGCTGGACCACGATTTCTGAATGGCTATAATGGATCATCGGATAACCTGTTAATATAACATGGTTTTCCGGTTGATCTGTTATAGATTTTTGCACGGAATCGCATCAGAATAACACCAGTTGGTCCGGATTTTTTCGGGCCGATCTGCGGTCTTGGTCCGAGAAATGCACAATATCACGATATTGCCTGTCGGTGAAGCCAAGGATTTGCACATCGCCGCTGTCAGGCAAAGCGCGCTCAATCCGGTTCACCCGGGCGGTAAACGCCTCTTTTCCGTTCACAAATCTGGCGTATATCGAAAACTGGCTGCGCTCATATCCCTCGTCCAGCAGGAAATTGCGAAAATCACCCGCAGCTTTGCGGTGTACTTTGGTTTCGGTCGGCAAATCAAACATGACAAGTATCCACATAAGCCTGTATCCGCTGAGATGGGTTGAAGGGGGCTTCATTTGCCAAGCCCGGCCAAAATCAGGGCATCGGGGGGCTTTGGCAGCGCAAGGGCCAGACTGCCGGCTTCGAAACTAAGCGCAAGGGATGTGGCAAGTTTGGACAGGGCAACCGATGTTGGGCTGACCGTGTCCCCCAGCGGCAAATCAAGCGAGATCAGACGCGCAAGCGCCTGTTTTGCTTCAGGCGTGACGGTGTGGCCATTGGTGCGGGCAATGTTATGGGCAGTGGCGTCCACCAGCGGGCGAAACGGCTCCATCAGGTCGTCTGCCAAGGCAAATGCGTTAGAGCGGTTGTGGTGGTGAACGCCGATTGTTGGGTGCAGACCGGCGGCAACAACGGCGCGTGCGGTCGCCGCCCGCAACACTGTGTAGCCATAGTTCAGCAAACCATTGATATCAGGCCCTTTCGCGTCGCGGCGAAAATCCCTGCCCATCAGTAGCGGCCAGTAATAGCGGGCAGCTTGCGCCTCTATGTTCGTCGGGTCACCGGATTTGATCTGGCGTACCATCTGTTCCAGACGCGCAGCCGGGTGGCCAAAAGCAGCCAATGTCGCTGCCTGCATATTAACCTTGGCAGTGACGATTTGTTTCCATGCCTGCTTAATCAGCGGGGTTCTCGCGCTCCACTGGGCCCGCATACGGGCCCCTTGGCCGTGGTGGCCTTGCAGCGGCAAAAGGAGGGCACGGG
>Ga0114932_10004983_pt1 | contig 12020 bp, 14 predicted proteins | sample 2SBtaG_2_FD_87286 | JGI IMG/M metagenome (GOLD analysis project Ga0114932, IMG submission 87286) | Deep subsurface microbial communities from Kolumbo volcano to uncover new lineages of life (NeLLi) - 2SBTROV12_ACTIVE470 metaG | ecosystem: Environmental > Aquatic > Marine > Volcanic ... | reverse complement strand
TGGTGGTGTTCAATTTAATGGAGAACAAATTCTGCAACAGGGTTTAGAAGAGAAACAAAAATTAGAAGAAGAAATGATTGTTAGCTATTCTCTACCCGTTCATGACCTGACTGGATAATTAAATGGCAAGAGGCACAAATCTGTACTTCAATCATTTTGGAAATGCAGACGAACAAAATTTAATTAATGATTTGGCATACGAATCAATTAAGATGTATGGCATTGATGTTGGTTATATGGCTAAAACATATTCTGACACAGATGATATACTTAATGAAAATAGCAAAGGTTACTTTGCTGCTCATAGTCAAGTTGTAATGTATATTAGAAATGTAGATGGTTTTGAAGGTGAGGGAGATTTCCTAAGTAAGTTTGGTGTAGAAATTAGAGATAGAATTACATTCTCTGTTGCCCGTCGTGAGTTTGCTGAAACAATTCAAGCAGATCAATCAATATCAAGACCAAGAGAAGGTGATTTAGTTTATCTTCCATTAAATAAAAAAATATTTGAAATAAAATTTGTAGAGCATGAGCCAACATTTTATCAAATGGGTTCATTACAATTCTACGATATTACTTGTGAATTGTTTGAGTATGCTGGTGAAAGAATGAATACTGGATTTAGTGAAGTAGATACTATAATGGATACACATAGTACTGATATATTTGTAGACACCCAACTATTATTACAAGATGGTATAACACCTTTATTTACAGAAGAAGGTAATAGAATATTATCAGAAGCTGAAGATAGAAGTGATGCAAGCTCAGAATCAGATAGAGACTTTGATACAATAACAGATTCAGATAACATACAACTACAAACGGATGCAGATGCAATTATAGACTTTAGTGACTCTGATCCATTTAGTGAAGGTGGTACTTTCTAATGTTTGGTCACGATTTTCAACATAATCATTTACGTAAGTATGTGATAGTATTTGGTACTTTATTTAATGATCTTATTGTACAAAGAAAAGATTCAGCTGGTAATATAATACAAAATATAAAGGTACCATTAGCATATGGTCCTAGAGAAAAAGCATTAGCTAGATTAGAACAAGATCCTGATCTTAATAGAAAGGTAGCTATAACTTTACCACGTATGTCATTTGAAATGACTTCATATAATTATGCTCCCGAAAGAAAATTAAATAAAATTCATAGAAATGTAGCAGCACTTAGTGATGATAAGAAAAAATTGTATGCAGCATACACACCTGTACCATATGATATAGGTTTTGAATTAAACCTTATGACAAAAGCTGCAGAAGATTCTACAAGATTGGTAGAACAAATATTACCTTTCTTTACACCTGAGTGGTCTGTAACTATGAATCTAATTCCAGAAATGGGTTGGAAACAAGATATACCAATTGTACTTAATAATGTTAGTGTATCAGATACCTATGAAGCAGATTTTGAAACAAGAAGAGCTTTAATACATACATTGAATTTTACAATGAAAGGTTATTTCTGGGGTCCAGTTAGAAAAACTGGTGTTATTAAAACAGCTAATGTTATGACACATGTGGACACATCCACTGTTTATGCAAATCAACATCCATCCAATACAGTATTTGCAAATGTTAATGTAACAAATTCTTCATCAGCTGGATATTATTTACATAGTAGAACAACAACTACACCTGGTCTACTAGCAAACGGAAGTCCAACATCTAATGCCTCATTATCAGTTGGCATAGATAGTATAGATGAAGATGACGATTACGGGTACATACATAATTTTGAGGAATGGTTCAGTGCAAACACATCAGCCTAAAGAAGATAAAATAGCAGACACTTTAGATATATCTCCAATTGTAAAAGAAAAAAAAGAAGTTACAGTTGTTGAGCCACCTAAAGATGATCAGTCTCAAAGAGATTTAGATTACTCCAGAGAGAATTTATATCATTTAGTTGAAAGAGGTAGAGATGCTTTAGAAGGTATATTAGATTTAGCACAACAAAGTCAGTCACCTAGAGCATATTAAGTTGCAGGACAGCTAATAAAAACTGTAACAGATACTAATAGAGATTTAATTGATTTACAAAAGAAAGCAAAAGATTTATTTAAAGATGATAATGTAGATCCTAAAACAATTAACAATAATTTATTTGTAGGTAACACATCAGAGTTAACTAAACTATTAGGAGGTACAGCAAGAGATGTACCATCAGGAAAGAAAAAATTATGATAGATGAAGCATCAATGGATCTCACACTATTCTTAGTACCTTGGATAGCTTTACTAATATCACTTGTGGCTACTTTATGGATTAAAGAATGGGTGACATCATTAGTTAAAGGTATGAAGTTTAGAATGAATAAAGCATTCAATGAGAGTGATCATGTTATACTAGATGGTAAACCTGCTGTCATAGTTAAAGTAGGAATAACAGAAACAGTCTTTGGTGTATATTCAGATGCTGGTTATGTTTGGAGATATGTTCCTAATACTAAAATAGAAAATTTAAAATTAGAAAAAATTATTAATCCTGAGTTACATCTTGACTCTCCTGAAGAGAAAGCTAAAAAAATTCAAGAGTTAATAGATCTAAATCAAGATAATATGATAGCAGCAAATAAAAGAGCAATAGATCAAATAAAGAATGGAAAAAAATAATGTATGAATATAGAGTAGAAGTACTAAAAATAATAGATGGTGACACCGTTGATGTTGACATTGATCTAGGTTTTGGTGTATGGTTAAAAAATGAAAGAGTAAGATTATATGGTATTGATACTCCAGAAAGTCGTACTAGAGATTTAGAAGAAAAGAAATTTGGTCTTGCTGCAAAAGAAAGATTAAAAGAATTATTAAAAGATGATGTATATCTTCGTACTATGGTTGGCAGAGGTGGAGAAGATATGAAAGGTAAGTTTGGTAGAATCTTAGGTGACTTTGTATCACAGTACGAACAGGGAACTGGTTGGGGACAAATGTCTGCCTCAGAAATATTAATTAAAGAAGGTCATGCTGTAGCTTACAATGGCCAAAGTAAAGATGACATACAAGAAGCACATATGAAAAACAGAACAAAGTTATTGGAAGAAGGTATTGTTACGTAAAGATCAAATATATCTTGGTAATCCTAGACTAAAAAAAGCTAATGTAAAAATTGAATACACAAAAGAGCAGATTAAAGAATTAGCAAAATGCTCAAAAGATATTTTATACTTTTGTAATAAGTATATGAAAATAGTAAATGTAGACGAAGGTTTAATTAACTTTAAAACATATGATTTCCAAGACAATATAATAAGAAGTGTACAGGATAATAGGTTTACTATATGTAAGATGCCTAGACAGTCTGGCAAGACTACTGTTATGACTGCTCTTATACTACACTTTGCATTATTCAATGAGTCATTTAATGTAGCTGTGTTAGCTAATAAAGCTGCAACTGCTAGAGAAATATTACATAGAATACAATTAGGTTTTGAATACTTACCACATTGGATGCAACAAGGTATAGTAGAATGGAACAAAGGTAATGTAGAACTAGAAAATGGTTCTAAAATATTAGCTGGTGCAACATCATCAGGTTCTGTTCGTGGTGGTTCTTTTAACTTAATATACTTAGATGAGTTTGCATTCGTACCAGCTCATCAACAAGAAGAGTTCTTTGCATCAACTTATCCTACAATTTCTTCTGGTAATACAACAGGAGTTATGATAACATCTACTCCTAGAGGTATGAATCTTTTCTATAAGATATGGACAGATGCTATAGAACTTAGAAGTGAATATGAAGCTATTGAAGTTCATTGGTCTGATGTTCCAGGTAGAGATGAGGCTTGGAAGAAACAAACAATACAAAATACAAGTGAAGAACAATTTAGAGTAGAGTTTGAATGTGAATTCTTAGGTTCATCTAATACACTTATACATCCTACTAAGTTAGGGCAATTAGCTTTTCATGAACCAATATCTAAATCAGAACAAATGAAAGTGTTTGAAGATCCTAAACCAAACCACATATATGCTATATGTGTTGATACATCAAGAGGTATAGGTAATGATTATTCTGCTTTTGTTGTTATTGATTGTAGTGTTGTACCATATAAAGTAGTAGCAACATTTAGAAGTAATATTATAGCACCTATGTTATATCCTAATATAATATATGAAGCAGGTAAAAAATATAATAATGCATATTGTCTTGTAGAAATAAATGATATAGGTCAGCAAGTAGCAGACATATTACATCATGATCTTGAATACGAATTTATAATGACAGCACAATGGAGAGGCAGAGCAGGACAAATAGTTAATGCTGGCTTTGGTGGTGGACAACAACAGATGGGTGTAAGAACCACTAAACAATTAAAAAGAGTAGGTTGTGCTACATTAAAAACTATCATAGAGAATGATAAGTTAGAAATAAATGACTTTGATATACTACAAGAACTTACAGCTTTCTCTGTAAAGGGTAATAGTTATGAAGCAGAAGAGGGTTATAATGATGATTTAGTAATGTGTTTAGTATTGTTTGCATGGTTATCTAATCAAGAATACTTTAAAGAGTTAACAGATATAGACATAAGAAAGAATTTACATAATAAAAATGAACAAGCAATTGAAGATGATGTATTACCGTTTGGTTTTATTAGTGACGGAACTGGTGGTAGTGTAGCAGAGAAAGATGAGTTTGGTGCAGATACATTATTGACACATGCGGAGTGGGATGTAGATGATACACAAGGAATCTTTTAAGGCATATAAACTAGACCTTCCACCTTTAGAACATTCTGTAAAAAGAAAAATGAAGATGTGGGCAAATCTATGGGCATTAGATAAACCGTTAACATTTGAAGAACATACACAAGCAGATAAATGTATTGCAGATAGTTTAGGAGCTGAACCAAAAACACAACAAGAACACAATAAATCAGTTGGTGATGTTGGTAGAAAGATGGAGCAAGCATATAGAAAAACTGATTATATAAACGATTTTAATAATGGTTTAGTTAATTGTGTGGCGCATAATTTTGATCCTTATGATGAAATAACACCAGAGTTAAATGTTTATAGTGAGATATTTGGTGAACCAATTGTACCTATCATAGGTGTTATGCGTAACCCTACAGATAAATTAGCATCTTTTCCACCACATTATGATAAAGTAAAGGCAGCTAGCATTAATATAGTATTGGAAGTAGGTGGTAGTAATGTAGAAACTATTTTTTATGAAGATGTACGTACTAAAGATTTTGAAGATCCTTTTATAAAGAAAGTATCTGATTGTACACCAATAGCAAAATATAAATTTGAGAAAGAACAATGGCATTTGTTTAATACACAACGATTACATTCAGTAGAGAATATAGAAACTAGAAGAGTTACTGTATCATTAATGCCAGAATCAGCTCCCACAATAGAAGAATTTTTAAATAAGTATAATTATCTTGTCAAAGAAGCATTATAACTTTTTTCGTGAGCCCATGGTTTTTATAAATAAATACAAGCCCAAATTACAAACACCACTAAAGGTCATATAAGGAGAAACAAGACATGGGATTTCAAGTTAGTCCAGGCGTAAACGTCTCCGAGATAGATCTGACAGGCATTATACCTGCAGTTTCTACCACAGAAGGCGCCCTAGCTGGTTGGTTTAGATGGGGACCCGCTGAAGAGCGAAGCCTAATATCTTCTGAAGAAGAGTTAGCAAGTACCTTTGGTGAGCCAGATTCAACCAACTTCACAACATTTTTCACAGCTGCAAACTTTTTATCATATGGTAATAAGTTATTTGTAGCAAGAGCAATACCAGCTGATGCAATTAATTCAACTGTATTGCAAAACCAATCAACAGTTGCAAACAATGAAGTAGCAACACAAACAGATTTAATCAAAAACCAAGAACATCACGATGGTTTAACATTATCATCTACAGCATCATTATCAGCTTTCATAGCAAAGTATCCAGGATCATTAGGTAATAGTTTAAAAATTAGTGTATGTGATAGTCCATTAGCATTTGAAAGTACATTTACTGGTGTAACAAACAGTTCAATGGATGTTGCTGGATCTAATAATAACTTTGTAGCAACTATGTCTGTTGGTAGTAATACATTACTATTCAGTCAAACAGGTACTGAGTCAGGAGATAGTTCTGGTCAAACAGCACATGCTATAAGAGTTGGTGCTAATTTATCTATGACTACTGCACAAACAGTATTTACAGTTGGAGACACAGTACGTTTAGGTAATAGTACTATTGGTTATCAAACAGCTAAGATTGTAGCAAAGAGTGCTGTACAAGCTGGAGGTAGTCATGCAGGTGGAACTACAACATTTACTGCTAACGTATCGTTTACATTAGATCAAAAATACAGATTATCATCAGACCTTAGTGCAAACAGTACTGTAGGAGATAGTATTAATTCAGGTGGAGTTACACGTTTCTGGGAATACAGAGACAATGTTGATAAAGCCCCAGGTCAATCTGACTGGTCAAACAACGTAGCAAACAATACTGCTAATGATGAATTACATATAGTAATATCTGATGAAGATGGAGACATCACAGGTGTTAAAGATAACATTTTAGAAGTATGGGAAGGTCTATCAAGAGCATCTGATGCAAAGAACGAAAGTGGTGAATCAATATACTATAAAGATGTTATAGATAACCAATCCAATTGGGTATGGGTAGGTGGTACAAATATTAGAGCAACATCTAATGTGAACACTGCTGCACAAACATATTCAAATACAGGTGCGTTATTAAACAATCATGTTAATGCTGTAATACCATTTACATCTTCATTCCAAGTTGGTTCAGATGGAACTAATCCAAATGAAACTTCAATTGCAATAGGACAATTAGCATCAGCTGTTGACTTGTTCAAGAGTCCAGAGGATGTTGATATATCATTAGTAGTAGCTGGATTATCCAGAGGAGGTACTAATGGAGAACAATGGCCAAATTATCTAATTGATAATATTGCTGATGTCAGAAAAGACTGTGTAGTATTCTGCTCACCTGAAAAGGCTGATGTAGTAAACAATACTGGTGGAGAAAGTAATGATGTTAAAACATTTGCTGACTCATTAACAGCAAGTTCATATGCAGTTATGGATAGTGGATGGAAATATCAATACGATAAGTACAATGATGTATATAGATATATCCCACTTAATGGTGACATAGCTGGTCTTTGTGTAAGAACAGATGATACAAGAGACCCATGGTTCAGTCCTGCAGGATATAATAGAGGTGTGATTAAAAATGCAATCAAACTTCCATACAATCCAGATAAAGCAGACAGAGATATACTTTATAAAAATAAAGTTAATCCTGTAATAACTCAACCAGGTCAAGGAACATTGCTATTTGGTGATAAAACATTACTATCTAAACCAAGTGCATTTGATAGAATAAATGTAAGAAGATTATTCATTGTTCTAGAAAAAGCAATAGCAACTGCAGCTAAGTTTACTCTATTTGAATTTAATGATGAGTTCACTAGAGCACAGTTCCGTAATATGGTAGAACCATTCTTACGAGATGTACAAGGCAGAAGAGGTATATTTGACTTTAGAGTTGTATGTGACGAAACAAATAACACTGGAGAAGTAATTGATGCTAACAGATTTGTAGGAGACATTTATGTTAAACCTGCAAGAGCAATTAACTTCATACAGTTAAACTTTGTAGCGGTTCGTACAGGAGTTGAATTCTCTGAAGTTGTTGGTCAATTCTAAGATAAATAGTTAGGTAAAAGGAGAAGCAATAATGGCTTTTAATATTAACGAAATAAAATCCCAACTAGCTCTTGGAGGCGCACGTCCGTCACTCTTTCAAGTGACATTGACTAACCCTGTAAATGCAGCTGCGGATTTAAAATTCCCGTTCATGTGTAGAGCAGCGCAAATGCCTGCTTCTACATTAGGAACAATCGAAGTACCGTACTTCGGTCGTAAAGTAAAAATTGCTGGAGACAGAACTTTTGCTGAGTGGACAGTTACTTTAATACAAGATGAGGATATGATTATTAGAAACTCTATGGAAGAGTGGTCTAATAGTATTAATTCACATCTAGGTAACTTACGTTCATTTGCTACAGCAAGTCCTACTCTCTATAAAGCAAACGCAACAGTGACCCATTTTGGGAAAACTGGTCTTCCGTTGAGAAATTATACATTCAATGGTTTATTTCCAACAGAAGTAAGCCCTATTGACTTAGATTGGAATACAACAGATACTTTAGAAGAGTTTACTGTTACATTCCAATATGACTATTGGGAGGTTGGTGGTGTTACCGGTAATGCTGGTGGCACATAAATATATAATGAAAATATAAAGGTGAAATTAATATGGCGGAATTATTTGGGTTTGAGTTTAAAAGAAAAGGTGTAAAGACCGAAGAAGATATAGGTTCTTTTGCACCAAAGATAGATGACGAAGGTGCTATAACAGTCGCAGAAGGCGGTGCTTATGGTACCTACGTTGATCTAGAAGGCTCAACCAGGACCGAATCAGAACTCATAACAAGATACAGACGTATGGCTTTACAGCCAGAGTGTGAACTTGCCATTGATGATATAGTTAATGAGACTATTGTCTATGGAGAAGAGCATAAGATTTGTGAAGTGAATTTGGATAGCTTAGAAGGTAGTCCAAAACTTAAACAACTTATACGTGAAGAATTTGATAACACATTAAGACTATTAGATTTTAATAGTAAAGGTTATGAAATCTTTAGACATTGGTATATTGATGGTAGACTATACTATCATGTAGTAGTAGATAGAGACAATCCAGAAGATGGTGTTAGAGAATTACGTTACGTAGATCCAAGAAAAATTAAAAAGATAAGAACAGTTCAAAAGCAAAGGATTGGAAACGCTTCTGCAGTATCTGGACCAGGTGCTGTAACAATACAAAAGACTAAAGAAGAGTATTTTATCTATAATGAAAAAGGGTTCACAGGTTATCCTGGTGGATCTCCTACCGCTGCTGCTGGTGAGCAAGGTGTTAAGATAGCAAGAGATTCAGTTATCAATGTGACATCTGGTATGATGTCTGAAGATAATAGAATAGTATTATCACATCTACACAAAGCAATCAAACCATTAAACCAATTACGTATCTTAGAAGATGCAACTGTTATATACAGAATATCAAGAGCACCTGAAAGAAGAGTGTTCTATATTGATGTAGGTAATCTTCCTAAGATGAAAGCAGAACAGTATCTAAGAGATATGATGGTAAAGCATAAAAATAGATTAGTCTATGATGCTGGTACTGGAGAAGTAAGAGACGATCGTAAGTTCATGACAATGTTAGAAGACTATTGGTTACCTAGAAGAGAAGGTGGTAGAGGTACAGAGATATCATCTTTAGGTGGTGGTCAAAACTTGGGTGAGCTAGAAGATGTACTATACTTCCAAAAGAAATTATACAGATCATTGAATGTTCCTGTATCAAGATTAGAATCAGAAACTGGTTTCCAACTTGGTAGAAGTACAGAGATAAGTAGAGATGAATTAAAATTCCAAAAGTTTATTGGTAGAACTCGTAATAGATTCTCAATACTATTTAATAAAGTTTTAGAGAAACAATTAGTACTTAAAGGTATTATGACTTTAGAAGAGTATAATGAAGCTAAAGAGTTTATTAGATATGACTTTATGGAAGATAATCATTTCCATGAACTTAAAGAAATGGAAATTCAAACAGAAAGAGTTAACGCCCTAAATAATATTGATCCATTTATTGGTAGATATTTCTCACAGAGATGGGCCAAGAAGAATATTTTAAGAATGACAGATGAGCAAATGGAACAAATGGATGCTGAAATAGCAGAGGAACAAGAGGATGGAACTATTCATCAAGAACTTGAGCCTGCTGGTAAAGAAGCACAGCCAGAAGAACCAATGGACGATCAACCTCCTTAGGAAGAACCGCCAGCTCAAGAATTATAAATATATATACGTAAGGATATTATTATGCCAGAAAACAATAGTGACGAAATGATTAAGTTTGCAGCCACAGGTAAACCAGCAAAATTTGGAGACGCCTTTGGCGATCTAATGAAAGACAAAGTAAATGCTGGCGTGGAAGCTATTAGAGCAAAAGTCGCAGCTAAGCTAGCAGGATTGGATCCAACAGGAGAAGTTGGTGATGGTGCTGAAGAAGGTGGTAACAAAGACAGTGTACCTGATGAGGATACTGAAATGGAATTAACACCTGAAGAACAAAAAGAGCTTGATGCTGATGATGCAACAGAAGCCACAGGAGAAACAACAGATGAAAACTCTGAAACAAATAGTTAAAGAATCAGATTTTGCAAACCCAAAGTCACCTGGTGACAAGGCTTTTGTAGACAAACATATAATTCAAAAAACTGATTATCCTCATAAACCAAAAGATGGTTCTAATGATGATATCTTTTCTGGTAAGAAACAGAAGAGAAAAAAGAAAAGAACAGATCACGAAGACGATAAAGCAGTATACGAAATGTCTGATGCAAAAATGAAAAGAAAAGAAGAAATTGTTAAGGGCATGAAAAAGAATACACATGAGTTTATTAAAAGATATGGTAAAGATGCAGAAAGTGTTATGCATGCTACTGCTACTAAACAAGCTCAAACAGAAGATACAGTTTTAGAAAGTATTATAAATGCTACAGAAGATAAAGTTGTAACTGTAGAGAATAAAGAATTCAAACTTACATTAGAAGATTCACAAGCATTAAAAAAAATCTATGAAAGTTTAAATGACGAAAACAAAAAAGAGTTTGAACAAAAACTTTTAACAAAAGGTGGAACGCAACAACTAATTAGTTTTGCATCACAGTGGGGAGTATAAGTAAATGGCTAGTCAGATATTATCAAATCATTTAGCTCCAGGTGGTGGTAAAGTAGTAGTACTTTATAAACCTGGTTCTGCATCTGTAGTTAATCTTGCATTGTCAGGTTTAGCAGCAACTGGAGAAACAGTATCTGAGGCAGCAATATCACGTATATTTTATACTGGTTCAGGACAATTAAAAATAGCTAGGAATACAACAAACGTATTCATATCTGGTGATACAGACGACTCATTTGATTTTGATTTCAAAGCAGCTGGTTGTTTGTTAAGTGCTAATAGTGATCAAGCAATAAATGTTACATTTGCTGATGCAAACAGTACTGCAATTATTGAATTCCAAAAAACTTCAAATTATAGCTCAACAACATATTAGGAAAGACTAATGAAACTTATTACAGAGTTAAACGAAGAAGTAAAATATATCTTCGAAGAAGATGAAAAAACTAAAAAGAAAAATTACTTTATAGAAGGTATCTTTATGCAAGGAGATATTAAGAACCGTAATGGTAGAATGTATCCCAAAGAAGTACTTGCTAAAGAAGCAGCTCGTTACAATAAAGAATACATTCAAAAGAATAAAGCATATGGTGAGTTAGGACATCCACAAGGTCCTACAATTAATCTTGAGAGAGTATCTCATATGATTAAAGAATTAACACCTGATGGATCAAACTTTATGGGTAAAGCAAAAGTTCTTGATACACCTTATGGTAACATAGTAAAAAATTTAATAGACGAAGGAGCACAGCTTGGCGTTAGTTCCAGAGGTATGGGAACATTAAAAGACAACCGAGGATCTCAAGAAGTACAATCAGATTTTATGTTATCAACAGCAGCTGATATAGTTGCAGACCCCTCCGCACCAGAAGCATTTGTTAATGGTGTAATGGAAGGAGTTGAGTGGGTTTATGATGCAGCTTCATCTTCATTCCGTAGTATGGAAATTGTAGATGAAATTGAAAAAGTGGGAATAAAGGATGCGAAAAAACTAGAAGAACAGAAGATTGTTATGTTCGAGAAGTTTATGCGTAGCTTATAATAATTAAATTTTATAAATAATAGAATAATAGGATATTAAATCCGTTCTAGAACAACAAGAGGAGTCCAATGATGGCCAAAGAAGAAATCAAACAGGTAGTCGAAGATGACGATCTGCTAGAGGCCAGCGAGGCTACTGACGAGAAACAACTCGAC
>Ga0114932_10004981_pt1 | contig 12020 bp, 12 predicted proteins | sample 2SBtaG_2_FD_87286 | JGI IMG/M metagenome (GOLD analysis project Ga0114932, IMG submission 87286) | Deep subsurface microbial communities from Kolumbo volcano to uncover new lineages of life (NeLLi) - 2SBTROV12_ACTIVE470 metaG | ecosystem: Environmental > Aquatic > Marine > Volcanic ... | reverse complement strand
GGGGCTACCTCTACGCCAAGGGACTTGCCGACGAATCTGCAGCCGTACACCAGCTGGGAACTCCCCCGGACAACAAGCTCACGGCACTCTCGTTGGGAACCCTAGTCGCTGGAGGCGCGTTCATGACCTGGTACTCAGCAGACGGGTACGAGCCACCGGTCCCGATGGCCGCCGCCATGACGCTGTTCACCAGCACGATTGTGACCATGACCATGCAGCATCACCGACGTCGAAAGGTGATTCGACGCACACCTCCTCGCATCCCGGACGCCGAATCCGAGCCGCTGCCGGTGTGGTGAGGCCGTCTGGAGCCAGCCGCCCCACCCCGTGACCATCAATTGCTCGACGCGTTCATGCCGGCACACTCCAACTGCTACCGTGGCCGAACGGGAGGGACCCATCTCGCTGTCGATGTGTGCATTGTTGGTCGCTGTGTGGCTCGCACCGGCCCATGGCCAGGAAGAGAGCGTGCAGCCGACGGCCCTGCCGCCGCTGGTCGTGGGGGTCAAGCACTCCCCGCCCTTCGCCTTCAAGCGGGATGACGGCACCTGGAGCGGCCTCTCCATTGAGCTGTGGGAGTCGGTGGCCAAGGAAATCGGGCGCGACTGGGTGTACGAGGAACACGCTCTGGCCGAGCTGCTGGTGGTCGTCGAGAAGGGGGATGTCGACCTCGGTGTGGCCGCGTTGACGGTGACGGCCGACCGTGAGCGACGCTTTGACTTCGGCCAGCCCTTCCACACTTCTGGTCTCGGCATTGCCGTGGTTCCAGACCCGGAGCCAGGCCTGATTGCGTTGCTCTTCGGCATCATCTCGGGCCCTTTCTTTGAGGCCGTGGCCGCCCTCGCCGGACTGCTGTTCTCGGTGGGTGTGATCGTGTGGCTGTTCGAGCGGCGCACCAACGAGCAGTTCGGCGGCTCGGCCTCAGAAGGACTGTTCGCGGGCTTCTGGTGGTCCGCCGCCACGATGACGACGGTTGGCTACGGAGACAAGGTCCCGCGCAGCGTGGGAGGCAGGATCGTTGGCATCGTGTGGATGTTCACCAGCATCCTCATCATCTCAAGCTTCACGGCCGCCATCGCATCGGCGCTCACTGCGCACCAACTCGAGCTTCCCCTGGATGGACCCGAAGACCTCCATACCGTGAAGGTGGGCACCGTGAACGGGTCGACGAGCGCTGACTGGCTCGATGAGCACGACCTCGCATGGCAGTCCTACGACGACCTTGGGGACGCGATGGGCGCCCTCGACTCCGGAGCTCTCGAGGCTGTCGTGTACGACGCGCCCGTGCTGGCCTGGGTTGCCAACAACCAGTTCGACGACCGCATTGCGGTGCTGCCCAGAACCTTCGAGCGTCAGGACTACGCCATTGCCTTTCCCGACGAGAGTCCGCTGCGCGAGTCCGTCGACATCCAGGTGCTTGAGCAGACAAGTCAGCCCTGGTGGGGTCGGCGATTGCGCGAATACCTAGGCGAGTGAAAACGCAAGACACGCCGCTAAGGCTCGGCAGACAGCGGCAGTGCCGCGCCTCCAGAAAGACGCTGCCGTTCTCGGTGAATTTCCTGGCGTTGGACAGCAGGTTCACCAGGACCTGCACCAAGCGATGTTGGTCCCCGAGCACGACCGAAGGCTCGGCGATCTGCACGTGCAGCTGCACCTCGCCGTCCTCAAAGATGGCCGCCACTGCAGATGCGCTCTGCTCACACTGGGACCCGACATCAACGGGCGCCTTGGCATAGTCCATCCGGCCGGCCTCCATCTTGCTGATGTCGAGCACGTCATTGATGAGTGCTGTCAGCCGCTCTCCTTCGCTGATGATGATGTCGATATTGCCCTGCACCAGCTTGGCGGCCTTCTGGGATTTGGCGTCGTCGGTGGGCACATGCGGAATGACGCTGCGGGCGAGCTTGCTGCGGATGATCTTGGCGAAGCCGAGCACCGACGTGAGCGGGGTGCGCAGCTCATGGCTGGTCATCGAGATGAACTCGGTCTTCATGCGGTCCACCTCCTTTTGCAGGGTCACGTCACGCAGCACGGCCACAACCCCCACGCTGGTACCGTCCTCGGTCCGAACGACGCTGGCGGCAATCTGTCCGACTCGGTCATCGGGCAGCGCCAGTTCCCGCTGTACGAAGCGGTCCTCATCGTCGGCCCACGCCGTCTCGAGCGCATCGATCAAGTCCGCCGGAAGGGCTCCAGCGGCTCGCTCTCCGACGATGCCTTGCTCGAGCTTGTACAGGTCCCTGAAGATCGGGTTCATGACCTCGATGGTCCGTCCATCGGCGCCGATGACGACCAGCCCGTCGGACAGGTGCTCCAGAATCGCCTGTCGCTCGGCCAAGCGAGAGCCCAGAGCGCGGGTACGCTCGGCAACGCGTCCCTCGAGCTCGGCATTGAGGGCGACGTTGCGCTCTAGCTCTGCGGCGGCTGCCTCGGTGGCCGAGCTGACCATGAGCATGCCCGAGACGGCGAGGGCGCCAATGAAACCGTCGACCGCCGAAACCTCCAAGACCCGCGCGACCAGCAGTGTGCGGTCCGCTACCTCGCCGCAGAACAGCACGAAATAGAGCACATTCCACAGGATCGACCACACCGTGAGCACCGTCGCGGTCAGTGGCCGCGTGAACAACATGCTTGCGACGATGAACACCGGAAACCACCGCGCCCAGCCGTCGTAGAACATCTCAGGTGTCCCTGAAAGCACGTCCGTCAGTGTGGCGGCAGAGAAGACGAGGACCAGCAAGATCACGCCATTGCCCGCCGTCGCCTCGCGGCCCTTGAAGAGCTGCACAAGGGCGCCAACCTGTATGACGCCCAAGAAGAGCAAGGTCAGCAGGTGCAGATACAGGTTGTCGGGATCGACCATGGTGTCGTGACCGACCATCACCACGGTGACAAACAGCCCGGCGCTGTACGCAATGAACATCGCCCGCGCCCGCGCAGCCGGCAGCGCTCTTCCCGCATAGACTTTGGCGAGCACGGCGAAGGGGTTCATCACCCACACCCTGCCACGATTGAACGGGCCTGCGGAAGGCGGCGGGCATCCGTCCGGCGCGCATGGCGGCACACTAGCCAAAGCCGACGCACAAACGCCTAGCGATGCTCGACGGTCTCAAGCCAATCGATGAGATAGGCGCGGGTCACGGCAGGACTCCTCGCAACACTCGCATTTTCTTTGAAGAAGGCCCTGTACTCGGCGGCCAGCTCGGGGGTGTCGGCGAGCCACTTCCTGAGGCGACGCGGGGTGACGATGACCACGTCACCCGTCTTGAGGTCCAGACGCGTGACCGTGGGCGTGCACTCGACGTCAGGGGAAGCATCGCTGAGTGGAACTCGGACGGATTGCCCAGACCGGGTGGTCGGCACGAACTCTGGTGCAGTCCGGAGGCATTGAAGGCCTTGAACGACGCCGAACTCGCCGAATCGCTGCAGGCGCCCATATCGTTCCTCTCGACCTGGCCACGGAGCGTCATTGTTGACATAGGTCTCGCCATGGGCGGTGAACGCCCAGGTCCGGACGGTCTCCCTCGCCTCGCGTTTCGAGAGGTTCAGGAGTCGCATGGGGTCATCACCGAGTCGCGCCCATGGCACGCCGCGCACCTCGGTCTGTACCGTCCCCCAAGGCGCGTCGATGACCCACCGATCGAATGAGCCGTAGAGCGTCACCGTTTGGCGGCCTGCGGAGTCTGGTTCCACGGGCGTGGCCGCTAGGGCCCCGGCGATGGCGAGTACAAGAATCATTGGCGTGCTTCTAACGTGTTTCCTGGCAGCTCAACTCGGTCCGCGCAGCAGTCGAAGCGGCACCATCAGCAGCACGAGTGCCGCGGCGGTCACGGTCTGAGTCGCCCCCACGGGAAGCACATACAAAAACGAGAGCAAGTAGCCGAGGCCTCCGGCAGTCGCGCCAAACAGTGTTGCAAGGGCGATGGCGTGAGTCAGGCGAGTGGTTGCCAGCAGTGCGGCCACGGCGGGCAACACTGCGAAGGCGAAGACAGGCAGTGCGCCCAGCGCGCGGGTCGAGAGGCTGACCATCAGCGCCACCAGCATCCACAGCACCACGTCGAGCAGCTGCACTGGCAGGCCGTGCACCTTCGCTCCCTCGGGATCAAAGGCGGCGAACACAAAACCGCGGTGCCACCACGACAGAATCGCGATGACGAAGGCGCCGGCGCCGCACACCAGAAACATGTCATCGGGACGGACAACGACGGCGGTGCCGAACAGGATGGCCGAGATGTCATGCGCCTCTTGGTGGATGCGGTCACCGATCACCACCGTCAAGCCACCAAAGCCGACGTATGCGAGCCCGAGGATGGCTTCGCGGCTGATCCTCAGCGCGTCGGTGCGAATCGCGAACAGCAGGGTCGCCGCGAAGCTCATCAACACCGCCCCGATGACCGGGTGGCTGTCATGGTCCGGGTGTGCCGCGGACTCGCTGAAGACGATCTGCACCCAGAACGCCAAGGCCACGCCCAAGCCCGCGGCCTGGCTGACCGCAGCGGTCACAAAGACCATGCGTCGCATCACGATGTAGACGCCCAACCAGCCGAGCACAGCACCAGCTACAACCGCCGTGATGACGGGATCGCGGTAGAGCAGCGACCAGTACTCGATAAACAGGGCAAGGGTAGGTTCGCTCACGCGCCAAGCTCCTCGGCGGCGTAGCGCTCCTGAAAGTCGGTGTGGCCAAACACCTCGTCTGGGCTGCCGATGACGATGGAGTCCAGGGTGCGGTCCAGCAAGATGGCGTGGTCGGCGTATTCGGCGACCGATCCCAGCGCGTGGCTGACAACAATGACCGCAAGCCCGTAGCGCTGACGGAGCTGATCGAGCAGGCGCACCGAGGCCCGCTCAGCCACGCTATCCATTGCGGCGGTCGGCTCGTCGAGCAGTGCCAAACGGGCCCCACTGGCGACCATGCGGGCCAGCAGGACGCGCTGCTTTTGCCCCTCCGACAGGCTGCGGAAGGTGTGGTCGGAGAGCTCGAGACAGCCCGCTGACTTCATGGCCTCATCCACCTCGACCGAGCGCCCGCGGGGCTTCAAGAAGCTCCAGCCGCGGTCAATGCCCATGCGCACGACCTCTCGGGCGGTGACCGGAAACAGCTCGTCGAAGGTGCGCCGCTGCGGGGAGTAGCTGATGGACGGCTTGCCATCTGGGAAGGCAATCGAGCCCGAGATCGGCGGCAGCAGGCCCAGCACGGTGCGAAGCCAGGTGGTCTTTCCCGCTCCGTTGCGGCCGACCACCACCCAGAACTCCCCAGCGCACACGTCGACGGAGATCGGAGGCAGAAGCGCCTGGCCTTGGTAGCCGACGGCCAGCTGATCACACCTGAGCAGCACGTCACTCATCGTGGCCATGCTCCCCACTCTCGACGACGGACAGCCAGACGGAATCCAGCGCCGAAGGGGCCAATACCAGTGTCCACGTCCCTTGGGCCTCGAGATCGAGGTCGAAGTGCTCGGGAATGGACTCGGGGCAGTCCTCGTTGGCGGCTCCCGCAGGCAGCGTCTCGTCCGCTCCGCCGAACCGAAGGCCGTCCACGACCGCCGTGGCATCGGCAAACACGGTGATGGCCTCGTCAGCCGTCTCGGTCTCAAAAGAAACGTAGGTCGAGGCATCTGCTGACAACGTGACGAGCGCATCGCCGACCAGCAGAGGTGCCGCATCTTCGCTGGCTGAGGCGGCAATCGACGCCCCCTCGCCGACGTGCTCGCAGGCGTGGGCAAAGATGTCCTCATGCTCCTGTGCGGGGCATGCGACGACAACGAGGGCGAGCAGTGGGATGAGTGCTTTCATTGGATTTCCACATCGAGCTCGACGAGCCCGAAATTGTTGGTGACCGACGCGGCGATCTGGTCGGCGTCGGAGAGGGTGAAGTCGATGTCGTCGAACAGACGGCCGCCATCGGTGAGCTGGGCCGAGAGGTTCAGGCTGGGCTCTGAGAAGCGATCGACCGCCACTTCCAGGCCACTCGACAGAGGAAGAGGCTGCAGCTGCAGCGCGAACGGGACGCGCTGATCTTGCTCGACCCAGGTCATGTCCACCAAGACGTGGTCGAGCTCGATCTGAAAGCGGCGCAGGCCCGTCTGCCCCACGTCGGGGCCCTCGTCTGGAACCGGCAGCTGCAGCGTCCCCGCATCAAGGGCATCGACGGTCCACGGGCCCTGGAAGGACCAGACGGGAACGAAGCTCGCCGTGCCACCGGCAAGCTCGGCTTCGATCTCGGCGTAGGCGACCAGAGCGCCGCTGTCCGCATGGCAGTGGCCGCCATGACATAGCGAGTAGCCTGCGGGTGGGTTGGCAGGATCGAACTCCACGCCGACCGCGCCCTGCAGGTCGTCGACGTGGATTGAAGCGATGGCCAGCTCGATGCCGTGCACCTCGATCTCCCAACCCTCGTTGGTCAACGTGCGGTCGCCGAGGTCCCTGGCCTCAGTTGGATGCAGGTCCAAGGCGAGTTCGGCGCCCTCGAGGGTCGCAAAGGGAGCACCAGGACCTGTCGTGCAAGCGGCGAGCAGGAGCGACATCATTTGGACATTCCCGCTTCGAGGGCCGTGACGACAGCCTCGATGTGCCCGATGTAGCTCTGACCGCCCCCGAAGTTGGTGCCTCCCGGCAGGATGACCAACTCGGCCGCGGACTTGTCGGCGATGAGCCGGGCGGTGTTGGGCGGGTAGTAGACCTCCTGCAAGATGATTCCGGCACCGAGCTGCTCGACCACCCCCAGCACGTGGGCGACGTGGGCAGGATTCGGCGGAATGCCCGGCTTGGGCTCGATATCGACCACGATCTCGAATCCCAGCCAGCGCTCGAGGTAGGGCCAGCTCCGGTGGAATTCGACCACTGGCGCGCCCTTCAACGCAGCGAGCCGCTGTTCCCAGGCGGGAAGCTCACGACGCAGGTCCGCCTCGAACTGCCCGGCATTGACGGCATAGACCATCGCGTTCTCGGGGTCGAGCTGACCGAGCCGCTGTCCCAGCCCCGCCGCGACGCGGATCATCGCGTACGGATCGAAGGTGTAGTGTGGATTGCCGCCCGGATGGATGTCGCCCATCTCTCTCGAGACGGACCCCGCCGGAATCTGCAGCAGTTCCACCCACTGTGAGCAGTCGATGTAGCCCGCCGAGCCCAGCTGGATGTGCTTGTTGCGCGCACCGGTCTGCAGGGTCGGCAGCCAGCCGACTTCGAGCTGCAGCCCCTGGACAACGAGAGCATCGGCGCGGGACAACTCAAGCAGCAAGCTCGGCTTGGCGTCGACAAAGTGGGGGTCCTGGGTCGGCAATGACAGCGCAGTGACCTTGATGTGGTCGCCGCCCACCTGGCTTGCGACTGCGGCGAGATCCGTTGTGGTGGCCACGACGCGTAGTTTTCCAGCCTGAGCGGGCACAGCCAGCACCAAGGCGAACAGCAGAGCGATGAAGCGATGCATGGTGGCTCCTAGCTAGAAGTCGTGGGCGCCATGGGCACCCACATTGAACTCGAAGGCGGTGAACGCCGCGAAGGTGGTCCCCTCGCCTTCGGAGGTGTCCGCTGCCCCCTGCAGACGCAGCCGCGAGAACTCGGTGGGCCAGAAGGTCAACGCGAGTGCGCTGCGATGCCGCCGCACGTCCCACTCGGCGTCGAGCGGGTCCACCACAGCCACACCGCCCAGCCCGGTCGCAGGAGTGCCCAGCTCGTATCGGGCTCCGACCGCCCAGCGCCGCGAGAAGCGCCAGGTGGCCATGGTCAAGCCAGTGATGTCCAGCAGCACGTCGTCGGGTACCTGGCGGCGGCGATGCAGCCACTCGGTGGTCAGGGACAGCTCCTGCCAGGAGCCATCGGTGATGACCCTGTAGTTCAGGAACACGTCGGTGCCGTACAGCTCGCTGCGGTTTCGGCGTCCGCTCGGGTTGGGGCCGCCCGCGAAAGACAAGCCCCACAGCAGGCTCCAGTTGTCGGACAGCTCGAAAAACTGCTCGAGCAAAGCCGTCGTCTGCAGGTCCAGGGGAGAGTAGACCCCCAGGTCCTCGGCCCCGTAGAAGCTGCGGGCCGTGGCCGCCCCATCTGCCATCGTCTCGCTGACCGCCAGCTCAACGAACCAGGGCGTAGGCAGCAGCACGGAGCCTTCGATGCCCAGTCCGCGGTTGCCCTCCCCGCCAAAGTTGCGACCGACCAGCAGTGGCTGATCGACGAAGTCCCAGGTGTGCGGATGGGTGGCGTTGACGCGACCGAACCGGGTGAGGAACTGCCCGACCCGCAGCTGACTGCGAAGCGGCAGTGCCAGCGACGTCGCGTACATCTCCTCGATCTCGACGCCGAACTGCGCAAAGACGATGTTTCCGTCCAGCCGGAAGTAGGGGTCGACTGCTGAGCCGATGGCCAGCTCGACCTGTTGGAGGTTGAAGCCGTTCTTTTGAGGGTCGTGGGCCCCTCGTTGGTCGGGGGTGTCCGAGAACGCGGCCAACGCGACGTCGGTGATGACGCTGATGTTGGGGTTCATGGACTGAGATGGGGCTTGTTGGGCCACGGCGGTGGCCATCAACGCAAGGATTGCGGACATGGAGGTTCCGAGCTTTCAGGCAGACGGGTGCGACGCGGCGACCCGATGGTCGCCGTCAGCTGCGGAGCGGAGGTCCGGTCTTGGGGGCGAACGCCAGCGGTGGACCGCGCGGGGCGGCCGAGTGCAGGTGACGCTTGCCCTGTGATACCGCCAGTACGGCGGGTATTGCGATGGACACCGTCGCTGAGACCACCTCGAGCGGCACCAGATCAGTGGCACAGCCGTCTTCGTGGCCGTCTTGCTCTGGAGCGCTGATGACGGGCCCGTCGACGCGTTCGGGTGCGACGACGACCTGACCCGTTGAGGAGGAGTCGACCTCGAGTACCTCGCCGTGCTCTGCGCAGATGGTGTGCTGCACGAACACATGGTGCAGCTGGCTGCCTAGCAACGTGGCAACCCAGGCAAACAGCCCGAGCAGCACAAAGCAGCGGCCGAGTTGGGAGCGAAGACGATCCATCATCGCCCGTATAGCACGGTGCCTGACGGGCCTCTTCCCGTCCCGATCGCATTGCGAGGCCTGCGAAGGCTCTTGGCGCGACTGCTGGTCCCTGTCGCGGACACCATTGTGCAGGCGAGCTCGCAGACGAAGCGCTGGCCATCACAGACGTCCCGGACATCGTACTGACCGACCCATAGGCGGGTTTCGAGGAGGCATGCACACCCGGACTGGTGTAAAACGTATAGCGAGAGGTCTCTTGAGTCCCGCCCAACGCCAACTACTGATGGTCCTCGTCGCCGGCACCATGGCCTGCTCTGGCGGCGATGAACCGGCCGGCAACTTCGTGACCATCTACGAGCCGGGCCAGTACATCGACCTGGGCCGGCGACCCCTCTCCCGCATCGCTGACCCCACGATTGTGCAATCGGGAGGGGACCCGGTCCTCGAAGCCACCGCCTTCTGGTACGAAGCCGAGCTGCGCTGCGCAGGCGTCTGTCAATGGGTGGTGATTGAGGTCGAGGAGCCACTCTGCGTTTCACTCCGTGAGCCCTTCGTCGAGACGACCTGCACCGGCACGACGCAGATCACACATGGTGACGTCGACGTCATTCCCGAGGAGCTCGAGACCTTCCTTGGCCACGCGGTCACCGTCCAGCTGCCCAGCGGCGGAATGCGAGTCAACGACGTCGAGTACTTCGGCGTCCACATCCAAGCCGTTGTCGAGGAAGGAGTCGTTCCAGGCACTGACGGAGGCTGGTTCACCCGGGAATACGCGGGGGTCCAGCGGGACGGACTGACCACCTTCGATCACGCACCGGACTCCGTGCCCCTCGGAGGCAGGCTGGTCGGCTGGGATGTTGACGGCGCCGCCGGAGCAGGGCTCATCCTTCGGGACGGCGTTCAGATCGAGCTCGACCAGAGCGCCGAGTCCTTGGCGGGCAGCTCGGTGGGCCTCGCCTACTTCGACCCCAATGGCGGGCGAAACGTCGCGTTTGCCCCCGTGGGCGACGAGGTCATCTCGGTTCGGGCAAGCGCGACCATCGAATACGATCTGGACTTCTGGCCCCCCGCCGACCCCGTCCGGCTCTACGTCGAAGTCACCGATGTCAACGCCGGCGCCGCGACCGCGCTCAGCCCATTCCGCGCCGTGCGTGCCAGCGCCCCACAGATGGGTGCAGTGACGGTCTGCTTCAACCGGCGTCTCGACCCCGCATCGCTCGGACAGCTTGTGCTGGACGCCAGCCCATCTGCGGTCACTGGCCCTGCAATGCTGCTCGATGGGGATCAGTGCGTGTCTGCGCCCACCGAGGCACAGCCGCTGCGGGCGCCCATCACCATCACCGCATCGGGTGCGACCGCCATCGGCGGCGAGCAACTGATGCTGGCCACGGTCACGGCACAGACAGACGGCCACCTGGCCAGAGCCATCTTAGATGCACCCATCTGGGACACGGCCGCTCCCAATTTGGTGCCATTGTCCGACGGTGGCGTGATGATCGGCGAAGCGGGCTCCGAGGAGCTGGCTCCCGACTTGTTTGCAACCCGGCAGTCAGGCCTCGCCGACCTGACACCGGTGGCTACAGCACTGCCCGCCACTGGCACCGGGCTGTGGATCGGAACCGACGCCGGCCTGGTGCGCTACGACGCCGGCAGCACGACAACGTTCGAAGACGTCCTTGCGGTCGCGTTCGGGACGTTCTTTCCCCTCCCCAACGACGAGATCGTGGTGGGCACAAACTGGCTGCACGCCGACGATGAAGTCACCGCCCTCGTCGCCCCCGCCGAGCTCACGGGCCCGTACCTCGACACTCCGATTCTGGGCACATCGCACTTCCTGTGGGCCGAATCAGGCGGTAACCTCCATGTGCGCGCAGACGCCGACGGCAACACCATCGACTCGTGGACAGGTCCCCTGATCTATGCCGAGTTTGCCTTCGAGACCGACGGCCGGCTGTACATCGCAGAGAACTACGGGGTTGGTGAGTACTCGGATGGCGAGTTCCTGAGCTGGACGGACGGCACCTTCCTGGGCTGGACCGCTCTCGACGACGGATTCGAAGTGCTGCTGGACACTGGCGCGATGCGCCTTGTCGACGGCGAGCTGGTGCAGGTCCGCATCGCCGATCCGACCGATGAAACGCGATTTATGGGCCTTGCTCGATACTCCGGCGACATGGTGTTCCTGCGCTCGGTGCGCCCCAACGGGTCGACCGGCCTTCGCGTCACCCATCGCGATCACTGGGATGCCATGGTCGCAGACGCCCTCGCGGAGGTGCCCTGATGCGCCTTGTTCTGCTGCTGTTGCCCCTCGCAGTGGGCTGCAAAAAGGGCAACGCCGACGACGCTCAGGCGGGCCCCTATGACCTGCTCGAAGAGGGCGATGGTGACGTGCTGTTGGTGGCTGAGGAGCCCCTCAACGGCGCCATTTACCACTACCACATCGACAGCCGCACCACGATCAGCATCACCACCAACGAGGGCTTCCTCGACCACAACGGAACCGCCCTGCTGCGCCGGGTCACCACCGACGAAGTCGTCTACCGCGGGTTCAGTGAAGATGCGGCGCTGTTCTTCGGCACCGATACCTTCGGCCTGCTCGACGAGGGAGTGGTGACGCTGAGCTATCCGATCATGGCCGGACGCCGGTGGACCAGCGGCACTCCCGATTTTCCAGACATGTTCGAGTACCACGTCATCGGACCCGAGGTCATCGAGACCCCGGCCGGCTACTTCGACGCGGTGCGTGTCGACCAGCTCAACCGCGTCGACGACATCGACAGCTCCCGCTGGTATGCCCCTGGCGTCGGCATGGTGCATCGCATCGCATCGGCCCGGACGGCCTGACGTCAGCGACAGAGGCCCGCACGACCCTGGTTGCCTACTCCATCCTCGGAGACGCTCCATGAGACGTCTGGCAGCGATGAGCCTGCTGTTGCCCATGCTGACGGCCTGCGATGCGGACCTGCTGTTCAACAAGGACTGCCGATTCACCACCGCAACCGGTGTGTTTGAGATCTACGAAGACGGCTGCATCTCTTCGTT
>Ga0114932_10004978_pt1 | contig 12027 bp, 18 predicted proteins | sample 2SBtaG_2_FD_87286 | JGI IMG/M metagenome (GOLD analysis project Ga0114932, IMG submission 87286) | Deep subsurface microbial communities from Kolumbo volcano to uncover new lineages of life (NeLLi) - 2SBTROV12_ACTIVE470 metaG | ecosystem: Environmental > Aquatic > Marine > Volcanic ... | reverse complement strand
GTTATTGTATTTGTATTGGCATCATATGTAGAGGTGTCAACAACCTCTCCACCAACATTACCAGTTTGTGTTCCACCAGTATTAAGACCTGTATTACTAATAGTAGTTGTAACATCTGTTACATTGGTGTCTGTTCCAGCACCTCCTGTATTATCAGGCTTAACTGCATCATAAATTTCTTTACCTAACAAACCTGCACTTATTAAACTGGATAAATCTGTACCACCACCGCCAGTATTTGTACCATAATTAAAAGCACCAGTATAAGGAGCAGGGTTATAAACCATGCCTCTATATGTATCAGGGTTTACAGCAAAACTACGCTGAAAATCAGACTCCATATTTCCATATTGATTTAACATTGCGTTTGTTACAGGGTCAAATGGTGTTTGAGCATCAAGAACTGGTCTTGTATCTAATATACCTTGTTGTGGCACATAATAATTTGGATAACCTTGCACTTCTTGAAAATCTTGCATAAACCCTGAATTATCTGCATAGGTAACAGGCAAAAGACCTTGTATTAAATTTGCATTTTGACCATAACCCGCTTGATTTAAAGCGTTTTGTATATCCATTATATCTACCATTATTCAACTCTTGGTAAATTTGTAGATGGCTCACCGCCCATTTGTTGTTCAAAACCTCGTAACTGTGCTTCATAGCGTAATTCTTCTTGTCGTATTTGCATTTTCATCTGTAATTCTTCTCGTTTCAATGCTAATTCCGCTTCTTGTTTTTGTTTTTGTAGTTCTAATTCCGCTTGTAATTTTTGCTGTTCAAATTGCATTTTCATTTCCGCTTCACTAGGTGGTGGCGGTTGTTGTGGTTGTGGCGGTGTATCTTCAGGATTTTTAAAGAATCGTGAAGCGTCTTTAAATCCTGCCATACCTGCAAGTTCAGCAAGAGTATTACGATATTGTTGCATACTAACTAATGGGTTTTCAACGCCAGTTTGCAATAATATTTGTTCTTGTTTTTGTGCTATCATGTTTAAGAACGCCATTTTTTCGTTAGTTTGACCGCTTCCTAGTCCAACATTTACAGTAATATCGTATTCATGTTTCCAGTTGCTAGGGTCAATCGGTACAAACTTATTGTTTAGTCGTATCATTTGGTCTTTTTTGCCATGATGTAAGCATAATGTTAGTATTAGCTGAAATAAGTCTTTAACGCCTGTTTCAGCGAAAACTCGTGCTATCATTTCTATTTTACCTTGTGCTGCTGACATTTGTGCAGCAACTGCGGTAGCTGTTGTGCTTTGCAAGGAATCCGCATCTAATCCCATAGACGCTTTTGATAATCCTGTTCTTTGTTCCTTTAAATCGTCAAGATATTGTAACAAGCTAAATGCGTTTTGACCGATAAGCTGTGGTTGTAAAGGTTGTAGTGCATTGGGTTGACGCACACGCACAATACCACCTGCTCGTGAATTTAATAGATCGTCAATATTAACCTGACCCTCAACAGCGGCAACTCTTACATTATTTGTAAGATAAATATTATCTAATAATTGACGCATTACAGTTGATTTAATCATCTGTATATCCATGATTAATTCTGCCAAACTACGACCAACTAATCTATGTGGCATTAATATTGGTGATAGACACGCAAAAGGAACATGGTCAAATGTTTCATTTTCGACAATTTCAAAACCTGAACCTAACGCTACAACTCTGCGTAATTCTGCAATACCATCACCATCATAATCAGCTTTTATATATGCCTCTGTAACTAAAACATCACGCATTGACATATCAGAGCTATCGGTATCTGTTCCTGACTCTACATCTTCAAATCGATTTTGCACTTCTTGGTCATTATCAAGTTCACTATGACCTGCGTATTTTTCAACAAGTTCTCTATCATAACCCATTTGTATTAGGTCACTTACTTTCATTGTTGTTCTATGTGCTACAAAATCAGCTTCATCTATCGAAGCGGCTCTTTTGTTTACTAAAAATTCTTCAGGGGGTATGTTGTCAACTCGTATCATACCATCATACATAGTGCGTTTTATTGTAACATCATGCCTAATGTAGTCCTCAACAATAGGTGTACCCATTTCGTCTATTTCGTTTGATTGTAAATCATTTTGGGTTTGTTCAACAATTTCAATAGTATCGTCTTGTAGTAATAAAGTTAATTCATCATCAGATAGTCCTGTGTAGGTTTCTTCTTCGACATTTTCGGTTTCATCATAATAGACTTTAACAACGCCAATTTTTTGCAATAAAGCGTCTTTAAAAAAGTTATGCAATACAACAAAACCATTGTTTTGACAGTTAATGACATAATTAGCGTATGATGTGGCTTGTTTTGCACCCTCAACATCTTCTTCATGTCTTGGCATAAACTCAACAAAATTGTCAGTTTGTGTAAATGTACGCATAAGGCTTGGCATGATAAATTCTATGGTATCGGCAACCTCTGTGGTAACAACTTGAGAACGACCCTCTTGTTCATTACCAAACTTTTCGCCCATGTAATAGTCCATAGCACGAATACGATCTATGCCATATTCGCTATCATAAAACCCTAATGCGTTTTCAATCTCATTACGCACTAAAGCCTGAAACTCTAGTTCTTCCATAATGTAACCTATTTTTTGGTTGATTTTTTCTTTTCAGCAGCTTTTTCTTCTTGTTCTTTTTTCTTCTGCTTTTCTATATCAAGTGCTTGGCTTCTTTGCATTGTATTATCCTATTGTTAAAATTAATAAAAGGAGTACGATAATGCCGCCTAATGCAGCATCTACATAATCCCACGAGTGATTTTTTACATAATTAAATATGTTTTTTAGTATTTCCATAGTTTCTCCTAATTTAATTTACTAATGTCAGGTCTAATATCTACGCTTTGTAATTTTTCCATAAATTCATCATTTGTGCCACCTGCACGATAAAATGTAAAAGCGGCAGCGGCTAACACGACATCTGTTAAATACGCCCAATTTCCAATGTTGTAATTCATTTCCTCAAGCTCATCAATAAGATGTGATAACAAAGCATGGGTTACAGGATTATCCGCAACAAATTTTTCCATTTCTTCGTCAGGCTCAAATATTAAATCATATTTCATGTTATCCATGTACTATCCTTGTAAGATATTGGTTTATTCCAATTATGCTGTGTGCCACGAACAGACGCTGTGAACGCTTGTTGTGCAAAGGTTAGGCAAAATGCGTCTGCCAAATCACAAGAACGACCACCTAATCTTTTCTTAAATTCATCTTTGGCTTCAACTTTTATTTTTCCAGCACTTGTAATTTTAAAACGAGGTGCAATAAGTTCTTCTATCAACTTGTCATCTTGAACAAGAAAAACATCACGACCCTCAAACCATTCTCTAGCTCGAAACCATAATTCATCACGCAAACGCATATATTTATCACGCATACTAGGGCTTTCACTAACTTGTATAGGTCTGGCAGGTAGGTCTAATTCTGCTAATCGAGAACATACACCACTACCAATACCAATAGTATCAACCATAATATCTGTTGGTTTATCCTTATAACTACACATTTCGTATTCTTGAACAACCATACCGACAGTTTCCATTAGGTCTTTTCCCTGCCAAGACTTAATAGGTTCGGTCACTTCATTACCACGCCTTTTACATAATGCGGTTCTATCGCTACCAAAGGCGGCAACATCTAATCCCCAAACTACAGGGGTATATGGGTCAACTTCTATTTCTCTTTTTAAAGAACTTTCCACCATATATAGCGGAATAACTGTATCATCTTCGGCTCTAGGAAATTCACCTAAAACTCGTACACGATATACATTTGAGTCATCGCCATATTTAATCGCCATATCTTCAATATAATCTTTAGACACTTGCGAACTATCTTTACAAGCGACTGTTTGTAATGTCCATCTATCACGCATAGCGGAAAAGGCATTAAAGAAATAGCCACTTGTTCGTGTTGGGTTGCCTGTCATTACGACTTTAGCATTAGGCGTAGATAACGAACCCTCACCAACCTCAAAGATCATATCGTCAACACCACTTGCTTCATCTATTATGAACAATAAATTGTCACTATGAAAGCCTTGTAGTGCTTCAGGGTTTTCACGCCTTGACACACGAGCCACAGCGTAACTATCATTTGCACCCTCTAAATTAATTTTATCCGATTTCATTTCAAGCTGCTGATAAAATGCGTCAGGTAATTGCCGACCCCATTTCTTCGCTTCCGCCCATAACACATCTGCTAATTGATGTGCTGTATTTGCTGTACAAACAACTTTACATGGGTGACGAGTAAGTAACCACCATAATATTAACCATGATAACACAGCTGTTTTTCCTACACCATGCCCTGACTTAACAGCACATCTAGGGTTATCCCTCACATTTAATAAAAATTCTTTTTGCCATTTTTCAGGTTTTGCACCCAACATAGCTTCTACAAACATTACAGGGTCTGCCGCTAATTCCTCTAATATGTCCTCTAAATTTTCCATATAATCCTTTAATGAGGGGTGAACAGGGGAAAATGGTATGTTAAAAACCTGCCACCCCTACCTTGCAAGGGTATATCGTTATGTCGCCATTTTTTTTACTGCGTTGTTAGTAGGGAGGATATGACATAACTATACCAATTTTGTCATATTTAGTGATTTGTGGTGGTTTGTCAACACAATATCTAGTATAGAACAAAATAAGAACAAATCGTGAACAAATCATAAACAAAAAAAAGCACATAATTTTCAAATTTTTTTCATAAATCTATATATATAACAATTAAGAAGCGGAAATTGTCGGAAAAAAAATAATTTTTTTAAAGGGGTTAAAGTAGGGGTATAATTATTATTACACTAAAGGGCGGCACACAAATCAAGGGGGGGGTCTAAAATGCCTATAATTATATCTATTTAGCCTATTCCTCTATTTTAGTTGGGGTTATATCTATTGTCTTTGCTTTTGTTATTCTTTCTTCCCTTTTATAATCTTTAATGCGGTCTGCTACTACTCCTATGGACTTAACTAAGCTATCTACTTTTATGTTGTGCTGGTTCTGCTGTGGGAATAAGAACCCAAACTTACTTATATCCCTTATATCATTCGTTAAAGCGTCTTTAATTAGTTTATGTAATGGTTTTACTGGGTCTTTCTCCATTTCATCTAAAGCATAACCAAAGCTGCGTTTAAAGATGTTATAAGCCCCTTGCTTTTGTTTATTAGTGACACTTCCTTTAGGGCGACCTCTAGCCCTCTTTACTGGTGTTTTGTTGTTTAAATCGCTTTTATTTGCTTCTTTGACCATAAAAATCCAAACCTTTCTTACTTGCTACCCCTATTCCAATTAATAAAATAACTAAGTCATTGTTTAATATGTATCACGATTTATTTAATTATGTCAAAAAAATGTATTTAATTGTATTAATTCCTATTGACATTATTTGTCATAAATGCAATATTAATAGTGTAAGAAATGGAGATAACAATGACAAAGATAACAAGATCAACAATTAAAAGTTTTATTAACAACAATGAGATTTTTATTAAAAAAAGAACTAAGTTTAGTAGTTATACAGATGGTGTTGAAAATTACCACGACCAGTCAATTAAAAGAGCTGAAAGACTTAGTAAAGATAATCATAATTATAAATATAATCTAGGCATTAAAGATGCATGGTTTGTTGGTAGTTCAAGAGATTATTTTGAACCTGTACAAGATGGTCACTTTTATGGTTATGAAGTTTATAACTCTTGCGGAAGTTTTTATCTTTTAACACCAAAGAAATCTGATTCACATGATAATTGGGGTAAATAATGAAAAACTTTCTTTATGAAATATTGTTGGGTCTAATATTAGTTAGTGTAGGAGTATCATTGTTTTGTTACATGATACTCTACATTAATCCTTAGTATCGTATAAAAAGAAATCCACTAAACTTTCAAGTGTAATGCAAAAAAGTGAATAACCATTTTCAGGTTGGTGTCGTATTTTTTTAGAAGCTGATCTTAAATCAACATCATACAATATGACATCATCAATAAATGTTGCAAGTTTTGGATTAAATGTCTTTATGTGTTCCCTTGCTTTTTCATAAATTTGTCTATGATGTTCCTGATACTCGTTGCTTGTTAATGTTGGTATTGACCCCTCACCTAATCGTTCACCATATTTAACTATTGTTGTTGTGCGTTCATGTCCTAAAAAATAATGGGTATAATACAAGGTTGCTGCATTGTGCATATCTATATTAATTTGGTTTCTAGCATAATATCTATCGTAAATAGTAGAGCCACGATTTCGTAGTCGTTTTATTCCAGCTTTAATTGTTTCTTCTAAAACAAAAACATTATCAGGATTATGTAGTTGTTCCTTAGTAGGTGCGACTTTCTTCATTTCTTTTTCCCATTGAATAAGCTATTTTCCATGATAAAATTGTTTCTTCATTACAATTTGCACATAATTTAGTGTTTAGTTTTTTACATACTTTACATGATGTTTTCTTTTTTTCCATTAACCTCATTTCCCCAACAATCCCAACCGCTTACTTCTTCTCTAGCGAATAATTCTATTCTTGGTAAATCTCCACACAACTTTACTATGCGTTCTCGTACACAATCAGGTTTTCTTGAATGTTCCCTTAGGGACTCATATACAACCTGATGCACAGATTTAGACACTCTTTTTGGTTTTCCTTTTGTAGCTAGTAAACAAATTTCATTGTTCGCTCTAGTCCAATGCCCTAACCCCCAAAACAAACTATCCGCCTTTTTGTTTTTCTTTATCCAGCTAAAGCCACAAGTTTTATAAGTAAACCCCCACTTGTCTATTGTTTCTAATCCCTGAACTAATAAGGGGTATGTCACCCATAAAAACAAAACACAGTCTTTTTCAGTAATTGTTTCTACAGGTAAATTAAAAATATCATCATCATTCATACAGTTGTAATGATTTTCTGCTGACTTCTTTTCTTTCCCTTTAGGAGACCAAACTTTAAAAGTCCAAGCAGGGTCTGCATAGATAATATTATATTTCTTTTTTGGAAACTTTATTCTCTCGGACATCTTACCTCCTCAAATTGCATATCCTTTTCATCTATTGTGTGTTTAACAGGTAAGCCCATCTTTATTAGTTTTATTATGTGTCGATAATCTCCAAAGACCCTTCCTCCTTTATGTATTGGTATAACCAATGACTTACAAGCTAAAGGTGTTTCATTGGGAAATGTATCATACCATTCTCGTTTAAAGTCATCATTCCAAATAATCCCACTTTGTGCAATATTAGTGCCTTTAGGTAATTCCCATTTATCATACTTAAACAATTCACCTAAACCTGCATATTTTTGATTATCAATCGTCTTATTAAATTGTTGTAAAAGTTTTACTAACCGACTTGTGTTAGGCATAAAGTCAGAACTAAAGTTAGTGATAATAAACTTTTTAAGATCGTTTAGGTATTTGTCAAATTCTCGTAAATTATCATGGTCAGGGATATTTTCATTGAGCAACAATGTTGTGTCCTTAATAAACATCTCACTATCTTCTCTTGATTTATTCCCTAAAGAATAAGTTGCCAATAGACCCTTTTGTAAAAACACTTCAGCAATAGCATTACAGCGTGTTTCAAAGTTTATGTTTTTTTGTATGTTATTCATTCCACCCTCCACTTTTTAATTTTGTTATTATATCATCAACGACTATGGCTTGGGAAACTTTATTTGGTGCAGCTTTCTTTAGCCAATTCAAAAATGCTAAATTATAATTCTTCCGAACTTTGTTTTTATCATCATGCCATTCAAGGAATAGTCGTCTTTGGTGATGATAGTCTAAATTCTTTTCCTTTATCAATGACCAATGTTTGTCATTTAGTTCTAGTTCAATTTCATTCATGTTTAGTTACCTTTTTATTATTTATTTATTTATTTAATTTAATTTAGTTTAATTTCTTTATTTCTTTATTTATTACAAAACTCATGTGAAAACTCATGAGTTTATTTTTCATTATTAATAATAGCCTTTAAATCGGTTGAACTGTTTATTGTATCTTGTTGTTTATTCAACATTCTTCGTTTTTCATTCCAGTTTTCACGACTTTGTTTCTTCTTTAAATTTTGATTAAAAAATGTATAAATAAATTCACTTTCTATGCAATTATCGTCAAAATTTACATAGTTTGGGTAATCATTTGCACATTTTTTTAGTCGATTTATATTAATTTTTAGTTTCTTTTGAGCAATATTTATCGGTAAAGGTTCACAATCTCTACGCCATAACTCAATAAAAAGTATGTATAAATCCTTTGCAATAGCTGTGCCGCAATCATGTTGTATGTTCACAAGATCGCTAACTGGTACATTCATAAACGCTAATTTTTTTTCCATTTTATCCTCCTATAATAGAATTTGTTGATAATATTCTTTATATATATCATGTTTTTGTTCTTTGTTTATATTTTTAAATATGTGGGCGATAACATCAATAGTCCACCCATTTCCAATCATCTTATATCTTTGTGTGTTAGAAACACCTTTTGTATAATCAATAGGAATTGTTTGTAATTGTTCGACTTCATTCACAGTTAATTGTCTATATTCGTTTTTGTTGCTCTTTTTTGTTATTGAGGGTATTGAGCCGCCCCCACTATTTGCTCTTATTGTTACTGATTTAGCATAATGTTGTCTTGGCTTTTTTTCTTTAAAGCCACCATAGATATTTGATAACATTGGCTCACAGACATCATTTTCTAAAATATCTGACAATAATATATTTTTATCTTTTGGTAATGTTATGTTTGGTATGTTTGTCCAGTATAATCTCTTTCTTTTTTGTGCAGAAACTAATGAGGAACATATTTTTATTGGCTCAACACCAAATAAATTTCCAAATTTTGTTTCTGGGTAAATATCAGACAATGTTTTAGAGATAACATCTTGAAATTCTTGTTTCATCATAACATTTTCTAATAAAAAATATTTTGGTTTTAACTCTTTTAACAATCGTGCAAATTCATAAAATAATTTACCTCTTGGGTCGTTAAAATTTTGTTCTTTACCAGCAAAACTAAAAGACTGACAAGGTGAGCCGCCAAAAATTAAATCAATATCATAGATAAAATCTTCACCCTTTACATTTTGTATGTCGCCAAGATGAATAGTATTTGGATAATTTTTTCGTGCAATATCTATCGCATATTTATCAATTTCACTAGCATAATATTTGTCATATTTAATATTAGCTTTATTTAATGCTAATTGACCACAGCTCATGCCATCAAATAAACTTAAAACATTCATCAGGACAAACCATTATAACCATGTTGTATAATCGTAAAGTCGTCAATATTTATTTCAACAACTGTACCTATATCCCTTTTTTGATTTCTTTTACTTACATTTTGATAATGTAAAAAATCATCAGCTGTTGCGTCAACCTGCGATAAATCTGCATAACCAATAGTTCCATCACTCCACTCAACTATAAAGAAACAGGGCTTACCAAAATTGTTAATAATATCTTTGGCAAACATAAACTTTTTTAATGCTAAATATATAGTGGGAAAGTCACCGAATTTATGGTTACGAACTCGTGTTTCTGCCCATGCTTTTAATTCCATTTTTGGATTTAAAACTTTTTGCAGCCCATCTTCATCAATAATAGTTTTTGGCTCAGCGATTCTCCAACAGCTAAAGTCAATAGGGTGCATGGTGTCCTCTTTCTTCATAGTACAATTCCACCTAGCACTAAAGATAGATGCTAACCGATCTTCATTTGCTATATCTTCACCTGTTATGTTTACAATAAATGGTTCATTATTACTCATGGTCTTGCTCCATGCGTTCCCATGCTTTAATAAAAAAACTATTTGGGTCAACTAGGTTGTCGGTCAAATCGTGACAAATGATTTTCATATTCCTTACATTAGGAATACTAAGACCCTCTGCCCACCGATATATTTGTCGTTCTGTTCCAAGTTCTTTCCAGCCATCTTTCTTGGCAATAGAATAAACTGTTTCACCTCTTTCACTAAGATATTGCTTGAAGTTCATTTTCTTCTCCTTTTGTTAGACATTTATCTTTTTACTATTAATGAACTCATTAGTCAAGACATATTTAATCATGTAATTTTTTTTTAGGAAATTAAAATTCATCATAAATAAAATGTAACAAAAACAACAACTTAAAAATACTTGTTGACATTAAAATACAATATAAATATACTGTATGTATATTCAATAAAACATTATGGAGGTTAAAATGGATAAATTAAAAAATATGATTGAGGTTCATCAATCTGCTTTTCCAAATTTAGAATATAAAAAATTTTATAGTGAGGTTATACATAATAATTATATTAAAACTTATGGAGGTCGAGAAAAGTATTTTAACTTAAAAGACACTAAAAAAGATTTAGTAATGGGCGACTGTGTTATTAGGGCTATATCAATAGCAAATAGCGAACCTTACAATAGGACTTGGGAGATTTTATTTGAAAAAGCATTAGTTGATGGCTTTTTCCCAAATGATGATAGAGTTTCTGAAAAAGTTTTAAAAGAATATGGTTGGCACAAAACTAAAATAGCTCACCAAAAATTAAGAACCAAAACAATATATGAAAATTATAAATTACATGAGGATAGATTTTATATTTTACATATAAGAGGTCATTGGGTTGCTATGTGCAATAATGTTTTTTACGATACATGGGATAGCTATAGCTCTAATAAAATTGTGTATAACATCTATGAAAAAATGGAAACATAATTGACAAACAAAAACAATTAACTATTATAAAGGAAGTTTGATGATCAAAGTTCATTAGACCTCCATTCTTAGTTACCCCCTTTGTGTAAAAACTTAGGGGGTTTTTCTTTGGGTTCATGTGTTACCCTTACAATAAAACAACAAATCATTTATTGTTTCGTTATGAATAAGTTACGAGAATACATTATTATCTTTTGTTCGATTGGCTTCTTTGGTTATGTGTTAGCCGAGGACTCAAACATAATTCAAGATCAAACGATACAAAGCACAGGAACTCAGACCAATACGAACAATAATAATTCTGTTATCAATCAGACGACCAATTCAACTAGCAATATAAATCAAGTGTCCTCTAGCACAGTCAACTCTACATCTAATTCTACAAGCACCTCGTCTAGCGTTATAGATCAGACACAAACCATTAACAGTACGATTAATCAAAATCAATCTATCGACAATACTATAAATCAAAATTCTGTGTCGTCTATCAATCAGGTCAATCAATCTGATATAAACCAAGTTTCTAGCTCAGTAATTTCTACCGATAATACCAATAATAATTTTAATAACTCTGTTAGTGAGTCATCTATAAAAACCGAAAATGTAAACCAAAACAATTCAGAAAATCTAAATAGAAATTTTAATGACTCAACACAAAGAGTAAAACAAGATATTAAATCACCTCCGAGTTCCGCAATTTCTCCAACTTTTTCACCAAGCTATTCCCAAGACCTCTGTACTACAGGGGCTAGTGCGGCAGTTCAAACTCAAATCTTTGGTGTGTCAGCTGGTAAATCAGTTCGTGATGAAAACTGTGAAAGATTAAAACTAGCAGATTCACTTTTTCGTATGGGAATGAAAGTTGCAGCGGTTGCTATGTTATGCGGAGATCCCAGTGGGAGAACTCACGCAGCGATGCTTCATGCGGGAACTAGCTGCCCATATAAAGGTAAGATAGGTGAAGAAGCAAGAATAGCATGGGAAGAAAACCCACAAGATAGACCTGACTGGAAACTTATTAAACATGAATACAATCATAATAACTATGAAATAAAAGCGTATAAGAAAGAAAAGTTTTGTCGTATTCCAAAATACAAAAAGCATAAGTTGTGTTTAGATTAATCTTTTTATTATTCTTTAGTGTATCAACACTTGCCAATTCACCAACATTTACAGTCGGTACAGACCCTTTAATTGATGTATCACAAACTGGCACAGGATTATCTTTATCAGATGATGGCATTAAAAATGTTGCTATTGGTTTTGATTTTACATTTGGCAATAACACTT
>Ga0114932_10004977_pt1 | contig 12028 bp, 13 predicted proteins | sample 2SBtaG_2_FD_87286 | JGI IMG/M metagenome (GOLD analysis project Ga0114932, IMG submission 87286) | Deep subsurface microbial communities from Kolumbo volcano to uncover new lineages of life (NeLLi) - 2SBTROV12_ACTIVE470 metaG | ecosystem: Environmental > Aquatic > Marine > Volcanic ... | reverse complement strand
CTATTCTATTACCCACATGATTAGGAGCAGTGTATGATGCACCTGTTTGTGGGAAAGTTATCTGTTGTTCGCCTGTAGATATTAATAAAAACATTGACGATACAAACCCTAGAGCCACTACAGACAGTGAGCCTAGTATTAACTTACCACCACCTAAATGTACTCCACCGGGCAAAGGAAGACGAAAGTTCCAGAACTTAGGAAGTTTCATCTTTATATTTGGAGTATTAAATTTTCTATCCTTCATTTTATTCCTCCTTGTTTTTCTTTTTCGATTCATCACCCATCAAACCTACTATAACACCAGCCGCAGCTGTAACCGGGTTGGCAAAGATTGCAAATGCCACCAGGATGATATCTAGGTGTGGTGCAATTTCAGCGGGTTTTGATGTAGTTTTCCAGACAATCAGTACGCCTAGCGTGACAAATGCAAGAAATAGCGGCCCAACTAATACTATAGTTAAAAATTGTGAGCCAGTTAGAGTAGTTTTCGTAGACGCACGTAGCTCTACTATTTCTGCTTTTGCCTCTAGCAGTTGTTCTTCAAGACTTTTTGGTTTCTTTTCTGCCATTCATTACCATCCTCTCTCCAGTATCTTAAATGCTATATAAGAGCTGAGGAGTAATGATACAGAACCAAGTCCAAGACCAACCCACCCAATTGTTTTTTGTTTAGTCATTCGTCTTACCTCCGATATGACTGGATATAATTTCTTTTTTAAATCATCAATATCATTTATTATTTTACGTTGATCATGTTCATCAGGCACTAAGTTTCTCCGTCAACACAAGGTTAAGATAACCGTGTCTCTGGGCATTAGCATCTGGTGCACCAGACCAACCATCCGCATCTATTCTATACGAAAACTGTGATCTAGTTCTATCAACAGTCACATTCTTATCAACTTGTCCGAACGATAAGTTAACTTGTGTCACTGAATTAATTGCTGTTTCCAGGTTTGATATTACGGTTTCTACGCTTAGCCCTGTATTTGTTGCTGTTTCTTTTATGTCTATAGTTAATTGATGTTCGTAACTAACTTCAGGGGAGATTACACCTTCTACAACTATGTCTTTAATTTTGGGTGTATCTGTGTTTGTTCCCCCACGATTTAAGTTTAAACGAATGCCTAAGTTCTTACCTGAAACACCTGCTCCACTGCCGAAGGTAAGTCGGCTAGTTCCTGAGATAATGTCTCCTAAGTCTGTAGTCAAAGCCGCTCCGTTTACTCCAAAATCTACGTTAATAAATTCTTTGTCTGCTCCACTGGCAGAATCTAAATCATCTGCCATAACATGTGTTGCTAAGAAATTTTTATTTTCTTGTGGTATACCCAAGTCATAATAAGGAAGGTCTATTGTTCCTGACTGTCCTGCACTATGATCTTCTCTTTTTAGTGCTACTCCACTAGCTGGGTTGGTCAAAGGATATTCTATGTAATGTGATGTAGATGTGCTAGTTCCTGTAGAAATGTTGTAATGAAGTAATGGAGTTCCAATGCTACTATCGTCAGCACTACTAATATGCATCCACTGTATTTCTCTATCAGCTGTAGATGATCTAGCTATGTGATGCCATCCAGTTCCATTCCAACAAAGAACTCTTGCGTTACGATCTGCAGCACTGCCACCTACAGTAGCAAATAAAAATTCACCTGCAGAAAAAAGTCTTTTAAATGAACCTAATAAATCTGATGGAACACCATCTCCAAAATCTAATCCTAAATTAGTTTCTATATTTCTTGCACGATTGTTGTTGTTTAACTTTCTCATACCAGCAGCAGTGTTAGTATCTGCTCCCACTGGATACCAAAGTTCTCCTTGATGCACAATCATGTCACGACAATTGTCGGCAGAACCTGACATTTGATCCACTTGTAATATTTTCCAATTAGTTACAGATGTATCACATTCAAACAATCCGTTTTCTGTTCCTATATATAATTTATCTGCTCCGTCAGTTCCTGATAAAACTGCAAGACCTTTAACACCTGATGAGGAATGTATGTTTACTGCTGCTCCACCTGCATCATTCTCAGCACTCCAATTATCTCCATTATCTGTTGATGAAAAAAATACAATTTTAGCATTAGTTTCATCCCAAACCGCAGCAACTAATTCTCCGCCAATTTCCGCTAGTTTACCTCCGTCAATGTCTTCTCCTGTTATAACAGAATTAAGTAATACTTGAGAACCTATTGGACTTGTAGAAGCTGATGTCCATGTAGTTCCATCTGTTGAAACACTTACATGATATTCATCATTAGCTAGAAAAAGTGCAACTAAATTAGGGCCGCTAACAATCAAATCTAAAGGAGTTAATCCACCTTTAAACCTAACTGTTTGTACAGCGTGAGCAAAAGAAGCTGAAGAAAATGTTTGAACTTGTGTTAATGAAGTATCATCAGAATAATTTCTTGTAACTCTTGCTTGTGTACCACTTGCTACAGCAGCTCCCCCAGTACCTATAGCAGGTGTACCAGTATGAATAAACGCCATGTCGAATCCTACGTCTCCTGCAGTTACTGTAATAGCAGAGGTATTTGTTGAGGTTGCATTGCTATCGCTGTTAGATACTCCACCTGAAACAACACTAGACACATTGTTTAAAGCTACTGCAATTATAGTACCTCGACCTCCACCCCCGGTGCTTATGTTTGCAGAAAAATTTGCTGTAGCAGTATTAGTTCCTGTAGCAGGATCGGCTAAACCAAACACAGTAACAATATTATCATCAGTCCCATCAGTCCCGGCAGTTCGTAATTTACTCATAGAAACGCCACCATATGTAGCACTATCAGTAGTTACATGGCTATCAGTTTTACGAGTACCAACAAATAATAAAAGATATCTGTCTTCTCCTGCAGTAGCTACATCAGCAGAAAGTGCTGTGGCTGCTGTGGCAGTAGCGTTAGCAGTTGCTGTTACATAACCACTATGACCCTGTAAACTAATAACTTCGCCTGCTTCTTCCCATTGTGGGTCATCGTCACTATCAAACTTAGCACATGAGATTTCATGTCCAGTTGTGTCTTCAAATAGTGCAAACAACGTACCTTTAAATTCTGCTGATGCACGTATTCTTTCAAGACCTGTATGACTTGCAGTTGTTGACAGTAATGGTAAATATATGGTTTCAAATCTTGTTTCAGATGTAGAGTTCCAAAATCTTTTATATTCTTCAGAATCATATGCAACGTCTGAAGATATTTTATTTGCTCCAAATCCATTCATTAAATTAGGAATAACAAAAGATTCGTAGGGAGCAGTGTCTTCTGGTCTGGTGCGACCACTTCGTATTGGTTGAATAAATTGCTGTACAGGGTTCGTAGATACCTTAACGCCCTCTTCGTTTGGTACAACAACGTATTCTTTTCCGTTTAAAGATATATCCAATCCTGGCATATTAATATCCCATGCTAGGTGCTTTAAATCTTTGTCGTCCAGGTTTAATACCTACAGCACCACTTTCTATTGCTCTGTCATACTCTGCTTCATATTGTCTAGCAAGTGTGTACCAGTATGATTGATCTGCACCTCTTGCTCTTTCGTCTGCAACCAATTGCCTTACTTTGTTGTACAAAGGTTCTAGTAAATCTCCATCTATTTCCACTGTATCACTGTCAGCAGATACTGATGACAACATATCACTACCTACAATTCGTAGTCTTCTATGTGATGGAATACTACCTGTAAACCTAATAGTTCCTCCATTTGATGCACCACTTGCTGGTGGTACAAACTTCCAATTTGTAATCGGAGAGTATGGTTTTTCTGTAGCTTCTGATTGCCCTATAGTTAAAAACATTTCATCGACAAATACTGGTATGGCTGTACCACTAGAAATTGATACACCTACAACAGTAGACGTATCTGTAGCATCTAAATTGTTTGATGCTTTCATAAGTTCCCAACCTGTACCACCATGTGTTGCAGAATCTACATCACCATCTATCGTTAATGATACTCGTGATGCTGTTGTGCAATATACCCATGCTGACAGATTAGCCTCCATACCTTCTGTAGCTACAGCAGTATATGAAGAATCTGTTGTGTCAAATGTTTGTACTAAAGTTGTAGTTATGCTATTAGGTACAACTATTCTTGCTGATCTATCTCCTGATACTATTGCATAGTTTCTTGGAGATGTTGTTTGTTCTTCTCTGTTTACTGATGCTCCACTACCTGTAACACTCCAGTTATCGCAAGCAGTAGCACTGCTCCAATCTTCAAACGAACCATTTAATAGTAGGTTTTCTGCATCATGTTGTGCTTCATATCTTTCGCCAAGATATATTCTGTTTACTCTTCTAATGGTAGAAGGAACAGTGTATGTAAACTGACGCAAGCCTGTAACTAATGTCTCTACATCACGTACTATTCCTATATGTGGATATACTATTTGCCTTGCTCTATTGTATGCTCTTAGCACATCATCAGGTGCGACAGTCATTAATTCATATGTAGCTCCACTAGAGTCTGCACTCCAGTTAGCACCAGCTGCAGTCAATGTACTTGCAGATGCATCGTAATCTGTTATACGTCTAATCTGACCTGCATTGTTTTGAGAAGTAATAATTGCAAACCAATTATTGTTAAACAAATCATCAGATGAATACTTTCTTATAAGTACAGTATCAATTATTGATGCATTAGAAGATGACAAGTTTGTAGTTACTGTTCCTGTAACAAGACCAAAAGGTCTTACTATTTCTTGTCGCATTGTTGACCATGCTGTTGTAGGCATTATTTAACCTCCAATATATTTGTTATTCTACCAGAAAGTGTGGTGTGTCCACACCACTAACTATTCTGCAACCCATTGAGTATTGCCTTCATCCCACACGTAATTACCACCATCATTTGGTCGTGCTGTTGGGGGCATCCAAGTACAAGTGTCTTCATCTAATTGCCATGAATTAAAAGGCTTTGGTGGGATAAAGGCATTTCTACCACTATCCCATGTATAACCTATACTTGCAAAGTTTTTTCGCACTCTAGCATTATAACTAGTTTGTACCCAATTAGTATCATTACCTAGTAACGCTTTTAAAAAAGTTATTCCTACAGATTCAGACTCATCACCATTACCATCTTGGCAATCTGTATCTGCTACAACACAAACTTGTAGTACTTCATTACTGTCATTTATTTCTGCAAAATGTGCCATCATTTACACCTATTGAAATTTATACTTAATGATTACTATTCCGCTGCCACCATTAGACCCAGCAATAGTTGCAGCTGAAACCCATCCTGAAGCTCCTCCTCCTCCTCCAGTATTAGCACCTCCTGCTGTAGGATTAGTACTTCCACCTCCTGTGTTTCCAATACCACCACCCCCTGAGCCACCGCTAGATGCTGAAGCACCAGGATAAGCAGCTCCTCCGCCTCCACCACCTGCATATGTTACTGATGAACCTGTAATAGAAGAAGCTGTACCATTTCCTCCATTTCCACCTGTCGCTCCACTAGAACTTCCTCCACTACTTGCTTTTCCTCCACCTCCACCTCCACCAGTATTTTCAGTTGAGTTACCACCACCATTTCCTTGACCACTAGTACCAGAACCACCATTAGAATTTCCTCCACCTCCACCTGAACCTCCAGTTAATCCATTAACTCCACCAGTTCCATGAGCTCCACCACCACCACCTGTTGATGAAACTGAACCTAATGCAAATGTACTATTAGAACCAGTAGCCCCAGCTGCATTATGGTCAGCTCCGCCTGACCCTCCAGCTCCTACTACAACAGCATAACTAGCTACACTGGCAGTTATTTCATCTGCAGTTAAGAAACCACCAGCTCCGCCGCCGCCTCCACCATTGTTAGCACTATCAGAACCCCCGCCGCCACCACCGCCGCCAGCTATACATAAGTATTCAATCTGGTCACCTACACCTGAACCACCTTTAGCTGTGACTTCAAACGTGCCATTAGACGTAAAGCTGTGAATCTTGTAATCACCAGATGTAGTTATGCTACCACCTGTAGCTGTTATAAATGAAACTCCAGTAAACTCTTCGCCATTTAATTTAGCTAAATCACTATCGTTTTGCCCATTAATTTTAGCAATATTAGCGATAGCTATTCCGTTTACTTTCTTTACATTATTAGCCATTATGCATGCTCAATAGTCGTTAGGCATGGTTGTACAAATATTAAATCTTCAGCAATAGAATGTCCTATAACTTGTACAACATCATCTGTTCCTGATGGTGCTGTTGTAGTCATAGTTCCAACAGTAGTTGATACATATACTGGTGCACCTGCTGCTCCAAAGTCTGTAAAACTATCATCTCTAACTAAACCAAGCATCAATACAGGGCAATCAGCATCTGCTGATACGTTAGAAGTATTTACAGATACTCCAATACAAGGCATTGTTGCTATAGCATCTGCATCACACTCTTGTACTTCGTTGTTACCATCTACATAAACTGGACTAAATGGGGTAACTGTATCTCCTGCTCGAAATGTAAAAACAATTCCTTGATAATCATGGTCATCTATACTGTTATCTAATATTTGATCTGTAAAAGTAATGTGTGCACCTTGAGCAAGGTTTAAACTTTTATCTGCAGCTATAGTTACATCATCGCTAGCATCTATAGTTCCAGTTGATACTGCTCCTGTAGTTGTAATAGTAGATGAGCCAGTATCAATATTTCCAAAACCTGACGTGATAGACCCTGAGTCTAATGCACCTGTAGTTACTATATTAGCACTACCTGCAGCTGGAGCTGCTGATATATCTGACAATACTTCTGATGCACTTCTACCTTCTACAACAGTTCCATCAACTCTAAGAAAATCATCGTCAGCTACGTTTGAAGTAAATTGAGCCACGTCATGTTGTGAAATACCCTTAGCAATTTGTAGTTTGTTACTAGAGATTTCTAATCCACTATTTGTTCCTAAATCAACAGCAGATGTTGCTGTACCTGAACTGTAACTAGTAGCGATACCATCGCCACCTGCTACGATAACAATCCCTTTAGCACTAGCTGTACTGTCATCAGCAGATATGACAGAACTAGATGCAGTTAAACCTGTACCTGCAAGTAATGTTGCAAGAGCAGCTATAGTAGTTAATTGTTCTGTGCTACCATCACTATCTATGCTTGCTAGGGAGTCTCCGTTTGTTGGAGTCACTGCAGATAATTCACTTAAATCAAGAGTTAAAGTAACAGTACCTTCACTTCCTCCTCCTGATAATCCTACACCTGCTGAGACTCCTGTTATTAATCCTTGTCCACCAGGTACGACTATCATTAGGTCACCTTCCCTAATATTACATCTACCTCTACGTTATAAAAATGTCCTCTAATTTCAGCATCAGTGCTTGTATCTCGAATAAATTCCATTGAACTAAATTCTGATTCACCAAGATATATTACATCTCCACTTGCTATTAGTTGTCCTTCTGTTGCAGATGGACTAGTTCCATCGCCTCTTGCTCTAACAGCAGCTGATTCTACAGTACCAACAAAAGACCTTGCTCCTGTAGGTACACTAGAAATAAGTGCAGAACCCATACCTAAAATGGTTACAGCAGAATCTGAGACAGTGCCTGATGTGTAATCAAGTGCCTGTGGTTGTCTAGCCATTATAATCACTCCTTACCTTCTGGCATTGGAAATCCATCCATTGCCCCTTTTCTAACTTTATAAAAATGTGGATCGCCTTTAAAATCAGGTAGCATCATTGTCCACTGTTCTTCAACAGGCATTAATACAGCTGCTGGTATGTGACCATTCCATTTTTTATACATTTTTTCTAACCAAATTTGATGTGCATATTCAGTATCGTAATCTGTACTTAACAGTTGTTCAATGGCACTATTGTATGCTTTTTTGTATTGATCTGTGTTGTGTGTTTTGCCACGACCATTATGTTTATTTTCATTACAAGCAGCAAGAACGTCAACAAAATAACCAGCAATATCTTCTAAAGAATCGCCCATAGTTATTAAGTTGTCGATGCCATTACCAATAGGTAAATGATGTATATGTCCTTCTTCTGTTTCGTAAGAGACATATGCATATGGTGATTTGTATCCACGTTCATTTATCTTTTCTTTAACAGGTATAAATGATGGATGATATTTATTTTCTTTATCTGTAAACATAATAATGTACGAACGAGAGAGCCACCTAAGCAACCCCCTCGCTCACTCCTCTGTTAATTTTCCCACAGGGCACCTCCTATTACGGAGCTATGGGTTAATTGTTAAATTAACATATCCGTAGTCAGTCGTTACAGGAGCAATAAGTGATGCAACACCAATGGTTTCTTCATTTTCATGTGTTCCATCTCTATCAAGAGGTTCTGCCGAACCTGCTGTGCCGTCTGATACTCTAACGTGGTTACCAATAACAAATGCTACGTCACAAAGAACTGCGGCAGGACCCCATGTCTGAAGCCAACCATAGTCATCGTCATCGAAGTCAGTTGCTGTTACACCAACTGCATGTCCAGTAGAAGTAGTAGGATAAACAATAAAATCTTTATAAGGATTCTTTGCTAAACCTGCTATTGTTGCTGCTGCAAATCCAACTGCAATTGCGTCACCATCGTACAAATTAATTGCACCACTACCACTAGAATCAATAGCGTCATGCTGTCTAATCTTGTAGTTGTGTCCTTCGCCTGTACCATCGTTAATGTATAGGTATCCATCAGCATACTGATTTTCTGTAACTGCTGTACCACCTACTGTTACTGTAACGCTTTTGTCACCAGCAGATGCTGTGTTAGTTGCCAAATCCATGTCATGGTTAGCAATACCAACAGCAGCTTGACAGATTTTACCAGATGTAATTGCTCCGTCTGTTTGTCCGTAGTAGAAGACTCTACCATCAGGTAGAACCATTCTAGTTCCGTATGGGTGGAGCTGTGTAGTACCAGTGACTTTTTCGTCACCATAATCACCCCATATTGATCCGTAAGTTAAACTCATTTTAAACTCTCTCCAGTAGTTTTACTACTTGTCTTTGTTTTGTTTGTGGAAGGTTTGGCTTTTGGCTGTATAACTTCCATTTCTTCTAATGTTGCATGCTTGTGTCCCCTACCTCTAGGTGGAGCTGCAACATAATACGCCCTATGATTAGCTGTAGCTCTTTTAGAGTTAAAGCCATGGTCGTGAACAAGACAATAAAATTGATATTCTTTCATCTTATCCAAAATTTCTTGGGGCGGGTCGTAACGTAAAGGAACTCCTCTCGTATCGCAATAGTTTCTATATGCATCCCAAGTAATAAACTTGCGAGGTGCTCTTTTACCTGGCACTACATATGGTGCATTTTCATACAAGTCGCCCTCAGTGTATTCGGCAGTCTCAGACGACTCAACGTTAACTTGTGGTTCAACACTAGCACGGAGTCGGAAACCCTTTTGGAGATAATTTCTAAGCTGTATCGCATTACCTATTGGCAATGGATTTGTAGCTTGCCAACCATAATCAGTTTGACGACCATAGTCGCTAACATTTACATGGTGGTATAAGACGGCTCGACCTGGTTCTACCCAGTGAGGCTCTTGTCCAACACCCAATTCGTAATCAAGATCATTTCTTAATTCTTTTTGGATGTGTATCCACTCCATCTCTCGAAACATTTCAACGTGTTCTCGTGCTGGACTATCATCATCTAAGTAATAATCCCACGAATCTACTATTGTTTTTTTATCGGCAGATGTAGTCATCTTTTTCTTCTCCTTCTGTGTCGCTTAGGCTTGATCTCAGCTTTAACGTCACTCCGAGTATTTTTGTGCACTTCAGTATTTTTATTGCCAAACTTAACTGTATCTACAATTTGTTCTGGCATCGACACTGAGGGTGACATAACATATCTATGCATAAGTAAAACATTTATAGACCCTACCTCCACATGAGATTCGTAATCTTCCTTAATTCTGTCAATATGTTTCTGACCTTGATTTTTTCTCATAGAAAACGGAGTACCACACCCTGAACACATTACTGACATAATCCCACCATCTCCAAGACCACGCTCAAGTTGAGCATCTTTATGAAGTTCGTAAGACGTTTTAAGTTGTGTTAGGTGTTTTTTTATATCAGTTTCAAATAAAGAAGCCTCTGTACAACAAGAACATTTATAAATTACCTTTCTAAGGTAATGTTCCATTGCTGATCCTTTCTCAAGAGGTTGAGTCCATGTGTTGTCAACGCAATCCCAAAGTTTTACTTTATTACTTTCAGACGAATTAACATCAAACAAAACAGCATCTCGCCCACTTTCGTCAACGATTCGCCTTCGCTCTCTTGATGAAGGTGTATCTCCATCATATGTAGTTACGCTTCTTTGATTAACCAAGATCAGAACTCACTAAACAGTAGTAGCAGCGTCAGAAAAGACTTCCACACCATGTGGGTCTGCCCTTTCACCCTCTGCCCATTCTTGGAAGATTCCGTATTCTCTAGCTCGTAGAGAGTTATCATCTTCTTCTGTTACGTCAGCGTCATCTGCTATAACCATGTATAGAGCTTCAGATGCAAATATTGCACCTTTAGCATCATCACCACTGTCTCTACTAATGTTTCCACTGTGGAAGATAGGTATGCCATATAGTTTGTCAGATCCTCTCATCCATCGTGTTGTTAATTCAGCAGATAAACCGAACCTAGAACTTACTACAGTTCCTGGATCAGATAAGTCAGCAATAATGTCGCTGATTTGCTCTATGTGTAGAGCAGCATGTAGAGGCATTGGAGCAGGTCCGAATGAACTGTTGTTATCAGTCATTAGGTATGCAGCTGCACCTCTAAAGTGAGTTATGTCCATTGCGTTAGTTGCACCTACGATTGACTTTGAAAAGCCATCATAAAGTGAGATAACGTCTTTTGCCATCCTTCTTCGAAGTGATGACCCAATCTGGCGACCAGCCACAGTTACTACGCTACTATCGCCTTGCCTTCTAATAAGTCGGTTTGACAATGTAACAAGTATTCCGTGTTCTGCTGGTGTTAATTGGAGCGTGTTTGTAGCTAGCTGTTGAACTGAAGAAAGGTCAACGCCCTCTGTTAATGCCTGAGCATCTGTTAGACGAGCGTATGTACTTATATCCCACTGTTTTACACCAGTAGGGATTCGTTCATTTTCAATCAAATCTGGATCTGGAGCAGCTGGTTCAAATGCTTCTTTAGCAGAAGCTATCATGATACGCTGACCATTTGTAAGATTTGATGTGCTAGACAACGATAATCCTGTAGCCATAATATTCTCCTAGTTATCGTTGACCAACTTCCGTTAGTCGCTGTTGATATTGTTCTTTCGTAAGCTTACCTTCTATGTAAGCTCTTTGAATCTGTTCTTCCGATCTAAGATTTGATGCACTACCACTAGTAGGTGTTCCACCTGTTGGAGGACTTTGTACTTGTTTTGTAGTTTGAGGTGTTGCAGGTGTTCCAGATGTAGTGTTACCACTCATAACTGTTTTTATACTTGCAAAAAACCTATCTCTTCTTTGACCTTCTGTTAAACCCTCATCGGTAAAAGCTTCGTAATCAATACCTGGAGTTTGTGGGTCTATTCCCATACTTCTTGGTATGGCATAAATTGGTTCCCACTCTGTTGAAACTTGTGTTTGTTCTGGTTGGACATCTCCAGTTTCCATTTTAGAAATTTGGTCACGATATTGCATATTTTGATTAGCAATAGCACGAAAAGTTTCTCTATGTTCTTCTGGCAATTGTTCCGTATACTGCTGTATAGCAGCTTCTTGCTGTCGTTTCGTTTGCTCTTCAGTATCTCTACGTATAGCATTTAAACCCTTGTCTACCTTTGACTGTAATCCAGCTACTTGTCGAGAAAAATCTTCTCGCAAAGCCTGAAGTTCCTTTGTCACGGCATCCGTTGGAGCTGTTTGAGGAGTTGTCTCCTCCTGAACTGCATCTAACTGGGCTTGATCTTGATCTAACACAGATTGTTCTTCTATATTCTCTTGAGTCACCTAAGACCTCCTATCTTTCCTGATGAGGAAATGCGACTAATTTTTATATAGT
>Ga0114932_10004976_pt1 | contig 12029 bp, 17 predicted proteins | sample 2SBtaG_2_FD_87286 | JGI IMG/M metagenome (GOLD analysis project Ga0114932, IMG submission 87286) | Deep subsurface microbial communities from Kolumbo volcano to uncover new lineages of life (NeLLi) - 2SBTROV12_ACTIVE470 metaG | ecosystem: Environmental > Aquatic > Marine > Volcanic ... | reverse complement strand
TCAAATATGTCTCACCAAAGGTTTCAAATCTATTTTTGCAATGTGTTTGTTTACTAAGATTTCACCGTTTGGTTCTATAATAAATTCCACAGAGCCTATATCAGGTGTTGTACCTGCTACACCACCACGAAAAAGATGGCTATCTGGAAATTTCCAAGCTGGGGTTGAAACACCATGTGTGTTTACAAACTCAACGTGAACAAAATAATGTACATGACTTCTAACTATTACATCTGATGGATGTAGTTTATCTTTCTCAAAATGCATACCAGCTAACTCTCTTGCAATTGCTGTTGTTCTGTATGCAGCCCATTTATTAAATCCTACATGATGAGAAAAGTTAAACATTTTACCATAACATTCTACAAATGCATAGTTATCAGTTGCTCCTTGACCACCATATGATTTATACCTCATAGCTCCCATTCTGTTTGCCATGACTTCTTCAAAATTAGTCCCATCTACTTGAACATGATACCCAGAACCTCTTATAAATAATATTTTGTCATGAGGAATATCTTTAATTAATATTTCAGCATCTCTCATTTGATCTTCAATGTTTGTAGTCCAAGATTGCTGACCTAATTGTTTTTTATTTGCACCATCCATCGGTTCTCCATTAATAACCAATAAATCTGCTTTTTTAGTCATAGAGTCATTGCAATCATACCAAGCTTCATTCAACACTTGTTGAAGTTTGTTTGGTTTGATTACAGTGTCTATTTCTGACACATATGGTTCTTTGCTACAAACAGCTGTTGATGATCCGTCATGGATATCGCTACGGACTTCAATAGTTTTTGAAGACTTACTTCGACCTTTAAGTGACATGGTTACTCTAGAACGGACTACTATATAATGTTATTGATTTTTGTATTTTTCGTAGTGTAAATCGGATTTCCAGTTGTCAAGATTGACACCAATTAGTTTACAATGTTGAAACATATAATCTAAGTTTGTTAATATTTCTTGATTAGGATGATATGCATTTATATGTGCTTGAAAATCTTTTTCTCCTCTACATAATCCAAAGTTAGATTCTGAACAATACTCACATAGTATTATTTTTTTTTCTGGTGTTGTTATTCTTTCTATTACATTGTTTTTAATACACCATTCACCTTTCTTGTTTCTATGATCGTCAAGTTTCCACTTGCCTGTTTTTTCATGGTGTCTTTTGTTCCAACCTAAATTTCGTGTGCCACACTTGTTACATATTTTGTTCATCGTAATAAAAAAGGAAAGAGGGTTTATTCCTCTGGTTTTACAGTCTCAAGTGCCAACATTGGGTTACCACTTGGTTCTGCGATTCTCTCTACAACTTTACAGTCTAGACCATCAGAAGCATCTAAATCAACACATTTTGCAATTTGTTCTGACCACCATCCATCAGGTTTTGCCTGACCAACTATGGTCTTTGCATAAGTGTGTCTCAACCCTTCTGTTGTTTGAACTTCTACTAAGTCAGAGTCATATTTATTGTTATGTTTTATTTTGAATCCTTGAATGGTAAGTTCATCACCTTTTTTCAATGGTGTGGATTCTTCTCTCTGCTCAGGTTCTAACACTTTTGAGATATTCATTAAAATTGATATGTGGTTCTATTATATAACTCTATTCCTTAACCATTTGAATTAATGACATTAATTGATCCATCATTTTAGACCTAATTTGACCAAATCTATCACCATTAACATCCTCATCTGGATAAACTGCTTTTGTCTTGTGGTGAGCAACTAGGAAAAATTGATCCCAATATTCTGTGATTTTTTTCACTTCTGTGCTAACTTCTACATCAGGTAATTTTGTGATTATTGGTGTTTTACCATAATATCCACCTGTTAATGTCTTTTGACCAGCCTTAAATGGTGTAAATTCCCCACCTTGACCTTCAAAACAATCTTTAGCACGACATATGGCTTTTGGTTCTTTTTGGTAAAAAATAGATTCGCCTACACTCCATTCTTCTCCACAAAGTTTACACATACCGTCATATTTTGCTTTTATTTGTGTACCCATTAAACTTATAAATCATTTGCATTTTATAAATCTTATGGATAACGTTGAAAAAGCATTATGGATAATCCTTATTTCATCATTAATCACTTTTGGTACGGCTGTATCTGTTTTTGGTCAATTTCCAGAATCTGACAAATATGAATATCTTGGAATTAGGCATGATGTTAGACCACAGGTTTGTCTTTTTGAACCAAATCCAACTCATGTTGATTGGAAGTATTGGAAAGACGTAGAATTTGAATCATGGAGAGCGATACTTGATTGGCAAGTAGAAATGCAAGAGTTCTTACCAGAGGGTGATTGGAGTATGTATATACATTCAACAGTTCCTTATCATGAACATTGGAATAAAACACCTAATGATTATAGACATTGTAATATTTTCTTAACATATGAAGCATGGAATGAAAATGATAACGCTTTAGGTATAACAGGTATTGATTTCTCTAATAGTTCTCATAAATTCACTTTCATAGTTGTATATCTACACGCAGTAAGTAATACAAACATTGTTTTGGATTTTGATGATGCCTATAAAGACCCTGAAACAGGTTTATCTAAATTTGAAATTAACCTTGACAGAGTAGAACTACCATTACAAACTATTTATAATATAGTCTTACATGAGCTTGGTCATGGATTAGGTCTTGGTCATTATGAAAGTAATGCACCAAATGGATTTCAAAAATCAACAATGACACCAAGCCTAAAACCATTTAATAGTAATGAAGTTTTTGAGATTAAAATAGCAGATAAATTTATGCTTGGTTACCTTTATGGTGTTGATGGATATCAAAAACCACAACCACCATGGATAGATGATTATTGCCTATTTGACCATGGTATAAAAGTGATTGAATGTCGTTGAGGAAAGACTTATATAATAAATTATAGATGATATTGTATGGCAAGACGTAAAATTGGTAACTCACACACTACAATATGTGTAACATGGGAGGATAAAGAACTTTTTCGAAAGTTTGCTCAATTTGTTAAGGAAACAAAAACAGGTAAATTATATGAAAGTGATTCAGTTTTGTTTCATAAGTTGTTACAACATTATGAAAAAGAACATCAAAAGAATGAAACATCTAATACAACATACCCAACTAAAACTTAGCCTACTCTTTATTTTTTGAACAATATAGTTTTCTACATAGGGGAGAGCAGTAAATTCGTTGCCTACCCTTATACCTCCAAGGTAATACAGCACCACATTCTATGCAGTTATGTGTATCATCTTTTCTCATAAGTTATGTATATAAAGGTATTATTTAAAGGTTTAAATCTCTTAATCTATCTGCAATATCATTAGATTTTTTCTTTCGTGCTTGTGATTTTTTCCATTTCTTAAACATGGCATCTCTACCTTTCTCATCAGATGTTTCATACTTGCGTTTTGCTCCACCTTTTAATCCTTTCTTAAATGCATCACTTTGACTTTGTTTTTTCTCTTCTGTTTCTTTATATTGTTGAATTCTTCTTTCTCTACCTGCTTCTTTTTCTTCCTCAGTTTTACCTGATCTTTCGGATCTATCTCGACCTTGACCTTCCAGTTTTTCATAAACTTCTTTACCTTTTTTACCTTTTAAATCTTGTGGACTATCTAATTTCTCACCTGTAAATCTTCTATCATCTGCTTCACGTTCTTTATCTGCGACACCTGTTTCCCACTTTGGTACTTTTTCTTTAATGTCTTTTCCAGTTTTTGGATCTCTTGTGTTTCTTGTTCCTTCTGTTAATGTTTTTCTTTGTCTAATATTTGCTCGTATCTCTCTAATTCTATCTTCTGCTGTACCTATTGTGTCTTTTGGTTTATATTTTGAATCTTTAGGAATTTTTCCTTCTTTATCTGCTTTTGGTATTGTTGTACTATCGGTTGGTAATCTTTTTGGTATTTTAGCAGTTGATTCTACCATAGAACCACCTTCTTTTCTTGGTATGAATTTTTTTGGTAATTTTGATGGATCTTTATATGCTTGTCTTTGTGAAGCTGATACTTTTGATGGGTCTCTATCTGAACCACCTGTTGGGTTTTGTAGTCTTTCTTTTATTTGACCTATCTTACCACCACTGTATGGGTCTTGTGTTTTTTCATCCTTTGTTTTTCTTATCTGTAATTTTAATTTTGTATTTACTATTAATGTTTTTAATATTTTTATTGCTTTCATTTTTGATTCACTTGAATCAAGTGGTCTATTTCGTGATGCTACTTCTTCTGGATTATGTGTATCAACTTTTGGTACTGATGGTGCTTTATAATCACCAGTAGTAACATGACCTTTTGGTACTTTTGCTTCTTTTGGTAAATCTGCCCAAGCATCAGGTTTTGGTTTAGGTTTAGAAGTTTGTAATTTTGCTCTATGAGTATCTATATCACGGCTGTGTTCTTCAAGAATTTTAGATGTATCTGTATCTCTATCCAATTTGGTTGCTTTTTCACCTTGTGGGTTTCGTCTTTTATCGCTTCTTGGTTTGGTTCTTCTTTCTTCTTCTAATTTTCTAGATTCACTTGCCGATCTTTCTGCCTGTCTATGTTGTCCACGTTCTTGTTGTATTTTACTTTGTTGCCTTGAAATATTTTCTTCACTTACAGAAGCCCTTCTACCAGCATCACCTGTTGTTGTTTTTCTTGGGGTTGTTGCTCTGCGTGTAGTATGTGTATCATATGTTGTATCTTCATCTTCTTTACCTCTTCTTTTTGCATCTGTTCTTTCTCTTAATTGTTCCATACGATACTCATTTTGTGATGATCGTACTTTCTTTGGGTCAGTATCTTTAACTTCTTTTAATGTTTTTCGATGTTTTTCTTCTGCTTCTCGTAATTTTGCTTCTTCTTTACCTTCTTTCCACATAGCTTCATTTGCTTCATCGGAAGGCAATCCTCTATTAAATTTAGGACTTTCATCTTTTGGCTTTTTACTTCCTTTAGATTGTTTTGGTTTGTCTCTATTAGGAATTGTTTCCCCTTGTTCGAATCTTTCTAATGCATCATCTTTTGCATCTTTTTTGTATTTTAATTGCCAAGAACTATTGTTGACATCTGGCACACCAACTGTCATTACTGATCCCTTTCTTGATCTTTGTATCTACCTTTAGAATCTGAGTACCTTGGATTATAAACACCTGTACTTTCTAATGAGTTAATTCCACTGTTACCAGCACCGTCACCTTCTTTCTCTAAAGATGTTGCACCATAAAGTGGTTTGCCATATGATTTGTTTTGAAAGCTATGTGCTGTTGAACCCTCCATATGTTTTCCACCAACATCTCGTTTTGGTCGTTGTTGACGATAACTTGGTTCTTTTCCTCTGTTACCAGCTGGATCTTCTTCTCTTCCTCTTTTTGGATTAGCTTGTTCATGACCTAAACCACGTCTTGGAGTTTTTACTGGATTTGTTCTTTCTCTTCCTTTTATGTTTGCTAAAACATTATCTGTGTGTGCTTGTTCTTTGTTAGGATTTAATGTTGCTCTGTTACCAGCACCTCGTTGTAAAGTTGATTTTGGTTCTTCAACAGATGTGTACTCTGGTTTATTACCTAAGTCACCACCAGTGAATTTTTCTAACCATCTTTCCCATGTTGCTTTTGTAACAGTTCCACCAGATGCTTCATGTTGTTCAGCAGTTATTGGTTTACCTTTATCATCAAAATACTTTGTATCTTGAGTGTGTTTTGCTGGTTTTACTTTTTTTCCACCAAATGTGTCAGCCATTTGACTTGCTGTTGTTCCACTACCAACACTTGGGTTGTTAACAAATTTTCCACCTTGTTGATATTTGTTTACATAATTTTTATTCTTATCATCTTGTCCACCTGTTTTTCTCCAATCTTCTTGCATTGAATCTTCTTCTTTATGTGATTCTTCAATACCGTTGTTTTTTTCTACTTTAGGTTTTTCATCTTCTAATTTAAATTCCTCTTTTGTTTGTTTATCTCTATCATCTGATTCACCTTTATAATCTTCTGGTGTTTCTACATCTGTATCTGTTGACACACCTGCTCTGTTACCACCTATTTGACCATGTGTTGAATCTTCAATGTTTGTTTTTGAAAGAACTGCTTTTAGTTCTTTTGGTAGTTGTTCCCAAGTTTTGTATAAAAATCTTGGTGAATAAGCGTGTGCTTTTTGTAATTGTTCTGTTCGTTCTTCAAAATCCATATCATTCCATGATTTGTTTGTTATGATATCTTTTATGAAAAATGTATCATTTATATGAATTTCATCAATGTTTCCACTTTCTTTTAAAACTGAGACATATGCACTGTTCATTTTGACAACAGTTCCACGACCTTCTTTACCATTGATATAATAGTGTATTGAGTCTCCAACTCTCGTATGCGTAATCTTATTTAAGTTGTCCATGCCTATCTTTTATCTGTGTTTATTTGTATATAAGGTTTACCGTCTTTTTTATTATCCTCTTTTTTATCTTCCATAGAGAAATCATCAGCTGTAGTTTGTAATTTTCGAGCATCTTCCATGCCTGTTTCATGGGGATTACCATATTTTGCATCTCCTTGACCCTGATCTTTCTTTGTTTCTAACCAATTTTCCCATGATTTTTTCTTCTTTTTACTAAATCCATGCTCTATTTTACCTGTTCGAATATTATAATCTGGGTGATTAAATCTTGCTTCTAAGTCAGCAACAGTCTCTTTTTTACCAGAATATGACTCAGTTAGACCACTTTCTTTACCATGAGCTATATCCATATATTCCTTCATTTGCTCTTTAGTTGGTTTTGCTTGGTCTTTTTGACCTAGAACACCAGCCATCATCCTACCTGTTTGCCGTGTTTTAACGTTACCTGATGGTTTAACAACATCTTCCTCTGTTCTTGGAACTTTTTTACCCCCTACAAATTTAGGAGTACCTACACCGTGACCTTTTTGATATTGTGGAGGGTTTTTCAAATTCATTTCTGTTATATCTTTTTCACCATCTGCTTCTGTTTTTGGGCTACGTCTATCACCTTCATTCTTAAATGCCTTGTGTTGAAGCCATCTTTCCCATGTTTTTGACTTTAATTCTTTAATTTTATCTCCTAATGCCCTGTGTTCTATTGGTTTATTTATACGTGTTTGATAATGATTCTCTGCATTTGGACTTTCTGGTCTCACTTTTTTAGGTATTTTCTTCTTATTTAACCAATTCTCCCATGATTTTAATTTTTCAACCTCTTTTAATTCACCATCAGTAAGTTCTTCTAATGGTTCTTCTTCACTTTGGGCTTTCTCATCTTTTTTGCCTTTTTTACCATGTATTGCAAGGAAATTTTCCATTGTTTCTTTGGCTGCGTTTCTCTCTGCCCTTAATCTCCATTCAGGCGCACCTGTGCTTTTTGGAGGTTCTGGACTTATACGACTTAATTTGTTTTCATCAGCATTAAATTTTGGCATATTTGGTCTTGGCGTTGGTGCTTTTCCCATACCTAAAAACACCTATAATCCTATATAAAGATTTTAGCCAAACAAGGCTTTTTGTAAGTCTTTACCTATTTCCATGACGTGCCATCCACCACCAGCGTTCATAGCTCTACAAGCCAAAACCAAGCTATCTGGATAGTCGTCATGTTCATCAGAACGAATTTTCATAATTCCAGTTTCAGTATATTCACGTCTTAAATAAGATAATTGGTAAACTAATTTGTTTATATCCTTTAATTTTATTCTGTGATTTTCAAACAATAATCTCAAATTTTTATACATTTCAGCCTTTTCTTGTAGAGAAAATACAACTCCTCTTACAGGTATTTCTTGTTCTCTAGCCAAATCAACTAATCCACCACCTAAACCTGTTTCATCAACAAAGACACTTTCTATCTTATAATCTCGACATAAATCACCCACTCTACCACAAACATCTACCACATTTGATTGAGATTCTGCTATAACTTCTTCAACAAAAACTATATCATTTTCATCTACACCAACAATCGTAAACACAGTTTCATCACGACCTGTTCTTGCAATATCCACACCCATATAATAGTTTACTCTACCTTTAGGACTGTAATCAGTTATAGCTTCTTTTATTAAAGCATTTGGTATAAGTGCATTACCAATATCAAGGAATTCACCTTCTACCTCTTGAACATATTCATCTCTGGTTAATTTTTTAATTTCTTCTACAAAAGTAGGATCTTCTTGAATTAATGGTGAATCTGTTGATTTTACATGAAATTCTCTCCACATTCCATCTGGATTACTTGGTTTTGAATTCATACAAGCTTCATAGAAATACCCTGATTTTGAAAACGGTGTAGATGTAAGCCATACTCTAGCATGGGTAGCCATACCAGAAGGTAGAAATGCTTTAAGAATACTTGTTTTAATGAAAGAACATTCGTCAGCAATTATACAATGTGGTGAATAACCTCTCAGTGATGTACCTGTCTCACCTGTTGCTCTTGTAATTATCTTTGACATACCTCTTCCGTCTAAGAAACTCACCCACATTTCACTTTGTGTGTTTCTAACAATCATACCTTTCAAAAATTCATTATTGACAATCAAGCTTCTTATTCTATCGAACATGATTGTAGCCTGATTTTGTGTAGGTGCTGCGATTACTATTATACATTCATTTTTTACAGTTTCTAACATCAACGGAGCAAAGAAAGCAAAATGTATTGTTTTTACAGCAGTTGACATGGTTTTACCAACCTGTCTTCCACTACGATAAACTATGAATCTATCATTACAATTTACATATTTTTGGTTATAATCAAAAAGTTTATGATCTAAGAAAACTTCACTAAATTTACTTGGATTTGTAGCACAGTCAGCTACAGTTTGCATGAATTGTTCTCTCTCTTCTACTTCTTCTGTTGTAGGTCTCGTCATGAGGTATTACCACCTCTAGAATGACAATGACACTTACATTCTGTCATCATTTCAATAACTTCATCATCACAATGTCCACAATACATACAGCATCCATCACTCATACTTTCTCCCCTCATATTCTTCTTCTGGAATCCATACCCATTTTCCTTGAGCATCTGGTCTATATTTAGTTAGTTTTTTCCTATGAAGAACAAGTCGTAATATTTGCATCATATTGGCTTGGGTGTAAGTAGCTTTTGTACGTTCTCTGGATTTTTTTGGCATTTTTTTAATCTCTTTTTCCAATCTTTCTATTTCTTTTGTTAGCTCATTTTCATCAGGTAATTCCCAATCTGGATCATCCCATATACCTTTAATGATATCTCCTAATCCCATCTTCCTTCACCTCTTGGTTTTCTGGATTTTCTCCATTTTGGTATGTAATACCCTATGGTTATACCACCAAAGAAATAAGCCATACAAATGAGTGTAAATCCTAAATCTCCCCACATTATTTACCACTCTTCTGTGCTTTAATCTGTTTGAAAATATTTGCAATATCTCCTTCTTTGTTATACTCTTTTTGCTCTGTAATAGTAATTTTACTGTTTAAGTCATTAATAGATTTAACAATATCCAACAATGTTTTTATTTCTGATTTTGTGTTTCTATCAGGTATATTTCCATCCATCTTGGCTTGTGTCAATGCCATTAAGACATTTTCAAATGATATCTTTGCCAACATATCCATCATGGCTTTTACATCTTCTGGGTCTCTTGTATCTAACTCATTTATGAATTTTAGAAAATCTTCTCTAATTGCACAAACAGCACCAGCTTCATATTTTGGGCATTTACCATTTCCACCATCTGCAACTGATCTGTAAACACATTGATCACATAATGCTGGTATATTGGCTGCTTTAAAATGCTTCGTTGAATTAAAAGGACTAATTAGTTTTCTTTTATCTGCACTAACAACATCTTTTCCATCTATTGACTTAATTTTGAATAAATCATGACTATCATCCATTATATAACAGTTAATTTATTACTTATTAAAGTTTACTCACCGACAATTTTATGACAAAGACACTCACATTTAAGTGGAGATCCTATTTGCATTTTTTTACAATCTACATGGTCATGTGTTTTACATTGAGGTGATATGTATCTAATTTCACTCACAGTTCTTCATCCCATTTTGCTCTATTATCTTCAAAGCAAAGAGATGCATATGGACACATTCCATCACAAAGAAAACATTTTGTCCTCTCAGGTAAAATTTTTTCCGAAAGTGCAGTTTTTACTATATTCGCTTTGTTAATCATATCTGTCAATGTTTCTTCAATAGGTCTTAATTTGAAAGAAATCACAATAGGTTTGTCTCTTTTATCCTTTTCAATTTTATTTGATATGTAAACAACAGAACCAAATTCTGCATCTATATTATAGCATTTTTTTAAAAGAACTCTATATCTGTTTATTTGATCTCTATGTGAATCACTTACTTTAGATGTTGCTCTACTAAAATAATCAATACTACCAGTAGTTTTTTTATCACAAATAACCCATTTTTCACCAACTTTCATTAAATCATCAATACTACCATAAATGATATCAAGTTGTCTTGGATCATCATCTGGTATTTTTAAAGCTTCTTCTCTTGTTAAAGGTTCATCTCTTACATAATCATATGCTAAAAACTTTTCATGGTTATCTCCTTTTGCTATTTCGGAATTATTATGAACAACCTGACCAAAATATAGTGATTTTGTGTCTTCTGTATTCATACCTGTTTTTGGTAAAACTTTACCATAGATCACATTTCTCATACATGGTTTTATGACATCAGATACATGAATTTGACCTAATCTTTCAGTTTTCATAGCTTCCATTTGAGCTCGTCTAAACTCAAAATAGATTTTGTTGTTAATATCCTCTAGCTTTATCATAGAGTATCTATTACACTCTATTATATAACTCTATTCAATAACTTCCAATGTTTGTACAATCGCAACCTTCTACATCACAAATTGTGTTTCCCTCATGATCTTTTTGAGAGTGACCACATTCTGCACAAGTTCCACTTGCAACTATTTTTATATCTACCATTAGTATGATTCCTCAATTACAAAGTTAAAAGTTTTCGTTTGTTCTGATATTTCACCACTACTGTCTTTTAATTCCACTTCACCAGCCCAATTTCCAGCATTTGCTATTGCTGTATCTGATGAGGTTAGTGTATAACTCACAAGTCCACTTGCTCTTGTTGTGTATGTAATATTACCATTAATGAGAAGAGTTCCATTAGGTTTCCATACCTTCCATTTACCTGTGGCATATGTAACAGTGTTTGTTAGATTTCTTGCAGTTCCAGCATCATCTGTAATAGTTAATTGTAAAGTAGTTCGGCTACCAGCTTTTACTCTAAATTCCGTTGATCTGCCTACCATATTCATGCTCATCTATGTTCCACCTTCCACACTCTCTTCTGTGTCTCCACTACTTATATTTTGTGAAGTATTCTCACATGACTCACTTTCACTACTTATGCCTGTGCCTGTGGAATTAGATGAATCATCACATGATTCAGATTCAGAAGTCCAATAATTACTCATGGTTTGAGATTGGTAAACAGCTCCATCTTGTAGTTTCTTAACTATTACGTGCAATAGACTTATGCTCTCATTAACCACTCTTAATAGAGTTCTAATCTTTTGTCTAAATGTTTGAATTGATATTGATTCAGTTATTACATATACCTTACCCATAGCCTTGTATTTAATTTCAGCATATTGAATTGTTTCATTAATCTTTGGAATTATATGTCTAAAGTTCTTAATTGTTTCTGATACACTAATAGAGTTATTAATAATTCTAAATAGACCTCTCAATCTAATGATAGATTCACTTGCCTGAACTGTGTTGTTAATTACTCTGAATAGACCTCTTACCACAATTCTTGTTTCAGCATACTCAATAGTTTCATTGATTCTCTTTAAGATTTCTCTAATTCTAATTCTTGTTTCAGATATACTGATACTCTCATTCAATATTCTCTTTAAGACTCTAATCTTTTCTCTAAATGTTTGAACTGATACAGATTCATTAACTATTCTACCCAATACTCTCAATCTTATGATAGATTCTGATACTGAAAGTGTATTGTTGATTAT